>Ga0123352_10006470_pt1 | contig 17920 bp, 19 predicted proteins | sample TergutLab28metaG_FD_89700 | JGI IMG/M metagenome (GOLD analysis project Ga0123352, IMG submission 89700) | Labiotermes labralis P1 segment gut microbial communities from Petit-Saut dam, French Guiana - Lab288 P1 | ecosystem: Host-associated > Arthropoda: Insects > Digestive system > Gut ... | reverse complement strand
GTTTTTTTCTCTTCAAAATGCAGTTTGTTTCATAATTCTAATATATTTGGTTCCTGTATTATTCACATTTTATATACAGGGTGTGCTAAAATTAAAAAAATAATTCCGGCGCCAAAAGGTTAATAAGGAATTGAGCTTGGCATACAGCTGTTGAGACACACTGTTGCAAGTGAAAGACATATATTTTTATGTTGTAGCATTTCTGGCCTATGATTTATGCAAAATTGCTCCATATCATAGCTGCGGGAAGATTTGTTCATGCTCATGGGCATTGTGTGTTTGAGTAGACTGAGATGTTGAGATGAGAAGAGCATTCAGACTTCTTACTTTTAATACTTCTGTTTGTGGAAGGTGTTTTGGTCATGCTGGATGCAGAAATAAGTTGTGAGTGTAGAATTTTAGCGTGTCAGTATCTTGGAAAAGAGGCAGTTGGAGGACTGAGAAGGAGGATAATAGTAAACTGGATCTTGGAAAGTTAGGTTGTGAGGATGAAAAGTATTTTGATGTAACTTGGGATAGGGTTACATCAAAATACTGTACATCCTCACAACCTGATTTTCCAAGATTCAGTTTACTATTATCGTCCCAACTCCTTCTCAGTCCTCTCAGCTGGCTCGTTTCCAAGACACTGACTTTGGTATTAGCAGGGTATATCAGTGGGGTCTATAGCTTCTATAGTTTTTTAATTAGGTTCCCTCACCAATGCTTGTAGCCCAACTTGACAGTATAAAATGTTGCAAATATAATATATTGGGAATTGGCCCAGACTTGATTTGTTAATGTTACAAGTCTTTCAGTTCCTTTCTTCAGACAGATGTTCCACTAGATGTGTGACATGATCGATTTTTGCCTCTGTAATCTTTTTCCTCCTCGCTTGTTCTGATATCCTGTACCTTAACTTCAGTCTTTTATGTGAACTCAGTAATTTGAGCCTGAAGTGGAAGGTTCTCGTCTCAGCTGAAAGTTTCAAAATTACATTTTTGGACTAATGAAGAACAGTTACCAGGGAACTTGGCTGGTGTTGTGGCCAAGTAGATTTAAAATTTTTTTTTTATTATTATGGTCATAGAATGAGCATCAGACTAGTACATATTTGGGTTTTCCATGTGAATAAGTATGGAGTTCATCACCCATGTTTTGTTTCTTTCATTAGTATTTGTGTATAATAAATTGTTAGTTGTTACTGACCTACCTTTGTCATTATAATTGCACTTGCCTCCCTCTCCCTGCACATTTCTACAGTTATTTTAGTGTGGTGGGGCAGCGGTACAGATCACATTACATTTACTTGGTATATGCTTTTCCGTTGCAATTGTGCAGGTTCAGTGGCTTGAAGACCATCAGGCAGTGAATGTGTTATCAAAAAAAGTATTGTTATGATTACATGCAGTAAAGCTCCAATGTTGTGGTGTGTTCCATATGTGGCTGTAGGCACAGGCCCATCAAAAGAATAAGGGCCATAAAGGCATTTTCTTTTGTTTGCATAGGGGTATGGTGATTCCTCACCCACCCTGTACAATGATATCCTCCAGACATGGTGCTGTTAACCTATATTTTGGATACTAATTTTCATGATACTATGTTTTGACAAGGTTTCACTACTATATTATCAGTTAGGTAGATAAGAACCTGAAACTGGGCTGTGCTTGAAACCTTGCTTTCTTACAAATTTTAAGCCATATTCATTGGAAATGTTACTATGCTTATTTTATACCACAGTTTCCCTGGAGTGGATCTGTATGGTTGCACAATAAAAAGTTGAGTTTGTTGATCTCATAAACCAATACTGTGCAAAGTTTTTCCCTTAATGGTGTCATCTTTGAAGTTCATTAGAGCATAGAGGGTCATAAAAATGTACTTAATATAGGAACCACACATTATTGCAATATGTGGAGGGATAAGATTTTATGTCTTAAACTGTTTCAGTCTCAAATTGATAGGAGAAAAAAATACTGTCCAGAAATTTATGTTGGTGATGTATGACCTTGGTGTAGTCCCAGGCAGTTCATGTCTTGTTATACATTTGTTCACTTTAACATGACTTGAAAATTTACACCACTTTTTGAATTTACAAGATAATTTTTGGTTTAAGACAATATGGCATAGACAATTCATGGCTGCACTTGTATTCTGTAGTAGGCCAGAAGAAAGTGGCGTCACTGTCAGGCCATCAATTACATGTATGAATTGATTATGTGAGTTATATAATCACGTGACTTATTTAGTTTCCTATGCAACAGCATAGGGTTGTCTTTCCAACATGAGTGAGAAATGTAAATTCTCATCACCTTGTGCAGTCCAAGTAAAAAATGGACAAAAAGTAATTTGTATCGTAGAGAAATTAGACATATTAAGCTGAATTGAAAAAGGTGAATAATATGTTGGCTTAAGCCATAATGTTACACTCAATCATTGTAGCATAAGTACAGTTCGTGGTAATGCTGAAAGAGTTAAAGAAAGTGCTAAGTGTTTAGATAACATTAAGTGCCAACAGTCTGAGACAGGGAGTGTTTGTGTAACAAGACTACCACAGTCCTGTCGGAATGAACTGCACCAAAAACTACTGATGTGAGTTATATATTTTAATTGAATTAGAAGTAAATAAATATATTGTACAGAAATGTATGTATAATGTATAGAAATGTATACATCCTGTACATACAATACATGTATACTCAACAACTCTGTATGTCCTCTAATGGTATAGTCATACACTATAAAGAATGAGGTTATCAGTCAGCTAATCCTCAGAATATAGACAGGTTTAAATGGGAATTTTGTGTTCAATTTGTGCGATTTTAATGTGCACAACATTTTTCAGGAATGAGGAATGTAACCCTCACGTAAAACAAGACTTGTGTGTACTTTTAAATCAAGAGGAAGCTATGATTGCTCTCAAAATCTGTCATGCCTGAATATAAGTATTTTGTTGTTGCAGAAATGGAAGAGCTTGCAAAACATGGAACACTTCTGCCACCAAACATTATGGGTCTCACAGATGAACAAGTTGAGGAACTGAAATTAGTGGATGAATGGGGTGAGAAATGTATTCCTAGTGGTGGTTGGAGCTTCAATAAAGACCCAATTGGAAGGAGAAATGGCAAGCAACCAAATGAACATATGCAAGATGTCATTACAAGAACAACTGAAGAAGCTAAAGCAATGATATGTAAGGTACATCTGCTTATGTTATAAAATACATCATTGCAATGGTGCATAGCTGGTCCATTCTAGGTCCTGGATTAATAACCCTGGATAACAAAATAATTTTTATTTGTTGTCACACGAACTAAAGTAGGTAAACCCAATGGCATGTTTTGTGCTGAATTCAAATATGTTGTTAGTTTTTTCCTATCAGGCGAGGTTTTTAAGTGCTGTGTAGCTGAAGTTTGAAGAAAATCTATCTTTACATTATAATATAGATATTTATTTAATTAGCTTACCAACTAATGCACATACATACATACTTACATAAAATTTCACATTAAAACAGTTAAAATCGCTCCAACATGTTTCAATCCTAAGATCATCTTCAGGGAGCTACACTGTTCCTTGCTAAGGTCACATTTTTAAAAACATGCATTGATTAATTTCCTTATATTAACAGGGTGCTGTGGCAGCATGTCTGTAATATAAAATACACTTATTAAGTATATTGTCAAAATAATATAGTAAGACTGTCAAAATAAAATAGTATTAATTGAATTTTGTACACAAATAATTAGGCTATCTGGATTGAAGCAAGGTTTGTGCTTACTGTATTTTACAGGAGAATCACATAACAGAACTAAACAAGGACCCTACTGACACGTACCAAAAACAGATCCAACAAACAATTCAAAAGTGCAGTGTATTAGTGGACAAACAGGCACATAAATATTTAATAAACATAAAATCTGTGGCCCCAAAATTTAATATGTACATTAAAACACACAAGGATAACGAACCAATTAGACCAGTAATAAATAATACACAAGCTCCATTGTACAAAATAACTAAATATTTAAACAAAAAGCTACATAATGTAATCTGCTTACCATACACATATGATACAAAAAAATTCACAGAAAATCGCAGAGGAACTAAAAAGAATGCAAATTAATGAACAAATGAGGATAATTACCCTTGATATAAAAGAATCTTGAATTGTACATACCTTGGTTTGCTGTAGGTTGGAGGTTAGGTGCGGTTAAGCTGGAGTAGTGTCCGGACTGCAGGCTAAAGCACAATTGGTCTGTTCATGTGGTATGTGGGGGCTGGGAGTTAATGGCCATCTGAAATAGTTTCAGCTTAACTGCACTTAACCTCCAACCTACAGGAAACCAAGGTATGTACAATTTCAGAGTCACAGTACTAAGTAACACTAACAACACATCAAATTACCAATCTACTAATGAAACACACTGCACACAAGAGAACACTATGATCACCATGCATAAAGGATCACAACTATTAATATTAATAGAAACACGTTACCAGCTACAGCCAAGCGACAAAGAACTTCACACCGAACATACACCACTAAGTACCAAAATTTTACAATAATGCTACCCCCTCCATCTTTACAGAACAAAAGACCAATGTGATAATCAACATTATAGTTGCAAGCTGCTGATGATGGGCATAGTAGTGCCTGAAACATGTTGAGCCTATAAGAAGTACAATAAAATAATAAGTGGCATCTAGTTGGTTTTTATTCTTCAGTTATCACAATGATGCACGGTCCAACAAACATCAAATTCACAGATGACATTAGTTTTTGTGCTTTATGGATTGAAGTTATCTACCAAAATTCTTCATTATTTCTTGCAGGAATATTGAAATGATATCTCATAGTACTGAATACCTTAAAAAGGTAAATGGAGAGTGAGGAGTCTGTATCTGTGTTTAGTTGATTTCTCACTTCTATAAGCCTTCCAATAACAGAGTAACAAAATGTCTTAATTAATGTAATTGTTGATTTACTTCTTATTTTACAGAAGCAAATCGAAGCTGATGTTTGTCTTACACAAAAAATGGTTCAAAATGCTCTGGACATTCTTCGAGGCGCTATAATGATTGTCTATCCTATGAACCTTCCACCACATGATGTTATTCGCCATGAATTTGAGAATACTGAAGATCTGTCTGGAATGCAGGCTTCTTTAGAGGTCAGACGTATGTGTAGTTAGAAGATCACATCAGGTGAAAGGATGTGTCAGATTACTGCTTATTTGTAGACAGTCCAGTTACTTACTACAAGGTAGACAAAATTGCTGCTAGAGACCACACACCACAAGACCACAAAATATTATCTGCTGACTTTTTGAGTGCATAGCCAGAAGTGAAGGCATGAAAATTTTTATTGTTGCACAGGAACCTGAGTTGGTTTGTTATTTTGGACAGGCTAGAAAATTACGTTATAGTCTCACAAAGACAGGAGCTCTGAAACAGGCCTTTCAGTATGGAGAAGCATATGGTGTCATTATGCCACAGAGATGGGTAGTTAACAAATATCCTGGTAATGTGTGGTTCAGGGGATTGCGGAAATGGCACATGTTCTTGTGTTTGAGGAAGTCCAGAGCTACTAGTCTGACTTGATATACAAGTTTTAATCAAAGTATAATTTTTTTTTTGAGAATTGAAATTAATTTTTGTTGACATAAGTTCACTGCTAGTTAAGTCAATAATTTAGATGAGGCTGGTAATTCAACTGTTTAGTTTCTCCCAGATTTGTCTGTGCTAAGGGATGGAGCCATTTGGCAGTATGACTTCACTAAATGTCATCATGATTGTTGCTCTAATGATGTTAGTAATTATGTTTATCACATGTTGATAGTTTCAAGGATGCATTTTAAGAATCACATGCTGAGTGGGGCTCAGGCAGTTGCTGTTAGGTTAGGTTAGGTTAGGTGCGCACCTAACAGTTACCACAAGTAAGAGTGTTTGTTGTGTTTGTTGGTATGTGCAAGGCTTGTAAAGGAGACAACACCAACCATTAGTGTGGTTAAAGACAGTGGGTTTGTTATGCTTGCATTGCTGTCACATATTGCCACAGGGTTGTATTACATTACTTGCTTCAATTACCAGGTGTTATCGGACCCAAGCCAACCCTTATCATTGACAGTAGTGTAGCAGTTGTTTGTAAATCTTTCAGCAGGGAATTTGCCAAACACAACTTTTAAGAGGGATTTAATGTGAAAGGAAGTTATCCCCTAAGTGGATATGTTTTCCTTTCTCACTGACACACACTGCAATGAGATGGCGTAACCAGACAGTTAACCTTCAGACTCCAAGGGCAGCACATTTATCACTAATGAAGAAGGATCATGAACTGGATTTATGGGGTACACAAAATTGACTTGTTACCAGGGGTGGCTTGCCTATAAGGGCAGACCTGCAGCCCTCCCAGAAATTTTTAGAAAAATTAAACTAGGCCTACATATATAAATAATGTTTTTGTTAGGTGATGTGTACTGTCTTTGAAAGAATATGAATGCAATAATTTTAAATTCAAGTACTTGCATTAGGCTGTAATTACATAAAAGTGATCGGGGTGTGCCTTAACTAGACCTCATGCATTTGCATCAGCACAGCTAGGCTGAGCAACAATGTCAATGGGTGGGCTGCAAGCATTGCAGCCCAGAGAGTGTTTCACAGTGGACTTTGTATATCTGTTTACCTTTCCTAACATTTTCAAACATAGACATTTTGATAACCATTTTTACCCATCTGTTTTTGAAGCCATATTTATGAATGTTTAATTTTAGTAGTTACAGGTTTCAGATAAACATGAACAGGAATGCTGTGCAGTATTTTCAGGTCATCAGTTTTTTGCAATAAACATTCATGAACATGACTGAGATTAAGCAGAGCTTAAATGTAAATAGCATGCAAAATTAAATTAAGCTTGACGATTAATCATCAAATCCTAGCTCCATCCCTGCCATAAGAAAGTCCCATGAACCACCACTGCTCATCTCTAAAGCTAGATGAAGGGAAGCTGGGTGAAGGAAGTACAGAAAAAGTAGGATCCCAACGGACATACCAGAATAATAAAAACTGAAAATCGAAGAGCTGACATTAAAATTAATAGATGGAGTGTGTTGCTACACTTCATGGGGATGTTCGATCGTTTTGAAGTAAAAAGACACTGTAATGTGAACATAATAAAATAAATGAAACATGTAGTGGAAAAGCTCATGAAGTCTGTATACATTAATATGGTGTCCTGCATGTATATATACTTGTATAATTTTTGTGTTTAGCTTAGTATGCACTTGAATTGGAAACTATTCCTCATCTTGCTTTTTGAACTTGTAGTGTTCTTGAATATAAGGGCAATGATCATCTGGATGTGTTGTCATGTATAGAAATCAGTTATGTAATCCATTGTTGCTAGATTGAAAGATGAGTTGAAAACTGTAATATTAATGGTCTAATTGGCTATTATACCATTAATATTACATCTGTCTAATATTATACCATTAATATTACAGTTTTCAACTCATCTTGCAATCTAGCAACAATGGATTACAACTCCGGCTGACCCATTACTTTACCATCTCCCTTTCAAGTGTTCAGTGAAAGGTAAAGTTCACCCTAGGACAGACCATGAATGCCTAGAGAGGGAGTAGAGGTATAGCTTTACTCTTTTTTGATCTTGACACTAGATGGGTTGGGTGGTCAGTGCTACACCCCAGCTGCTCTACCCCCTTGGAAAGAAAGCCAGTACCTATTCTACAGAAAACTGGGTGGGCCCCAGGGCTGGAGGAGTGCCGGATATCTCACTCGGACCAGGTTTTAATCCATAGACCATCCAAATTTTGTCAGTAAACATACAAAAAGAGAAATGTGTGATAAAAAAGTGTACATAGTTGCCATGTACATGTGTAACAGTATGCAGCGTTTGAAAATTTGCCACATGCAGTTCTGTTCACACATAAATGAAGACCAAAAATGACACAAGATTCAATACTGTTCCCTAATTATGTTGTGATTCACTAATGTGGGAATTATATAACATTAACCCATGCAGGCTTTCTTTGAGTGACATGCTGTGTGGCCAAAAAGCCATATTTAATGCCAAAAGAGGGGTGTAACTGAGTGGAAATGGTTAAGGCAGTCTTGTGGTGTAATTCTTTTGCTCTCTACCATGCGCATGTATCAGGTGCATTGTTGCAACATGAGGAATTAAACCTTCAGTAACGTTTGAATTGAATATGATATCCTGTAGTAACTGCTTGAACTGGTATTGGCAACCACAAGTTTTAATGCCATTTGTTGAAACCATAGCCCTGCTAAGAACATATCTGGTTACTGCTCTTCAGTATTAGAAGTCCTGGAATTGTTGAATTATACAAAACTTTTTCCTGCTATGATGCTGAAATTTTGGTTCCCTGGTTATGTGTTTCAGTTTGCTATATCTTATTGCTTGTAAAAATTGTATTGTTACCCTAGAGAGATGATAAACACATATATAGGTGGAAATAAAACAGTAATAACATGTGAATATATAGACTGGATTAAACTGGCTTAGGATGGATTAATATCATGGCATTTTATGAATTACAGTTAACTTTTGGGTTCTATATAGACAGGGAACTTTTTGAACAGCAGATTATGTATTGACTTTCCAGGAAAGATTCTGTACCACTGCTTTACTTTAGTATTGAGAGTGTAGCATTGCAGGATGGGACAGTTTATCAAAATGGTCCTTTTCATTCAAAGTGAGACATTGTATAATAGCAGTGACAGTGTGTTGTTCTTAATCGCTATAATTTCATTGATGGCAGCCTTTTGTGTTAAAAACAGCGTGCTAAAATGTGAAATAATGCAACCCTTAATTAAATGTTAGTTTCTTTAATTGCAGGTTATAGACGTCACCCAGGCACAGATGTGGTTTTCGGGGAAAGAAATGTGTCGTGGCAAAACTCTGGCTTCTTATCTGGGTCGCAATGAGAAAACTAAAGTGTTAGTGAAATTGCAGAAGCAGGGACAAGGTCCTCCTGGGAGAGAGCCAGTGATCAGTGAAGAGGAGCGCAAGCAGATGATGCTGCATGCTTACAGGCGTCAGGAAGAGCTCAAGGTACTGGCGGGCCACTATTATTTGTAATTTTGTACATTCATTTCAGTTAAATCAATTATGCTGGAATTCGATAATTACCTGGTGATTTGTATCTTTTTGCCTTTTCAGTAGCCATCTCACACTCAAAGGCACTAGGCTTAGCATGGTGGCTCAACTGTGTGCACAAGCATTTCAGTCTGCCTAATGCCATTACCTCCCTGTACCTTCAGTAACTGAGAAGTGTGATGCTGCCACTTACTCAAAATACTATGGGCATCTGCACACAGATCACCCATCTGATTATTTATTAGTGTAGTTGTAGGTTGGTAACTCTTTGTAAATTCACTTATGCCACTGTACAGATGTGTAATATTATCTTTCTCACTCTGTGTTTAAGTTTATTAATTTTTGGCTCGGATCCTGCAACTGTTTCAATGTAGCTGGCTTCTTGATTCAAGTGGAAGGTAGAGCGGCATGTTATGTAATACTTATCAAATGTATCTGGAATATGGAAGAAATGCATTAACGGTATTAGGAGTATATTACTGTACCTGTCTGTAAAAGGGTGATGTAACTGACAGTAGTCCTTCTTAAGGCATATCACTGTTATCAACATCAAATAGTGGAATGTAGAGGTAAAGGTAAAGTTTAACCTAGTATGGGCCATGAAGGCCCAAAGGGGGAGTAGAGGTATAGCTGTACTCTTTCTTTAACCTCGTCACGAGATGGGGTAGTCGTTCAACACTATGCCCTGGCTGCTTTATGCCCAGGAAAGAGACCCAACACCCATCATAATGGGTAATGGGCCTCTTAGTTGATATCCAGTTAATGGGACTCTTTGACTCACCCTCTACAATATGTGACAGCTTTTACTGTACATTTTCATATCTCCTAAACAGAATGCAGGACAAAGTCACAACATAAGGATAGGTAATAAAGCCCTTGAAAGTGTGCCGAATTCAGTATTTGGAGTGACACTAACAAATCAAAATTGTGTTCATGAAGAAGTTAAGAGTGGATTGTATTCAGGAATGCACACTGTCATTTGGTCCAGAATCTTCTGTTGTCCAGTTTACCATCCAAAAGTATAAATGTTAGAATATATATAAAACCATATTTTTGCATGTTGTTTTGTATGGGCGTGAAGTCTGGTCTCTTACATTGAAGGAGGAACAGAGGCTGAGGGTTTTGGAAAATAGGGTGCTGAGGGAGATATTTGAGCCTAACATAACAAGGGATTGGAAGAAACTGCAATATGATGAGCTTCATGATGTGTTTTGCTCACCATACGTTCTTCAAGTGATAAATTTAAGGAGGATGAGATGGGTGGGCCATTCAGCATACAGAGGGGAGAGAAGAGGTGCGTTCCGAGTTTGAGCGGGGTATCTGAAGGAAAGAAGCCGTTTGGAAGACCTAGATGTAGATGGTAGGATATTATTGAAATGGATTTTAAAGAAAGAGAATAGACTGAATTAATGTGGCTGAGGAAAGGGACAATTGGCAGGCTGTTTTGAAAATGGTAATGAAAGTGTGTGTTCCTTAAAATGTGGGGAATTTCTTGACTAGCTGCTAGCTTTTCAAGGACAACTCTGCTTCATGGAGTTAGTTAGATAGTTAGTGAAATGATAGTGTAACCTGCCAAGCAGTTAAAATAATAAACGAAGCTCCATGTACCAAAATTAAGCATCCAAGTAATGAATCTCTACTGATGCCGAGTGTTGGCTGTTGACATAGTTATTTGTTCTGAAAAATGCTACATGTATATTAAAACATAATGAATGTGATCCAACAGATGGCAGATATTGCTGTGTTATTCCATGAGAAGTTGAGCAGATTTGTATGAAGCAAGTATTTTTTTACCTGGAATAGCTTTATGATATCTATATAGAGAACCTGTTTATTTGTGTAAGTGGTGTTTGATGGTCATATTTTACACTAAAACAAGTTGTTTGTCTGTATGAGTTTAGCATGTTTAATGTGTGCTTTGTAATTTCATCACACTTCTCAGAACGTGTGGTGTTGGTGTTCTTTATGGATGATGATGTTGACCTGGTAGAAATGCAAGACTGGCAATACATGCAACAGGAAAGAAGGCTTTATGAGTTCCGCTCGGAATTTCTTGCACTTTTCAAGTTAATGCCTGCGCTTTTATGGTAGATAAGTGGTGAAGTATGATGTAATTAAATTCCATATGTGCTGAGCAATTTTTATTGGATTAAAGCATAAGTTATGAACGCTCCGTGCGCCAATTTTAGAACTAGCTGAGGGTTATTTTCTGTCTACCTTCAGCTTCAATTTCACCCGTCTATTTGACGTGTTTCGGGTTTCTGGCGATCCTGCTTGAGATCCTTTGTTGTGTCTTCAGGTTTTATCAGTTAATAGGCCACCACAGCATTTTCAGAAGTCTCCACAAAATCACCATTGGTGACCGTGTCAGTCTCATTCGACACTGTATGGCAGTGACATTTTAAACGATGCTGAATTTGTACCCGATAAAGAGAACCTGGTTTGTGAGAGAAAGTTTTATTTCTGAGTGAGGACAACGTAGAATAATCGTCTTCGTTTTAGTCTTGAGCTATATTCTATATTGTGGGACGGCCGACTTTCCAATCTAGGCATGGTAATGCTGCCTTACATGAGACGAATCGTAAAGGGCACCCGGCTTCCACTTGGCGCCTTTTACGGTTCCCACGCCGAGATTTCTTTCCAAAACAGCAGACGGAACACAGCCAAATCATCCGACGCCTCAGCACTTTACAGATCCATAGAAACAGATTGTGTAGGCAGAGTTTGGTGTCTTCATGACATTTGTTGTAGACTCCGGTTGAAATGTGATGGCACACGGTGACGCACGGGAAGAGAAGTGAAGGGCAAACTGGCGAATGGAGTGGGTAGCCAGTACTCTTCACACTCTCTCTGGACATTGTGTATCCGGCGTCACTACCGCTGATGCGCACACCTCGGCTACCAGTAGTCAACTGAACTGACGCCCGCCCCCGATTTAAATGGACTCGTCCGTTTCGCCGAAAGACGAAATCTGGTGTCTGCACGTGTGCCATCACATTTCAGCTGGCCTCTACAGTTGGACGCCTTTCAGCCTTATAGAGTTTATAGGAACTGCTTGAGGAAGACGATGTTCGAAGAATGGGGTAAAATCACGTTCTTCCTCCCCATCCCCACCCCACCTGGCTGGTAGAGGTTTTTGTTTTGGAAGGAAGCTAGTTTACACCAAGCGTGAGAGGCCCAATGAGATGTGACTGTTGGCCATATACAAGTCTTTCGAATGGAATCGCCTGAGACACGTTACGCTTCTTTCACACGTCCCAGTTTCCGACCGGCCGGCGGTTTCTGCTCTCGCCGGACAAAGTAGTAACACACAACGAAGCATACGACACTTGGCACAACCCTGTCTGGAGACCGTTCGCCCACCGGTTAGCAACCGGTACTGTCCGCTACCATACTGTGCTCGGTCGCCGGGCGGCAGCTTGGTGTCACAGTGGTGCAGGTGCTGGTTACAGACGGACACGGACACACAATCTGGGTTTAGCCGGCTGAATCCGAGCGATCACCTTCCACCGCAGCTGCAGTAAAGACTCAAAGGGTGAAGTCATTCTGAGATTGGCCGTGAGTCCTGTGATTTTGAGCTGGATATGGAATTACTTACATCTCTGGTGGCAGCCAGGCCTTGGTTGTGGGACACAGCGGACGATATCTGTAAAGACAGAAATGAAACAGAGAGGTGTGTGTTGGTGTTAAAGAAGACGTCGAAGCACTAGGAGATGTTTGCGACGACAGTACAAAAACAGCGTGGCAGTAATCGAATTGCGGTCCCTTGCAGGTCACTGCACGTGCGCGAACACTTTGTCAGCGTACTTTGTCGTTCGAGCGGCCGGTGAGAATCGGAGGTGTTGAAGTTGCAAATTGTGCTCTCACCCGGCTGGGACAAAAAACGGGGACGTGTGGAAGAAGCTAGAATAATTTGTTATGCTTACGTTATTAGACTTTTTGTGTTTCGATGCAATATTTCATATAGAAATTAAGTTTATTCGGAGCGGTGTGGCAGTAACTGAATCCAAATTTGAAATGGTCTACGTTTTAAGCGTCGAAACTGTTGCTTAACGGAACTTACTTGCATTTTTTGCTAATAGCTTTTCACGATCGTTCACCCTGCCGAGGAAATGTGTCGACCAAAATGCTTAGGCCCTTAATACACTTGTCGAACTAATGAATATGTAACGGAATATTTCTAAAATTCTACTGAGGTTCCCAAGCAAAGCGACGACCATGGTCTCCGATTTGTGTTGAAAATGCCATTTTCAGTTGCACTGGTACTGTGTTCTACGTTTTATGCCACAAATCATTAAAGAATGCTCGAGCAATCAGACAGGACACAGCATTCGAACATTTACACGTTGAAATCCAACTGTTGAGGTTTAGAGTCATTGTCGTTTGTTGTCTGAATGTTCGGATATTATATCTTGCCTGATAGCTTTACACTGACACGCGGTAGGCCTGTGGTGTATTGTATATTGCTTTTGTTTACTCATATATGACGTGAAAAATACAATGCCTTATTTTCCTAAACGGTCTTCGTTTTAGCTTGCTCGATCTAATTTTAGAACTGATGTTGGTCTAATATGTAGGCATTACCTTCCAAGTGTTGTTTTCTCAAGCCTTCGATAGAGTGCCTGGACGCAGGAAAACAAAGTTTCACATGCGCACTTACGTGTACATAAACGGTCAGTAGAAAGTAAAAGTAACGTCATCATCTATACCGTAAGGGAATGTTGGGGGAGTGGGAGATATTTCTCATTTCTAACCTTCTGCACTTGGTACAGAAATAAACACTAGGCTACTTCGCAATGATTAAAGTTTTTGAAGTTTCAATGTTGATTCTTTTATCTGAAGAGACGTCGAAAATACAACGTATAAAAACCATATTTTTATGTGAATAAACGTCCCAGATGCAATACAATATACAAAACATTTTTTATAAAGAGACATCAGAAATAAAGGACAGTATCTAAACACCGTGTTTTTATGTGCAGAAACGGCTCAAATACAATATAGTAGGCACAGACACATATTTATATGAAAAGATGTTCCAAATACAATACAATATATAAAATTGAACTCTATGTTCCAAATACAACACAAAGTATAAAACCAAATTGTTTATTCCAAAAACAATATGACATATAACACCAAACTGTATGTTCAAAATTCAATACAATATATAAAACCAAGCTGTATGTTCCAAACACAATACTGCATATAATACAAAACTGTATGTTCCAAATACAATACAATATATAAAACTGAACTGTATGTTACAAATACAATACAAAGTATAAAACCAAACTGTATATTCCAAAAACAATATAACATATAACACCAAACTATGTTCCAATTTCAGTACAATATATAAAACCAAACCGTATGTTCCAAACACGATACTACATATAAAACAAAACTGTATGTTCCAAATACAATACAATATATAAAACTGAACTTTATGTTCCAATTACAACACAAAGTATAAAACCAAACAGTATATTCCAAAAACAATATGACATATAACACCAAGCAGTATGTTCCAAACACAATACTGCATATAAAACAAAACTGTATGTTCCAAATACAATACAATATATATAACTGATTCTGTGTTCCAAATACAACACAAAGTATAAAACCAAACTGTATATTCCAAAAACAATATAACATATAACACCAAACTCTATGTTCCAAATTCAAAACAACATATAAAACCAAACTCTATGTTCCAAACACAATACTACATATAAAACAAAACTGTATGTTCCAAATACAATACAATATACAAAACTGAACTGTATGTTCCAAATACAATACAAAGTATAAAACCAAACTGTATATTCCAATAACATATAACACCAAACTGTATGTTCCAAATTCAAACAGTATATAAAACCAAACTGTTCCAAACACAATACTACATATAAAGCAAAACTGTATGTTCCAAATACAGTACAATATATGAAAATGAACTGTATGTTACAAATACAATATAAAGTATAAAACTGAACTGTATGTTCCAAATACAACACAAAGTATAAAACCAAACTGTATATTCCAAAAACAATATAACATATTACACCAAACTGTATGTTCCAAATTCAATACAATATATAAAACAAAACTGTATGTTCCAAATACAGTACAACATATGAAACCAAACTGTATGTTCCAGAGACAAGACACCATATAACACCAAACTGAATGTTCCAAACACAGTACAACATATAAAACCAAACTATGTTTCAAATACAATACACTATATAAAAGCAAACTGTATACTCCAAATACAATACAATACAATACAATATATAAAACCAAACTGTATGTTCCAAAAATGATACAACATATTACACGAAACTTTATATTCTAAATACAGTACAACATATAAAACCACACTGTATACTCCAAATACAATACAATTTATAAAACCAAACCGTATGTTCCGAATACAATACGACATATAAAAACTATAATTTTATGTGAAAACACGTCCATAATTTAATAAAGTGCATCAGAGCATACGTTAATGTGAATATTCATCTCACATGCAGTACAGTGTAACAACCACACTTTCATTTTAAAAAATGCCCCCATTACGGTACAGTTTGTAAAAATCATACGTTTATATGAAGGGGTTTCCCATATGCAGTGCAACATGTAAAAGTCACATTTCTATACCAAGGGACGTTCCAAGTACCGTACAATACATAACTCCACATTTTTATGTGAGCCGACATTCTGAATTTAATACAACTTAAAAAACCAGAGGGGCACAAATCCCGCGCGCCAGATGTCTCGGGCGAGTAAATTTTGCACGGTGGTGCCTAGAATTTGTGGGTCCATAGCGTGGAACGCACTGCATGTCACCGTTCTTGTGCCTAGATTGTTGAAGTTGTACCTACTTTGTTGGAAACTTTGTACTGTTCTCGGTTTTTCATATTCTACTTATAACCGATAATAGGTTCAAACATCTCGTTCGACGTTAATAATTTATGCAGTTTATAGAAGGCTGGTGAAGTACAAACATGTAGATATTCACGGTTAACCGTATTTTCGATTGCAAGTGACAACTGTGTGGTTATTGCAGGAACCAGTGATTTCGATCTTGTAGGATGTGCCTGTACGGGGTTTGGTAGATAGGTGGAGGTTTCGGGAAGTGTCTGGTTTCTCAGTATTTAGAACAGACGATTTTACATGCTTACGGCGTCACATTCCAGGGGACCTAAGGCGGTTATTTCATCCGTGGTTCCTTTTAGATTGATTGCATATTGACGTTTATAAGTTACGGAATTTATACAGCGAAGTATAAGAGAAAGTTGAAGCAAGTGACCCGTGAGATGAAGCGAGAGTGTATTGTAGGTTAGGTTCCGTATCTTCCGCTAGTAAGCCTGTACCTTGTGTGTCTGTGTGTTCAGTGCTCGCGCTATTATGAACCTGTAGTGTCCAGTGCTTATCAGTATGCTTAGTGTGCATAATAAGCTGAGAGAACTTCGTGTGTTGGTAGCCCGTACGTACGTAACCACGAACATGGATGGGTCGATACCACAGACGCAGCACATGCAAGTTGTGTTCAACTTCCATCCAGTTCAATCCGGTTATTGTTGAACAAGAAACAACAGCCTCCTTCCATAATTCCGGGAGACGTACTGCGGGCTATTGTGAAATTTGCGTACTTGAAAACAAATGACTGGGGAGTTGGAGCTGAACGCGGTCTGTTTGCTGTTGTCGTGATGCGGCTTTAGTCGTCAGTTGTTTGCTTCAGCATGTTTTGGGTCTCGTTTCCTTTCGTAAGGAAAACAGGTTATGCGAGATGACCTCACTGTGTGGGCCTGTTGAACTTTTGAAATATTTTGTCGATTTTAGGGAAACAGGGAAACAATTAGTAGTAATAACGTTCCCGACATGACGGTTGGCGGGGTGGGTGCGACATAGCGTCATTTAATTTAGGGTCCTGGTATGTCGTACGGTGAGAGGTGCAGTGTTTGATAGGGATCGAACTTCGGAAGGACGTCTTGGATGTACCAACATTTTTTTCTTTCGGTTTACTGGCGACACACACCGAGCTGAGAGTGGTTAATTATACCACGTTTACACATAATAAATGCACCCACATATTTTGCGTCAGTTTCGCGTACAGATGCAGTTTTATTGTGATAAGGTGTCATTGCCTGTTAAAACTGCGTTTTGGCATTTAGAAATTCTCGGTTATCTTGTCCTGGAGAAAATATTATGTAATATACAGACGTGTCTGTAGCGGAAAGTACCTTCTGTGATTGGCTCGTATGATAGGGTCTTGTGCGCACATATCTGTCATTTATCGTGCTGTAGTTTTCACTCCACAGGCCTTCTCTAAGGCATGTAGTAGTCGCGGTACGCGAACGGCTCGTTGGATTTGGGCGAACGCTGAATTGAGAGTTGCACTAAGAGTTAGTTACAACGTATGAATCTTGTTTATAATGATTGGTTAGAACTGGCACTGTTTTGATTGTGTAAGTCCTACGTTAATTTTTCAACTTCTCTCGTTACGCTATAATGGAACTAACCTGATTTTAGGCTTGTTCAAATATCCAGCCAAGGGCTTTTAATAAATGGAGACCGATAGTATTGTGGCTTACGTGTAGTGTAATGACGGCTGCATATTGGTGAAGAATAAAATGATGATCATCATCATCATCATATGTCTGTCATGGTGTTAGGCCACTTGTTGACCCGTTCCGGTCTCACGTATCTAGAAGTCTCTTCAGAGGTCTGCCACGATTCCTTCTGCCAATTGAGGAATAGTGTTTCATTATCCTGGGTAGTCTGTCACGAGGC
>Ga0123352_10006469_pt1 | contig 17921 bp, 10 predicted proteins | sample TergutLab28metaG_FD_89700 | JGI IMG/M metagenome (GOLD analysis project Ga0123352, IMG submission 89700) | Labiotermes labralis P1 segment gut microbial communities from Petit-Saut dam, French Guiana - Lab288 P1 | ecosystem: Host-associated > Arthropoda: Insects > Digestive system > Gut ... | reverse complement strand
GATACACCAGACCTGGAAAGCACACGATACATATAACAGTCCAACACCACGACACACCAACTTGCACACCACATTCTCATATACACACGAGATCCCATCTAGGTTTACTACACAATACCACACAAAGAAGACATTAAAGCTAATATCTAACTTTCCCCGCTTGTTACAGCGCAGTACAACACATGCAGCAGCATACGTATTGTTCTCCTGAAGATGGGCATAATGATGCCCGAAACATATTGAGAAATTGTTAAAAATAAACATCTAACTGTTGCATCTTGTTGGTTTTCTCTCTCACTCCACAATTTGCTCACGATGCACGGTCAGAGACACCTAAAGCTTAGTCCTGTAAAATTGTTCCATCCGGAGGGACAGACAAGGAAGAGACATGAAGACACTAATAGCCGCTTTTCGCAATTATGTAAAGGCTCTAAAGACGGTTTTATATTAAATAGCCTTTATTGAATGCCTCGTATTGAAGTACTGCTCTGTTCGTCAAGTCATAAAATTTTTACCTTCATATTATCATCAATGAATAATTCTTAAATCACCCATTTGCTCGAATGTTATGCGTGGGATAGAGCGTATTGGGAGTTTGGTAATGGAAATAAAAAATGAAAAAATAAAGCAAGCAGAAATTTAAGCAGCAGTTTGTAACATTACGAATTTGATACATTAATATCAACATTAGTCCAGTTTCAGATTTGCAATATTGCAGTCGCTTGGAAATAATTCTAACTTGTCGTTTAGCCTAAAAGAATACCACAATGTTGGTTTTAATTCGTATAATTAATGAAGACGATGTTTAAATTGTCTTTGCCCCTCGCACAGTGAACACTGTGACACAGAGTTATTATACGTCGGCTGTTCTCCCACAGCTTTTATTGGCTAAAGCCTGAAGGAGGCATGACCGTCATTTACAAGTCAGTACAAATTTTTCTAACTCCTTCTTGTGCTAAGTTCATGTTCAAAACTCTGGCTGGAGAGAACTTTTCAAGCAAGTGCACAGGAACTATTCAATATTATATTTTGACGATGGGCGCTAAAAATTTTATGCTTCCTTCTTCATTTAATTAACTAAAATTCGTTGCTGTATGTTCTGAGTTATTGAAACAGACACTAAACAAACTACACAAAAAATAATTATTGTGAATTAAAAAAAAATATTTTATTTATCATGAAGGAAATGATAGTAATGTAATAAAAATGTTACCACACAATACCGCAATGGAATTTGGAATGTGTGACCTTCAGCGTGATATATGAGCTTTGGTCATTTCGATCGCAACGTGTTTGTGTCAAACAATGGACCACGTGTATAGCTTCTTAGAACTGACAGACATTAAGTTGTACCGGCTCCCCTGCCTACAAGATTGTCTGAATATTCGCAGGTATTCTGTAGATGTGGAGCCCATATTGAAATGCGATCCGAAACTGTGAAAGCGACATTTGAATCGACTGTCTTGTGTCATGTGAAATTGGGAAATAAAGAATGTGCACAAACTTGCTGCGTAAAATCTAGCAGAAATATAGTATATAGAACAGCAGAAGGGGTGAGTGTTGTGAGTGCAGTGAAGTGTTGGTTATATTTGTTACACCAAATGGTGAATGTACTGCAAGTAATTGCGGTGAATTAATATTAATAATAATAATATTATTACTTCAGTGCGTGCATGGGGATAACTTAACCACTAAGGTGTATAAAATCAGGCTCTACTAATTGGCATGGTGTTAAGCATAGCCATTACTTAACTATGATTAATAAATTCTACTGATCATAAGAAAAACAAAAAAATCGAATTGGCATAATATAATGTAAAGCGGAGAGTTGGAAAAGGAAAGTAAGGGAAGAAATGGGAAAATTGGTCCTTGCATATATTTAACAGAATCTTTCATGGAAAAATATAATTTTTTGTTTTAATAGACTACAAAATTATACTTCTGAGGGTTTGCACGCCACAGTGTAATTTAGCCTCATTTCAAATCCAGAACATAATGTAACAATAATAAAAAATTAAATGAAATAAGAAAAAGAGTACTGTTCACAGGACGTCACACAACTAAAAGTTTGTAACGTTGCTTGTCACAGTATTATTAAACTTTTGTCGTAATTGAAAGAGACAAGCAGCTATTCAAATTACGAAACATTAAGCACATGTTTCCACCATGCACAAACAAAAAGCTAAGGGACTAAATGCAGGAGACATTATTTAATGTAACACAGGAGTTTTCAAGTATTGTGAGTGTGTCTTTAGCCTTAGCCACCGCAATTCCATATTTTTTCTCTGTCCTCCCTGTCTCTACCAAATATTTACAATTATCTCACCAAACGCACAATTTTCAGAAAGACTTATTGTAGATACAATATTTGCCTTGATCATCATGGAAAAACCTATTTTGCAAGAAATTAAATCCCAAGAAAATCTAACAAATATATTGCCATAAATATGTATTGGCCATCATTAAAATGCCCGTTATTATGGGCAAATTTCATTCACTACTAAATTTTCTCGACAGAAATTTGAATTATCCGTCGATTCTGACAAAGTTCCCGTACATTTTTCAAGCTTTATCGAAAGCACGAACTGTGGAAAAGGAATCAAATGTGTGATATTTAAGTCAATTAAATTTAATTTCTAGTTTTGGTACAACAGATTGCGTACAAGGAATATATTCAGTTGTCCAGAATATCTAATTTCGCAGAAGGTTGAGTTTCATTTCCTAATCCAATGTCTCAATTCGGAACTTCCGTCTTTGGTTGACGATTCTGTTTGCTGGCAGTGATTTGTCGGCCAATCCACCAACTGGCTGATATTTAGGTTGCTTTATTACAACTTCTTCAGCACTTCCATCATTGTAACTTTTTCATGGTGCTGTATTCTATACGAATTTGGAAGCAGAGTATTGGCAGTTATAAGATATAAACTTTGAAACTGTGACTAATGGCGATTTCTTAAGTTTCTACTGTCTCCAAAGCTCCCTCCACCTTTACCTTCTCCAGTAAACATTTCACAAATTTCCTTCCTCCCATATAGACATTCAGTAAAATATAAGCTCTAGTTATACATAGCCTTTCGTAGCGCTAAGATCTGTGTGACATAGGCCTTAGCGGAACCCAGATGAATACATCGGAAAGCAGAAAATTGGATGTTGGTCTTACTGGTTAGAATGAAATATATTATTTCTGGTGCTCAATCGGTTTGAATGAAATATATTTTGTTAAAAATGTGCGTTTGTACATTGCGTGTGGAAATTTGAAGATTAATGTAAATAATTCTTCGTCATTTGAAAAGGCAAACAAAAAACATAGCAGGCAATGAACGTAATTTTTTTTTAAGATTGCTTATCCACTTATGACATTGGAAAACAATGAACAGTACATAATTTCAGTGTCTACATAGCCTTATCTATCCAGAATGCAAAGCGCAATTGCCGCATTTTATTATCATTTGTTCCGTGTCTGGATCTATCATATTCTTCCAAACTTACTTACTTACTTAATCCCTGGTGCAGAGTCCTTCTTGAGAAGCTAACTGGTTTGCAGGTAGTCAAGAAATTCCCTGCATTTCACGGAACCCCAAGTTTCATTACCGCACTTACAAGCTTCCGCCACCTATCTCTATCCTGGGCCAGCCCAATCCAGTCCATATACTCACATCCCATCTCCTGTAGATTCATCCTAATACTATCCACACATCTACGTCTAGTTCTCCCCAGTGGTCTCGTTCCCTCCGGTTTCCCCATTAAGAACCTATACACCCCCTCTCCTCAACCAAACGAGCCGCATGCCCAGCCCATCTCATTCTTCTCGATTTTATCACCCGCCAATAATGGGCGAGGGGTAAAAATATTCTTCCACACTATCTTAAAAAACGCAATGTTCAGAAAAAAAAATTGAAAATAAATAATCTATTTATTTTACTACTACTGCATTCGGAGATGTTTCTTTCCCAGAGAAGAGTTCGACATATTGTTGTCTTAAATATGTGGAAGTTTTATATTATTTAACTCTTATTGTACTCTCAATTTAGCAAAACCAGGAATTTATCCGCAATGTTCTGTAATATAAATTTATTTAGAATCCCTCCAGTGATTGGATGTGGACGGACGGATTGACGGACGGCCAGAAGGAACCTAATAGTCACTTCCTGGAAATTTACGAAACGCCTAATAAATTTTTTTATCCTATTTTGTGAAACATTCACAAGGTTCGTAGTTACGTTGATTCGACTCGTAGGGACTTTTTGAGAATTTGGTTGTCGCCTCGTCTGGCTCGAGGAACATGCAGCTACAAACAGGGCTTTAGTTTGTGAGTACTTGCTGGTTCATTAAAAATTATGAATTATTATTAAAAGAAAACGTCACAGATTAAAGTAATAACTGTTAGCACAATCACTATATCTCTCTTAGTGTCAATAAATTGCTGATATAGTAAGCTTACTTCTTGTTGTTCAAGTTAAGAGTGCATATTTTCGCCACACACAAGAATAATGTAACAATACTGCTTGCCCAATTGTATTGACTATTAAACTTCTTGTATTGCCATTTGCAATAAATAGTTTATCCTATATTACCAAATTATTCACTGAGTTTAATGTTGTATAATGTAGTATTATGTTGCACAACATGTGCACACCCAAGCTCATTTAACATTGTTCGTTGAACTAATGTTAGTAACACCTTGTTATTGTTGATAAAGGTACTCGAACAAATCACTCCTTATGAGGACTGAAATGTAATTACTGCCCAATGCAGCCAAGAATTATCACCCTTTGTTCATAATATCACAAGTGTAAGGAGACCTGCTGTCTGCTTACTTCCCCCATGGATACCACGCACACACAGTGTGTGTGTGTGTGTCACTGACGCCGAAAGACTGAAGTCACGTTACGGAGTGAGTAACGCGCAATGCACCTAATTAATTTCTGCCTTATGCAGTGAAAGTTAATGTATTGTAGAAGCTTGCACTCCCCTTTGAAGAAACAAACCGTACGCGAATTGTAGACCGCGGAGCTGGCCCTTCACAATGGTTCGGACGCACGCTACAGACTGAAGCCACGCTATGGAATGTGTAACGCGCACTGCACCTGCAGCAAAAAGAAACGTTCTCGAAACTTCTGGACGCTCATGACGTCACCTTACCCAGTGATGATTTTATCACCCCAAAAGAGTAACAAACGTTGTGCAATGTGATGCAACCAATGGTACGCCTATTATTCACGAAAAAAATCCAACTGTAAATTTGTCCTTAGCGTAATATGGTAATGGTCCTAGTCCATCGTTACGACGTAATATCGACCAATCTAGAGTACTACAGAAGTGACATAAGTGAATGATATTGTGTAGAGAAATCCCTTAAAATATAAATATGGGAATTAATGTTTGTAAGGCAGGGAGGTAAATCAAATTATTGAACTATATTTCACCAAATTCGGCAGTTACCTACTCTAAAAAATATTACCACAAGTTAAAGTTTATTTTAGTGAATGTCTGCCGAGATTTGAAATTGAAAGTGCCAGAACAGGATTTACAGCAAACACTGATTTATTAGTTTTTTTGCTCGATAATATCAGTGGGAATAGAAAACAAGAAAAATTTAACACTAAGTAAAACTTTACTAAAAATAGTAGTCCAAATTTTGGTCTTTTTTAAGAATGCATAAAAATTAACAAAGAGTATTTAATGGCCGAGTACCTAGATTTCCTATTGGTTTGTGCCACAATAAATCGAATTCCCAAAACACTCGTATTTCTTATGTCTGCTTAAATTTATTCTCTCATCAGTTATGTTTTCATTGCAAACACTTTTTAATGCTCCTTCAACCCCGCTCCTGCCTGTTATACACACTGTACATATCACATTTCTTATTTATTCAACGTATTAATATACAGCAATGGGCGCAGTGGAGCTAATAAAATTCTCAACTCCCAATTGGAATGCCAGATCCAGTTCTGAGTTCATAAAGGCGGTATCATCAACATTATCTGGATTGAGTCAAACTTTCAATGAAACGAAATACATGCGAAATATTGAACGATTCCTTGAGAAATGATACTCACAAACTTTTTCATGGTTCAATGAAAACGTAAATTTGTAGACTGCAAAGATGTGTGGAAAAGTTCCCCCACCTTATAAATAATTTATTGTTTAACTCATGCACAATTAAAAACACTTAGATACATTTAAATTATAAAATATTTAAAAGTACTCCAACATGTTTCGGGTCACAGAGGGTCCATAATCAGGGAGCCTTTTAAAATATTTAGCTAAAATTACAAGAAATGTTCTATCGTGTCCGTTGACATGGACGTGGTCGGGGTTATGGCAGGATATTTTAACCCGATGTGTGTGTGTGTGTGTGTGTGTGTGTACAGTTCACTGTCTAGAAAGTTACAGATAGTACTTTTTTTCATTTCAACTTTAAGGAAGTATTGACTTAAGCAAATATCGTTTATTCGTCGTATGGTACACTGGCTGAAAAATATCATTGGTTATACAATATTTGTACACTTATTTCTTCTTGTAACAAATAATTTCTGGCCAAATATGTAAACGTGGCCGTAGAACTACACGGCATTTTGAAGAACTGGTAACTAATTCATGACAAAGTAATATTTATTGTTTTGTCCGTACTGATAAGAGAAGCCTCCGAATTCCTCAATGACTCATTGGTAGACCTATCACTCTTCTATATCCGTATGTTCTAACACTAGTCACCAGGACACAGGTGTGACAACAGTCTGTTGTATGATCGAGTTTTTATATTCTGAAAATTTGTTTCAACCGTGGTTCGAGTTTGTCACGGAAGGTGAGTTTGATAATATATATATTGAGAGGACTCATTCTATTGAATGGTGGCATGTATCAGGCGTTCGAACACATCGATAAACGAAATGGTGTCTAAATCCACTAAACCTTCAATTCTGAATCTGTTGTTCACAAAACACTGCTGGTATTCCAGCCAATGTTTACAGTTACGAGGCCTAAATAAGGAATTGAAACATAAGAATGATAAACAAAACACAGAAACAAAACGTAAGACATATTTTTTCTTAATACCCAGTGTTGTTTCAAAATTATATAATAGGTTTTTCTTGGTATCGAGTTTTTCCAGTTTCATCTGTCTTGTTGCAACAAAAAACGCATAGTTTGTGCAAATAAATATACACTTACCCCGTTATAAAGACATCGGTTTTTGCGAAACCTTATCTAAAGCGTTAAATAGGGTGTGATACCAATTAATTCCTTAAGTTCACCATGAAATGTACGTTAAGTTTCAACAAGTCTCGATTCACAGACAAAATATTTTCAGTCGATTCACTGTCGTGGAGGAAGTTCTGAAGTGATTGGTCATGGCCATTCAGTACCATTTAGCTTCGAATTTAAGGAAAGTGTTTATCTATACTTCTACTGCCTTTATGGGGAATTATGGCCTGTCCTACTTTTGAAAGTTGCCATTTTCCAGCCACAAAGTGAGCCGCATGTTTTGTAATATACCATGTCGAGGACCGCTGTGATAGGAATCGCTTTGTTGACTGCAGGTAGTTCAGGCAGGATGATACTTCTAAAATATTGTACATTGTCGGTTAGAGAAGTTGTTACTATTCAGAATTCTAAGGACAAAAGTGTCTAAGATCATTGTCCTTTGATAATGACCGCCTGAACATTAATATATTTGGATATTGCTTTAATATTTCTTTAATTTGTTGTAAGTTTTATTTGTTCCTTTTCAGGCCTCTTCTAGAAATGAAATGAAACACACAACCAAACACACGCACTCTCACAAACACACTCACACACACCAAACTCTAGAACTCCTCTGGACAATTGAAAGTTCAGTCACAGAGTACTTTATCTAAAAAAAAAAAAACACTCATCAGACAGAGACATCCGTGCCAGATTCGGGGACTCGAATATTTAATCGTCGCATTTGCTATAAATTAGTTTTGTACAAAAATACCCGTACTTTTTGTTTGATTAATCTGGTTATTGAAGCTAAACAGTCATCCCCTCTTCCCCGCGAAACCAATCCAGGGAGGGCAAATGTGAACTTTTCAAAAAAGGATCAATTATGTCTTTTTAACTCTAGTTGGTAATTAAAGTAATCCCAAAATTTATGAGACGGTGACAGCATCCTGCTGATTGGCGGATAAATCTTGTACTCCAGCCCACGTCACAACAGCTTTACCAGACCTACAGACGCATGATTTGTTTGTAAATTTGCGGTCGAAAAATATTTCGAAAAATTGATGATTAGGGGTGATTTATGGCCTGAAATATAAAAGATGTTTTATTCAACATACGGGTACCTAATAAGTTTTGCAAAATATCGTAACAACAGTCTACATAAAAGGTAGCATGGTCACAGCTGTGAGCAACATTGTGTGACCACAGTGGATTAAATGGTGTAACTAATTGAGAAGTGTTCAGCATGACAATTATAAGAACTTGCCTCAGTCTTACGTGATATGTGCATTTCCTACTTTCTTAGCACTAAATTTAATATCGGTTTGTGGAACTAGCAGGCCTCATTTTGAATTGGCATTTGTAAATTTAAATTTTATGGTAAGGAATTCATTAAACTGTGGATAAAGACACTTTCTCATATTTCTAACATCTCCGCATCTTCTTCCCACTTTTTACCTTCCAGTATTTTTCCTTATATTCCCTTCCTCTATTAGAGATATACAGTACAAATACACACTGTGACTGTACATAGTGTTCGGTAACGCTAATAACTGGTCGAAACAGGTCTTAGCTGAACGCGCAGGAATACATCGGAAAGAAGAAATTTTGACTTTTATGTAATAGTTTGAGAACTGTGAATTATTTATGGTGTGAATCGTTATGATAAGGATATATTTTGTTAAAAGTATGTGTTTTTGGATATTGCGTGTTAAAATTTAATGGTTAATGTAGATTAGCAGCATATTTGCCAGCACAAACTCAAAAGACGTCAGGCAATAAACTAATAACCGTAAAATTTTTGTGATATTTCGTAAAAATTAATGACGTGGAAAAGCAATAAATTTACCTATTCTGAAGGTGTGTCTATTTCCTTATCTAAACAACATTCATAGTGCAAGTGCCTTATTATAGTGTCATTTGTGCCATGTCTGGCTGTATAACATTTTTCCACATTATCTCCTAAAGGACACAATTATCAGAGAAGAGATTTGTGAACGAGAATAACGTGCTTGGTTTTGTTTTGTCTACAATTTCGTCCGGAAATATTTATTCCTGTAAAACGAATTCGGCACAATTTTGTCTTAAATATGCAGTTGTTTACATGTCATGTAACTCTTATTCTACCCAGAATTTACCGAAACAAGATTTTTTTCCACGTGTTCACAAATATTAATTTTTATTTCTTAATTCCGTCCAGTGGTAGTCGAGTTATTCGATTTGGACGGACGGAGTAATGGACAGCTATCACAAATCTAATACTTATTTCCGGAATTTATGAGGTGCTTGATATAGTTAAATTTAACTTATTTTGTAAGGCATTCACAATCACGCACTATCTTAGGTTTGACTGGATGAGGCCGTGTTTGTGAATGATGTAACGATCGTAGTCAACTGTTATGATGTAGAATCGTCCAATCTAGAGTACTGCAAAAGTGACATAAGTGAATGATAATGTGTAGAGAAATTCGTTAGGAATTAAATATTCGAATTTCTTTTGTGCGGCTAGAAAATTTTGCAAATTATTGAAATATACTTTACCATAGTCGGCAGTAACCTTCTCTCAAACTTATTACAGCAAGATGAGGTTGGTTGTTTGAATAATATATAAATATTAGAAAACAGATTGCCACGTGTTCTTGAAGAATTGGAAAAACTGATAAAATTTAGTGAGTGTCTGTCGATGTGTATAATTGAAACAGCCAGAACAGGAATTTGAGCAAGCTTTGCTCTTTTAATTTTTGGTGTATTATATCAGTAGGAAAATAAACCAAGACATTTTAACAGTCAGTACAACGGTACTCAAAATAGAGTACAAAGTGTTGTCCTTTAAAAATTCATTTTATTAAAAAAATAATTAATAAACAATGTACAAATTGTTTTATATTCTGTGCCAAATCACTCACATTCAAAAAATACTGTTATTTCTTATGCCTGCTTTGGTTTTGTATCTTCAGTTTTATTATACCCCAAATTAGACTAAAATTTAGGTTACTGGCAATCAATTTTTAACTTTTCTTCACCCCTCTCCTTCTTGTAATACATACTAACAAATCCAATTTTTTGTGAATGCATAACTATATTATAGAGTAATGAGCGCTGTGGAGCTAAGCTACATATCCATCCCCGTCCTATAAGCCAAATCAAGTTCTGATATGCTCCAGAGTGTACCCTCGACATTATATGGATTGAGTCAAACTTATTATAACACGAAACATGTGTAAAATATTGAATGGGTTTTTAAGAAATTTTATTCACTCTCTCTTAAATAGACCAACGAATTTCTCAAAGTGTTTAATTATCCCAAGTAAACAAAAGTTTCTTTAAACAAGAATTGTGACCGTTTATCTTTATATTGTCCTGGTGAAATCATGACTCTCTTAGTCAAACACTTTTAGTTTGGTAGACAACGACATCAATAGTAAAAAAAATACAAATAAAAAATACTAACATTTTAAGTGATGGCAACCTTAGAGTTTTTTTGGCACAGTGTGAAATTCATAGTGAATTTCATCAGACACATAATAAGCAGTAACGATTTATGCTTAGATTATTTGAAACATGAACATTTTTCGCAGCAATACAGTGTCAGACATGTATTTATACCTTTCAGTTGCTACGTATAGGCAACAGGGAGACTTATAGAAATTGAATTACATACTGTGAAACTACTTTCACATTAGATTTTCTAACTCTATGCTCAAAAATTTAACACATGATTTATTTATATATCATAATTTTGAATTCCAAATTTTTCTACACTGAAAATGTGGAAATACTAGACATAAATATTTTTAGTCCTGCCTTCTATATTTAGGTTTAGGTTTTCTAGTGTATATCAGTTTATTGGATGTCCATGTTGGCTCCGTATTTGGAGAACTGTTAATGCCGTTTATGTAATGATATATTACGGGAGTTAAGCTTGGGGTTTATAGGTGTACATAAGAAGATTACTTCTTTTATTAAATAATTCAGTCTCAAAACGTTATGTTTTCCATCAATCGAAGTTAGAGTCGGTAAATTGGAGGCCGAAAAGTGTGACTTCTGCTTATCGAGAGCCTCATGGGCCAAATATAACCGAAAGGAATTTGGAAACATGATTAAAATTATTTGCAATCAAATCCCGATGGAACGCCATCGCACATACACTAACGTGAACAACACTTCCTCCTTACACATTATGTCGATATAGCAACTTAGAATAACAGTGAACAAACCGTGGATATTGTGAACCAACATGATAATATACACAGTGATTAAGCTAATGTTTCCCTCAGGATTTCCCATGTAAATAATAATGCAGTCAAGGTTGTTCTTAGAATCGTTGAGGGAGTGCAAGAGCCCATAGGTCGAGGACCTGTAAATTGAAAGGACAAGAAATTTGTGACACACTTCCGGTGAGTGTGTCCTCTTAAGTTTATCGCATTGTAGTTTAACTGAAGTTGTCTTGTCGTTTAAGATATCCAGAGTTTTGGATCAGGTTCTACCGCACATATAGTTGTGCGGAGGGAATAGGATCAGCTTTTAACGTGAACAGCTGGTAATGAAGTTTGGTTGAAATTTATATCAAGGCTATAAAAAGGATAGACAATGTGCATATAAACGTAAAGTTTAGGTTTGCTCGCCATATCTTTGTTGCTGTTAAAATCAATTTGTGTTAAATATTCTGAGTTTTTGTTTGTAGAATTTTTTACGATGAATGCAAAGCGCATGCGCCAAAATATATCTTAATCTGTGGCTGGTTTCCATCTGCTGTATCTTATACATTACTTCAAATACGGCACTGTTTTCGAAAATATCAAACAGCGAATGTGTTTCTTGAAAAATTGCTACGTTTGCTGGGAGATTTTACAGCTATAAGAGGAAATGAGGAGATAAGAAATCTGTATTATGCCTTTTATGAAATACCCCAAATTTTGTCAGATTTCGAAGGAATAGAATATTCCTCCGCAGAGGTTCTTTTTTTTTTTACATATATTCAAATAATAATTTTCGTGAACTGTCGGCGAAAGGAACTTTAATCAGAGAGACTGACATGACGCAGCAAATAATTTTGGGTACTCGCCCAAAATTGTGAAGAAATGTTTTTAATTCATTTTCACAGAACTGCTGAAATTTCCGATGTATACTTTCAGTTTGATAAAGTGATGACACTTTCTTAAACATAGCAAATAATTATCCATAAATAATTTAATTACCCCGGAGTACAAATTCTGATATGGTCTATTGGTCCTTGGTTAATGGAAACACGAATGATTTATAAGCCCAGCAACGGTTATAAGAGTTACTTGCATCTGGAATGATGTCAGTACACAAATACACAGCTTAGCAAAATCAAAATCGTTCACATCCCGAGTTCCAATATCGAAGTCGCTGGAAAAATTATTTAACATGGCGATTAGAACAAAAAAGATAGTCAACAGCATGTTGATTTTAATTCCTGTAATTCATGAAAACAAGTGATAAGTAAATTGGCTTTGCCCCTTCTTTCACTTTACATAATAAACTCAGTGACACACAGTTGTGATCCATCGACTGTTCTAACACAGATTTATTGGCTAAAGGAAAACATAAGATTTGTCGTCGTTTTACAGTCAGTAAAAATTTCTTCACTTCTTTGTGTCCCAGTTTAGGGTTTAAACTTCTGACTGGACAGAAAGTTCCAAGCAAATACACAGTCGCTGTTTGATATTCGATTCACACCAAATTCTCTTAATTTTCCTACTACATTTTTCCTTTGATAACTTAACTTAAGTTCATATATATTGTTGTGCATTGGTAGAGGCATTAAGCGATCTTCACGGACAGGAATTGTTCTGATTTGGAAAGAAATGTGAGTCAGCATTAGACAAGCAAAACGGTTCTCTGTACGTGTTCACTGTTACATGCAGTTCACATATCAAGTGGAAATCTGTATTTGTTTTGTATATACTGTACTTATCAGATCACTGTGCGTTCTCTATTTATAATAAATTGGTAGTATCATTAAGTCAGTTCTAGTGACGTAATAAGAAATGTTATCAAATAATTCAACAATGAAATTTAGGATGACTGAATTTCAGGGTGATATCTGATATCATGACATTCTGAATTCAAAGCATTTGTGTCAGTAAATAGACCAATTGTGTAGCTGTGTTGACCTGACAGACAGTAATGTGATATCGGCTCCAAAGTCTGTATGAAGACCAGAATTTTCGCAGGCCTTCTCTAGATGTGCAGCACATTTCTAACGCCTTAAGAAATTGTAAACTTCTATTCATAATATCTGTCCCTCTCTTTGTCTGTCCCCTCGTACTGAACAACTTAAAGAAATATTTGGCGAGCTTTCTAAAATCTCTCTACAGAATTCATGTTTATTAAAATCATAAAAAAAAATGGGAGAAAGGAAATTAGTATCGTTATGTCTGTCTGTTCGCTTGTCCTTCTGTTTGTTAGCATGAAACAAATCTTCAGCCTCTTGATGGTTTTTTTTTATAAAACTTGATTTTGTTTGTTTTCGAAGATCTGTTGAGAAAATGCACCCATTATTAAAATCTGACAAAATAAAGGTTTTTTACATGTAAACCTGTGTACTTTTATGACAAAATAATTTTCAATTTTTTAAAAATAAGAACATCTTCGACAAATTTGCAGATCTGTTCAAAATATATATCTCATGTTCAGTAAGTTCTTTTTCTGTAACTGGTACATGTGATGAGATAACGCGGAACAGATTGTAGCTCAAGACAGTAGCGAGACCACATTATACACGCAATGCGTCACATGTTTTTACCCTACTGGATAATTAAGACTGCAGACTTGCACTGAGAAAAAGCACTCTTTCGTCCCTCTTTTAATTAAAATAATTAATAGTCTAAATAATATGTCAATTATATGTGATTATTATTAGGTCTTGTTAAAAACTTTTACATTTGTAATTATGTGAAGTAGTGAAGAAAATTAAGACAAGCATGAGTAAACTTGTTTAATAGTATCACTTTTTATGAATAGTGATCTAAATTCTTCATTCATGAATTACTCGACTCAAGCAGTGCATCATATTTTGGATTTGATGTCTGGTTATCTCCACCGTGGCATGCAAAAACGCTCAGAATTCTACTTTCTAGGATATGAAGTATCCAATTTATATTTTTGTCTGAAAGGTTCTCTTAAATATGCCTTAACGCTAATTTTTTCTTTATTTATTCTTTTACGTTTCTTTTCCAGCCTTAAAATTTTATATTATTTTATGCCTTTCCGAAATATTTCCTTCAGTTTCTTCAACGTTTTATCTAACAAGCAACCCATCTTATCTAACAAATTACTTTTGAATGAAAAATCTGTGTCTGAATAAGTTTAATTGTCTAATTATTTCGACATATCCACACTTCATTACGTTAGTGTGTCAGCACAGATGCAGCAACAGAATGTATGTGGCTAAGTCAAATCGGCTGGCTGTGCGGTATGAACTGTATATATGCAACGGTTTCCTTCCTGGTATCGTGGTTTTGGACTCGGATATTTGCATGTATAGTGGTCTTTTGTGTTGTTTGTATGTTGTGTTGGTTGCAACCATTCGCCGAGCTGGTCACTCGTTCAGTCGACTCCTACCGAGGGCGCGTGTGCACGCAGGATTGTGTGTGTATGTGTGTTTGTGTGTGTGTGTGTGTGTGTGATCTAGGAACCTCTTAAAAGAGTCACCCTAGTCCTGAGTTTGCCTGCAGCACCACAGAAAGAAAGTAACATTAAAATTATTTACAGCCACTCGAATTATATTCGGCTTCTTCTTCCTTCTCCTAGACTGTGCGGTTGTTTCAGGCATGCGGACCCTTTTATAGGACACATTACAGAAAAAGCTGCACTTATGGAAGCCAAACATGCCTTCACAGAAACTCCTGACAGGTGCGTTAGTGCTTTGTTGTTTCGTCGTAACTATAAGGAAATTATATCTTAAATCCCCGAAAAGGGGTTCCGAGATTTGAAGTCCAACTTTCCTCTGGCTGATCAAGGTCTTTGTGAATACATTTAAATTTAAGCTTAGAAATTTTTAGTCAAATTCGTCCTGTAACAAAATATTTCTGGCTAAATTTAAACTTGCCTAAAGTATTACACTGCTTTTCCTTGATATGGTCGGTATTTCATAAATATTCGGAGCTTAGAATTTTGTCCGTAGAGTTAGGAGAAACGGCTGAATTCTACTATTACTCATTGGTAGACCTACCAGTCTTCTATATATATGCCCTAATGCAAGTCACCGGAACAAAACTGTGGTAACATTTTGTTGTTTTGAGCGTTTTCTTTCCATTCCAATAATTTATATGCACAATGCTTCTTTTTTAACACGAAATGTGTGTATGATAACACAGATATGGTGGGGACTCCTTCTATTGAATGGCGGAGAGTGTCAGGTTTTGAACTCGTCGATAAGTGAAATGGTGTCTACTCGAAACCACCAATTCTGAAGCTGTATCTCTCCCAGCACTGCTTGTACTAAAGCCACTGTTTACAGTTACGCGGCCTTAATAAAGAAATCGAAATGAAAATGATTAACAAAAAAAGAAAGAAGCACAAGCCTAATATGTTTTAATAGGCATCTATGTTGAGAAAATTATGTAGTTCTTTCCTCCTCTTACAAACAGTGTTTGAAATTTAAGTATAAATGTAGGTTCTAATACAAGTCACCAGGACAGAAGCGTGACAACAGTCTGTTATTTAAGCAAATATTTACATTTTGATAATTATTATATTTCACTATATTCTCTATTCGAAACCAACATGATCGGCACTGTTACACGAAAAAGAAACGACTTTCATTTCTCTAGAATACAAAACACAAATTTATATATTTTCACGAAATATCTTATTAAATACATTCTAATCGAAATTTTTATGTTTCTTCCTTTGTATTCTTTTCCAGCCCTTTCCATTTATATTATTTTATGCCATTCCGACATATTTCTTCCAGTTCCTTCACCATCTGATATAAAAAACATTACCAAACGTTCATTGTCACTCACAATTCTCAAACTTTCTGTTCTTCTACATATTCTCATTTTGCCCTATTACTTGCAACAAATAATATTCGGCATGAGAAATATCAACTTACGTATCAGTAAATATTAGAGTCAGATTATATAACGATTAGTGTGTTGACAACGTAATTAAATCTTTAACTATAATTTGGTTTAAATGTAGAGTCAAATATTCCCTATTTTCAACAATACACACGTCATCTTAAAATACAACATGTTGAAAAAGCAAAAAACAGCAAGGTAAGAAAGTACTGTATATAGTATATAATATATTTTCCCACACATATTTCACTCACGCTTTCACCCAAGCTCTTCACTTCTTACCACTTTACTTATCACATAAACTTTTCCCATAAATTTCTTCTTACCCCGTTCGTTACACTGCACTGCACTTCATTTCATTTCATTTCACTTCATTTCAATTTATTTCACTTCATTTCACTTCATTTCACTTCATTTTACGTCTCTTCTCTATAATTTTAGATGATTTTCAACATATTTATTTTCCTTTAACTCACCTCGATTGCCACTTTCCATATCTTCCTTTAGAAATAATTCGTTTGCAGGGGAGATTTCCTAACATTACCTCAGGTAACTGGTCCTAATGTTGCATGGTCCTATTCGCAAAGGAATATTTCCCTATATCCGTCCTTTGCCTCCTACTCCTAATTTTCCTTTCATAATCTACCCTACTCAAATAGTGTGGAAGTGGATTTCTGTCTCCTATAACTTTCCACGCCAGTTCCCCAGAGTACGCTTTGAAGAGGACACATATGCCTGATGACTTTCTACGCGACGCCAAAGTTTCTGCTTGAAACTACTGACAGGAATTTTAATTCCAACACGAGAGATCATTTTCAAATCATTAACGAATTATTATTGATAAGTCTTTCGATTATTCGAACATGGAGTCTGGTAGGTCCTATTGGCAGTTCGTTAATTAAACCACAAATAAAATATTAAAACAAACAGCGGTAATTATTGCTGCTTATTATTGGAATCGTATCAATACACAAATAGCCAACTTATTCCAATCGAAGTGTTTCAGTCTCGCAGTACTCCACTCGCTGGCGCCCGAAACCAAAGATAATTTGACGATTAGATCCAAAGGGAAAACGAACAGCATGTTGGAATTAATTCCTGCAATTCATGAAAAGAAGTGATATGTAAATCGTCTTTACCCCTTTTTTCCTTTCGCATAGTAAACACAGTGACGAATTGTAGACGGCCATTAACCCCCAGCCCCAATATAAGACTTGAAAAGACCAGAAATACTTGAGCCTGCAACACGGACATAAATACAAACCTAACTGCATTTACCTCTAACATACAACAAAAACAAGGTATGTACAATTTCATATTCACAATACTAATAAACACTATCAAACACACCGAATTACCAATCCAATAATGAAACACACTACACACAAGAGAACGCCACGATCACCACGCATAATATATCACAATTATTAATATTAAGAGAAACACGTTACCAGCTACAACAAAGTGACAAAGAACATCACACGGAACATACACCACTAAGACTAGTGGTGGTATGGATTTATGATGGTATTTAATAGCAAAAAATAACTACATGTTTCGACCAATAGCGGCCGTCTTCAGGTTATTAAATTTTGCTCAAAGTCTATCGTATACTTGTATATGCCTATATTGTGAAGTGATGCTGAGATCTCATCATCGTTACGCGATACAATCAGATTATTT
>Ga0123352_10006468_pt1 | contig 17921 bp, 8 predicted proteins | sample TergutLab28metaG_FD_89700 | JGI IMG/M metagenome (GOLD analysis project Ga0123352, IMG submission 89700) | Labiotermes labralis P1 segment gut microbial communities from Petit-Saut dam, French Guiana - Lab288 P1 | ecosystem: Host-associated > Arthropoda: Insects > Digestive system > Gut ... | reverse complement strand
TGACATAAAGCCATTAAATTGAACTACATAAACACCCGCATTAACGCCGTAGTCGTCCTTAGGGCTCCAAGCACTTTACATGGCGCTTCCAACTCCCGTGCAAGCAACTAAACGTCACGCAGGTATGTAAATATGCCGTCAGAGGCCACCAAACCACATGAATAAGAGCTTGCCAGACCCACAAACTTGTGGAGTGTCAGTGACACAAGTGCCAGTTAATGGAAGTTGCTGAAATTGTGTGTGTTCCTGGATCTTAAAAAATACAAAAACTTAAGGCTTTTCTACTTTCTGATATAAAAAAGAACCTGTTTTCAGTGCAAAACGTTAATTAAATTTCAGTTCAGTAGTAAGAATTAATTGGCAAGAGTGGGGAAGGAATATGAAATATTGTAAAAAATACATATATATTGGTACATATGTGTGAATGCAACAGATACAGATGTGATGACAATGCGAATCTTCCAGGTTACACTGTATTGTACGTTAGCATAGACAGCCTGCGTGTTTATATAGTACTTCCCAAAATTTTGACAATGGAAACAGTAATACACCTGATACACATTTACATTTTAAAGGAGTAAAATACTCTCTCTCTCTCTAGTAGGATTCTATTCTGTGACCATTTATGCAGAAGCCCATTATGTTTTTTATTGATAGTTGAGTGTAACCAGTACTAGTATGTAGTCTACAAACCCACTATCCAAACGAAGGTAATGTCTTGGGAGCCAAAATAAGTAGAAAGGCCTCCATGTAGCATCTTCTACTTGTGGCACTGATATTTTGAAGGAATTTGCTGCCTTGTGTTTTAGGGCCAAATTGTCAGTAAGTTAGTATAGAGTTGTAAGACACAAAACACATACTGTGATTGTTCAGAAATGACTGAACATACTCGTATCTGTAGCATGCAATGATCTCAGATGGTTAACCAATTCAGGTTCAGACCATAAGTAATGCTGCTTCATTGGCATATAGTTTTTTGTAGGTTATATTATGGCTTGTAAAATTTAGTCTCACCCAACAGCTTCTGCAACGGGTCGTGTTGACTCTGTTCCCATGAAAACGTGACACGCAAATCTCTGCAGTTGTGGGTGCTTAGTGATGAAGCCCAAGTAACGATGATCTCTAGGATGAAACGCACAGAAGGATACATTCTTCAGCGCGTAGAAATAGTCGTGGCATGGCACATCCTTTGGCTGGTAGTAACACAACAATGATAATGCTTCAGTATGGAGTTTTAATTTAAATACATACCTATTTCTTAAAAATAGCCATTGTCAACAAATTTGACTTAACTGGGATATCTTGCAAGAAAGTGGAACAATAAATGCAGCCAGCTGGTTTTGCAGTATTTAGGTGTGTATGCAAGCACAGTCAGATCTGATCCTTGGCTGAGTTGCCCTGAGTGGGGTTATGTATGGATGGCTTCAGTCTCTCCTGACCAATGTCAGGACTGTAGGCCTACCATGACATGAAATAGGACACGACTACCTCTTCCCACTTCTTATGTACATAAGATTTATGATCATTTTCCCATCTGTTTAGTTGTATTCAAAGAAGAGACAGCGCAATTACCGAAGGTTTCCTCCGATCTACCATCCTGAGACCGTGGTCAGACACCTCCAAGATGCATGAGTGAGGCTTGTGTTTTGGAACTCCCGAGGTCCCTACTATCTTCTTCACAGCTTGGCACAGAACAGCATTCCCCTTGTGACATCGTGTCTCCACAGAACCCAGATACCCCAGTAAGTACCTCTCTCGCTTTACTTTCGGCGTGCTGGGATCAAAATCACTGTAGTCCATATCCACAGCATATGCTGATGGGAAGATGCCCTGCTGACCTGACCGCAAATTCACTCCTGTGGGAAGTCAGGGCAGTATTCATTCAAATGATGTACTATGTTTACTTGTATTAGATATGGTGTGCTGTTTCACTCATGTCAATGGATTTTGCATAAAAGGAAGGAATGATGAGGGTTCTGAGGGCTGTAATATATTTATCTGAAGAAGTACTGATAAAGACAAGGGTGGCACACTATAGCTAACGAACTTTACTCACTGATGACACCTGCTTGAGTAACCAACACTCCCCTTGACTTCACCAAATCCAAGTGAGCATTCTGCTGACACCGGCCATGTTGATAATATAAGATGTACATCAGGCAATCCGTGAGAATCTGTGGGAATTTGGAAAGGATGCTGTTACACCGAGCTGGTCGGCTCAGCACACTGTATTCTGGAGGTACCAAGTTTGTGTGTTAGCCAGGATACTGGCTAGTTTGTTTAGTGTTTACTGTGGTATTGGTTAGTTTCTTCGAGATGGTGTCAGCTACCGTTTCTCAGCTAGTGACAGTGTACAGGCCAGATCACTCAGACGCCATGTCCTGTTGATTGACGTTGCAGCAATACTCGTGCAGTTTGTATCTGCAGTAAATGGATATAAATGTAAGTAAACATAAATAATGCATTCAGAAATTCGGCGTACTCTCAGATTCCACACGACTCGCTGACATTGTTGCTAAACAGTGGGGTCGAAATTCTTGACACCTAAATGTTATATGAAACGAATAAAAATTTTTGGCCTGAAGATGCTAACAGAGTGAATTCTGAAGGCCAAAACATGAAGTACACACGCCACTAAGACCGGTTTTGTTATTTGGCCAAGGAGAAGAAGAAACTTTGTAGCACATAAGCGCCAAGCATCAAACAAGTGAACTGTGACACGAAATTAGCAACATGCAAGGTGTTAGCTCAGAAGACAAGCTGTCGCAGTCGTAGCCTATATTAGATACTATTCAGACATCTCGTGGGGCACTGAGTAAAAACACGAAGCACCTAAGAAAAGATAGTCGTGTGGTTGAGATCTTAATCCGGAATTTGACGCATGCGGAATAGAAGTGCTAACCACAGGACCGCGACGTGGGGGTGTGATGAATGTACGTAGTATGTTGTCAATTTACGCAAATTTTTGTTTGAGATTAACACGCTTTTTGAACCGAAACATGTCAGTATGGAAAGGAATGTTTTCTGGGCTGTAGATGAATTTTTGTTAGGCAGAACCGTTCTCTGTGCAATACCTTCACACCAGAGGTCGTCAGCCTCCTTCTGCACATAAATCGGGTCGCCAATCTCCACCTCTATCTCGTCATGGTGTCGCGGCACGAACTTGTGGAGCCCTCTGTGCGTCGCCTCCAGCACTTCCAGCTGTGTGAACGGCACCCCGCCGCTGCTCGACGGCGACGCAGACTCCGGTGACAGCGATCCTGCGCAGGAAGTCGGTGTGTATTGACCCATTCATCATCATGGTCATTATGCTTTACATTACCAGTCGACTATTTGTCATGACCGAATGCCACAAACTTCTGATTAGTACTGTTTGTCTTCTAGACGTCCCACATTCTATTCTGGACTAAGTTCGTTGGTTTCCTCAGTTTCGAACATTTGCTGAATGAGTGCTTTCTGAAGCCCCATCATAACTTCTATCCATATTCTTTCCGCTTTTATCCCAGCATTCGATAATGCATGAGGATGAAGCAGAGTCGTTAAATAAATCAAGAATTAGTCTGTTAGATAGGGGAAAGAAATAACATTTTAACTACAGGCGAGAAATCCTAAAGTGCAACTAACGCTTGTGCCGAAACAGGTAATTAAACTAAAAAGTGAACAAACGAATTGAACAAAAAATTAAACTAAAAAGTGAAGAAATGAACTGAACAAAAATAAGATAAACGAAAAAAGGGAAGTTGATAGATATTAATAACAGTTCAATAATTATACGCAAAGAATGGAAGACAGCATTTTGCCGGTACAAGAATTAATATATCAGCCAAAGGGAAACAGTAATCCGGGACGACCGAGCAAGAGATGAATAAGTTCGAAACGGATAATCTCATCCTTGATAGAAAGTGATGACGATGATGATGATGATCATCATCATCATCATAAAAAATGAATTGCACCATTCCATCCCAAACCCAAGAGACACAGATTTCAAGAACTCCAAATAGTCCACAGAACTTGGTCATTGCAATCATGAAGTCCCTCTTCTGCTTACGCTTCACTGCACGTGCCACGGCAGACATTCCAGAATAGCTCCAAAACTCATTAACGACTAAAAGTATGTCAGGAGTTACAGAGTGTGCTCTATAGGAGTACATATGTTTTAAAAATACTTCTTTTTTTTCGATTCGTCATACGTCACTGATGCATGCGAATTGTGTGTGCAAAAGCTAATCGCACTAGTTTCGAGTGCCACGTTTTACGTAGCCTGAAACTGCTGCTTGCCGTTGTGTTCCCATAATCACAGATCTTATTGATATTTCTATATTATCTCTTATTTGTTTTGTTCAGTGAGCTCTTTATTTACAAAATTGATCAGTTCAATTTAAGTTTATTCCATAGGTGTGTACGAACGCTGCATTTGTCCGACAAATTTTGCTGCAAGCTCACAACATCAGATTTCATTTAATACGCGCAATAATTTCATAGATGAAACAAGCGGCAAACAGACATGCGCTCACTTTGTGCAATCGACGCACAAGTCACAATTTTACAGATTTTTGTAACTTCGATAGCAAAATGTGGAAGTCGTCCCAAGATACAGTACGAGTGACTCTTTTCTTCCTTATCAGAAGTTCGCACGCTCGTTCGGTCTGCCGGGCAATTTACAGACACAAAGAAACCGCCCAGGTCATTTCAAGTCATATCATCCGCCTCATGCCCTTGTTAAGCTGCTCAATAGTATTGCCAATGTCAATACAGGCAGGGAGTTCCAAACACGTGACCATACCACGTTACAAGTACGCCAATACTGCAGTGGAGCATGTGCGATGCCGGAAGGACTACAAGCAACTACCGACTATGCTGTAGCCACGAAGACTGCACACGAATGGTGATACCGGCGCCCGCGGCTTCCCGCCGTGCGCCTACCGTTGAATTCACCTCCAGTTCCCTTTGCCTACCCAGAGCGCCTGGGGCATGAGTGCGAGAACAGTGTGCGGTGGTGAAAGATGGACGGTCACTTCATGCAAGTAAACAACAGTGTGCCTGGCCTAGCGTTCTTAGACGCGGTACGACAGTATTGTCTACCGGAACTGACAGACAGTGGAGATTAAGCTCGCAGATTCGCACCAGTACTATCTCGAAGTTTTATCACACGGTGTGAAAAGAAAGGCTGGCGAACTTCAACCGACAGGGCTCGCCCGAGGGCTGGACTTGTGTATACATATATCGAAAAGAAAGGTTGGTTTACTGTGTGCTGTCTTAAAACTGATGAATTATAGTTCCTACAGTTGCCTTATTATGTTCTGTAGACACATTACATCGTATTAGTTAGGTTTTATTACCGAAACTATTTGGGTGACTGAGGGCCGCAAATACATGCCTCGAGGGCTCCATGTTGGGCAGCCCTGGGCTAGAGGAATAGAGGAAAATGTGCTTGATGGGGTGCGTAATAACTAAAGATAGACGTGGAGGGAGTCTAACTGAAGTATTTCGTTACATGGCTTCGGTACAGCTGACAGACTGAATTTCTCCGACTGGCTAAGTAATTAACTAAATCCGTGGAGAGGACAACAGTTGCTCATTTACTAAATAAATTTCAGACCTTCTATGGAGCGCCAAGTTTCATTACCAAGTTCATAAGGGCCAACCACTCGATTCATATCCTGCGTTACTAATTCAGGGGTATTTTGGATGATCGCTGACGTTATTCGGCGCGATTCCTGCGGCAGACATTAAAAATCGTTTAATGAGGTGTGCTCATATGACGAATTTGGCAGAAGGTTAGTTTCTCGGGAGGCAGAGGACAACCATAGATGACAACTGGACTGAGACTCGAAACAGATGTTTACCGAATAGAGTACTAGACCGTCACCGCTGTACCATCCTTTTCTGTCTGGTATTATGGAAGCTGATATTTTATCACAACCGTGATAAATCAATTAAAAACACTGGTTCATATAAAAAGGTCTCGTCAGCATTCATTATCGTCGTATAAGCCAGACGTGTAATACAAATCCGACCGGGTCAACTTGCAGCTTTACCTTTTGGCTGGGCCATATTCCTGGTAGGAATAATTTTCCACCATATACTTACTCGGGCTCCATCCAACCTCCATTTGAAATGGTAGCGGGAAACCCAAACATCGTCAGTCTTCCAGACTCAATAAATAATGTTCCCCGTTGACTTCACTCATAGTGTAAATTATTGGGATTTTGAAAGCGAAGGAACTCACCCTGGTGTCCAGGCTGTGGAGACATGGATTTAGGTCCGTCTGGCGAGTGAGCCGTGGAGTTGCCTGAATCCACATCCATACTGTGAAAACGCTCCGAGTCCGGGGAACTGTCCTCATCTGTGGAGGCAGAAGTTTCATCAGCACCTGGGTTACAGGAATAGTCTCTGCTGCTACGGATATTTACTTTCCTGTTCTGTGTGCGCGAGAGAATTAGCCATCTTAAAATGTCGACCCAGAAAATGTTCCTAATAGACCTACCTGGCAGTATTCGAATGAAACAAGTCGAAATGATCCTGAGTGTAAATTTCTTATACAGGTTGAACCAAGTTGATTCTAAATGCAATAAGATTCTCTTCTTGGTCTTTGTGGCTACTTCTAGATAACAAGATAAGCACTTTGGAAGGATTTTAATAGAAATGCATTGCTGAATGAAAAGGGAGGTGAGAGAGAACAAACAACTGTAAACAGACTAGCACGATTATTTGTTGTAGAAGAACTACCATGTTCTTACACTCGTATACAGAAAAATACCTATATTCTAATCGTATTGCAACATTCCCTAGCGATCATGACATATTCTACTATACACTTATTCTGTCAGTGTCGTTATATCAGCATCGCTATACTACTACTGCTCACTGCGACTGTTCTCTCTTGCACACTTCAAAGGCTAATATTAAGTAGGTACAGAACTGTGTAGGACTTACCTCTCAGGTAACTATGGCACTTGAGTATGAACAGGGGCCTGGTCTGGCCTCCCAGTGCGAAATGCAAAGACGCTGGCATTGCATTGTCACCCCTGTCCATGAGATGTCCCAGCTCGTCGGCCAGCGACGGCTGCACCATCGCTATCACAGACGCTGCAATAAGGGTTCCTCTCGTTACTTGAAGTGCTTTGTTATATCTTATCTGCTCGTTTGTTCGTACCAGAACATTCATATAAAAGTGGTTCGTTTTCAGTGCAAAATAAGGGAAACAGGATATATACATTTACGAAAGTTTGCACAAAACTAGTAAAGATATTGGTTTTGTTAGACTAGCCCTGTGTTCCCACATCCATTCGTAAGTATAAATTTGAAATTATTCACATTTGCCTTGCGCAAGCGTACAATTGTGATGAATAAAACATCATGTCCTTGCACTAGAGGGTTGCACTAGACCTTCCTTTATTTCTTTACAGTGTTGTTTCCGCTATGTGGCAGCCGGTGTTCGGCCATTTACAGGGACATCATTCTTATACAGCATCGTAAATTACCGCTGGCATTACATTAGTACAGTACCATACATGCGTTAACAAAGGGATATTCTATGGATGACTTCGGTTAAGAGTTACAGTTGGTTCGGTACATTGAAATACTTGATATTACGAATGTATTTTGATAGATTCTTATAATAAAAGCCAACGAGAAGCACTATTTTTCAAATTTATTTTGGTAAAGAATTCTACATGTTTCGGACAGATCTACTTCCCATCATCAGGAGTCTCAACACTGTATACACAGCAATAGGTATTCGTCATGCTAGTTACGTTGACTCTCTGCTAGCAGACAGTCAACATAACTAGCATAACAAGTGTCTACTGCTGTGTATACAGTGTTGAGACTCCTGATGATGGACAGTAGATCTGTCCGAAACATGTAGAATTCTTTACCAAAATAAATTTGAGAAATATTCCATCTCGTTGGTTTTCATTATAAGAATATATCACGATGCACGGTGCTTTGAATGTCAAATTTTGATACGTGTTATCATTTTTAAAGTGCGTTAATTCTTCTAGGGTTTGACAGTTACCTGTATTGTTTGGTATAGACCTGAGCCAGTATGACGATTTCATTGGGTGTGCTACTTCACCATTAAACAATATCGTTTTCGTTGTAGTATGTTGTATGGGGTATCTGCGACTGGCCGATCCGTCGTCCAGGGGAGTGTCTAACCGTGTGTGATATCGAAACCTCAATAATGGTGCGGCCTGACCCCGAGTAGTGCTGCTGCGCCACAAGGAAAAGATAGTGAAGTGGCAGTTACATCTATTATTAGGCGTTTATTCTAGGCTGGCTATCTTTCGGAATTTCGGGCTTCTGCCGAGATGTAATGGGGGTATTTCCCCTTGTTGGTTGTCACACAGCCATGATTGGTAGTTGTTTACCGAATATGATGTGATTAAGGCCATCAGTACAGCTGTGTGTGCTGTAGAGCAGTTTGTGTGTTGGTGCTAGGGAAACGTACCGAGGATACAATTTCAATATGTATTATGCTGACAAATATAGCGTTGTTGGTCGTGTAGTCTGTAAGAGTGACGGATAATAACCATTACCCTTTTTAGACTCATAAATACACAAGTTTTATACCTGACCAGATGTACACCATTTCAATAGTTAGTATATGTATATTGCAATGCGTGAGGTAAAATTTCGAATAAATTTCAACAAATATCCAACAATTTATCTGCCTGTGTTTTCATGAAACAGTTATTTATTCATATGTACTAAGTGTAAGTATGATCATTCAATGAGGGTAGTGCTTTCTTTCGATATAACGTGCATGTTTTAGTATTTTAATGTGGAGGAATGCCTGATAATTAATTGACTGATGTTAGCTGTGCTGAAGGTGTGGGAAAACAGTAATAGTACGTCATGTCAAATAAATAGAACAAAGGATGCTGATTAATGTAGTTCTTAATTTTAAGACTTTGGGTTTAAAAATGACGTGATAAAAACGACAAACTGTTACATTTTTTGCTGTTTGAACTAACGGTTGTAAGCTAGGTACTATTCAGTTGAGTAGGTAACGAGATTCGTGTGTAACTGAAGTCTGATATGTACACCTAGTGACAGGACAATGTTGATACATACAAGAAGGTTAACGCACTCCCCTAGTGTACACCTGAAGAGATGGTGTTACATTAACTATCATCCTTCAATTCACTTGGACTTTTCCTGTTGGAAATAGATTATCAGAACACGTCTTGAGAGCAACGCAAAGTTTAATATCGAGATATATATAATGCGTTATAACCAACTTGTTGCACAATGTTTTTGTTTAGTAATTATTGCTCCGACATGTTTCGGCCACAGTTCTTGGCCATCTTCAGGGAGCTCGTGGCTTTTTTATGTGAGCAGCTTATGCGTCAACTTATTTGGTACAAGATTTACTTATATGAACACGTGGGAGCAATAATTAACAAACAAAAACATTGTGCAACAAGTTGGTTCTGAATATCATATATGTGTAACGTAGTTGCACGGAAAATGTACAATATTAAATTTTTAATACGGAAATGTCTGATCTCAAGAAGTTAACCGATGTGAGAGAGCGTGAGTTTCAAATTGCAGGGAGAAACATAGATCGGGATGTTCGAAAACGGGGCGATTCGGAGAATATTTGGCCCAACAGGGAGAAAGTGACAGGGCGCTAGGGAAATTGCATAGCGCAATGCTTCATGATTTCTAATCCTCTTCGGTGTTAGTAGTGTGGTCGGGTGAGGAAGGATGGTATGAGTGGTGCACATGCGGCACTCAAACTCTGCTAGTGAATACAAGGTATTGGTATGAAACTGTGGTGGTGGAAGGAGACCATCTGTTAAGGCCTAGGCATGGGGAATAATATTAAAGTGGATCTTCAGGAAATAGGATTGGAAGTTGTGGACTGTGTTCATCTTGTTCTGGATAAGGACCAGTGGTGGGTTTTTATGAACACCGTACTATAATTTGGTTACCACCAAATGCGTATACTTTACTGACTAGCTAAGCAAATTTTGACTTATCGGGAGGGAATCTGCCCCGAAGTTAGGCCTATCTAAAATAAAGTATGTAATCCTAAGCTTTGGGGATACCTAAGTAGGAGTAGATATAACTTGCGTGAAAGGTAGTTCTTAGAATACTATAATTACAGGAAGTGGCTTTAGAGGAAGTTGCTGATTATGTTTTAGTGGTTTTACACATCACTGCCGCCTGAATCTTCTATTGTGACATTAAAGACAAAATGAAAATTCTTTTAGAGTCGTTGCCATGGAAGTGGCGCCAATAGGAAGAGCAACCAGATGTACAGATACATGTACATTCTACCTATTATCTGACTTACATTTTTTATTCTTGGGTATTTCCGGCAGCTTACGACGCCGCCTCTCACCTGGGCCGGGCCGATGCTTGTCTACCCAGTTTGAAAAATGCGCTTGTGCTCCACTGTCACCGTGCTTCTCACTGCGTAACGGTAGACAGATACCAGAGCCCGGGGTGCCTCTGCCACTGCTAGGGTGTCGACTGCGTGTCTCCGTGGTAGCAGTGGCATCGTCTTCCTGGTCCCGTGAAAGTCGGTGAGGTTCAGAACCGGTGCTGGTTGTCGGGCTGCTGCACGCCAACTCCTCATCTCCGTCGCTCTTCGACGTCGTGGAGGAGTCTTCGTCTAGGAGAACATCGTGCACCAGCCTGAGACGACACGAGTGAGTAAAACATACGAGTACGCAACTTGATTTCAGCTGCATACAGAGCAGAGTTGAAGAAAAGCGGCCACTTGGGATTTGGGCGTGGGTGGCAGGGAAAGGCAGGGATGTTGATTGGATTAATCTGGCCAAATATAGAGTAAACTGGCGGTTTCTTGTGAAGGCGATGATATACCTTTCAGTTCCATAAACCACGGAGAATTTCTGACCAGCTAAATTAAATATTAACTTCTCTGTTCCATGGAGGTAGTTAACAGACGAGCAAGTGATGTCTGTACTGTGCCTTCATTTTATTCTTGTTGATCAAAGAACGCTTCGGAAACACTTTTTATAACACACCTTTCGCATGGTGATGGCCCGTTACTTGACTATTGTTGTGAGGACTGTACATGGTTTTGAAGTTTATGTTGTGATGTTCAGGTCTTCCGCAGGACACAGTGATTTGAGGTGTTTTCTCACGAATAAATTTTAGACCTGGCTGTGCTATCATATGGAACTCTTAAGATCGTACAGGTCATTTTGCTATCTTGTTGCCTCCTCTTTACGACATGCCCAAATGGAAACACGTTATGTATATGGCATAAGATCCTGAACATTTATCTATGTTGTGTACTGCTATTATATAAAATGCATGCACTGTGACTCTACAGCGATCGGCTTTGCAACGGAGGTTTCGTGTCAGTAAGTGAAGTACAAGCGACAAACTATGAAACATAATAGGCCTAAAGATCTCGTTTTGAAAGCAAGCGTGTTGTTGTTGTTTTGTGTTTTTGTTTTTCTTGTTGGTGTTGTTGTTCGAGTTTACAATTATGGACTCCTCATCCCTTAGCCAGACATATTCTGTGAGCAGAATTACCGCTCAGAATATATGCGTATCTGACTTATAGCTTTGGATCTAGGAGGTGCCTGGTTCGAATTTTAGTCGGTATCTTATTTATGCCTGATTTTCTTCTTTCTTCGCCAGTCTTTAGCAGCGAATCCTTTCCTGATAGCATTCGAGAAAATTAAGGTTAATGGCATAGAGTATATTATTTCTGCGGTTAAATAGCGTCGTTAGATAACCTAAAAATCAGACTACTGGTGAATGAAAGTGAACGATTAGAGGTGGTGCGCTAAAATAATTGAGACAAGAAGTTCAAGGTAATATTGTAGTATTCGCCTGGGAGTACTGAGGAAAACCACTGAATAGGCTAGTCGGAATAGTAGATGCCTTGGCCGAAACGTAAGCCAGGTGCCTGAACAGAGTGTGTGTCAACACACTAGCGTTCTTGCAGTTAATAATTTGGCCTCTTTAAAATTCCTATCCAATTCATGCAATCTCGTTGTGTCCCTTTCTTTCAAACACACACACACACACACACACACACGCGCGCGCGCACACACACACACACACATTCAAGTACATATATTCTGCTGCGATAAATTAAAATGCAAACGGCAAAGTTTTAATTGTTCAAAAACACATTATAATGAAGGTTTCTGAAGGAGGTGAAGGATACTTCCATACGTCTCTAATCTCGGCACTAGATCGAGTGGATGGTCAGCTTGTCAAGTTCTGGCCGCTTTACCCACGGGAAAGTAATACGCGATGCACGTTTTCTATGTATCTGAGAGCTGAAACTGGCCAAAAGAAATGATAAATTCTAGCAGTTTATAAAAACATAAGGGCGTACCTCAGCGTCGACTGCTTGGCATTCTGGTTTGCGGGAGACGTAAGGATGCGGTTCTACATTGAAATCCAACTTGCCTGACTGAGGATTTATGTGGTTTTATGTAGTGCCTCAAGGCAGTTTCTGTGAAAATATCTTAAAAGTTGCCGCTTTCTTCCACATCCCCCCACACCTTTAATCTTGTATATTTATTTCCCTTTGCACTGGGGTGCAAAAGAAAATGCTCTATAGTGTCTGAAGGCGCTGAAAGTAGACTGTGCTAACATTTAAGAAAGCTGTCTAGTGTACGTATGTAATAACCGTGTCGCGCTCACTCTGGATTTCCTGCCGTAAAACCTGATCAATGTAGTTTCAGTGTTCTCTAAATAAAGATGGACAGAACTTCCTATTTAATTACGGCACGCAGCTGTTGCATGAGTCTCAGTCTCTTCTTGACTTCGTTGTACGAACTGGGTGCCGTATGTGTATGACTGTTTGTTCGTTTGTTTGTTTGTTCGTACGTATGTTTTATTTTCGAAATTACTGGTCGAATGAACATCGGTACAAAAACATTAGTATCTTGTTTTCGTGGGGGGAGGGGGTGGACTTGGGCTCCTATCGCTTTATAATTCGATAGTCGCACGAATGATTAGAGCGTCACTTGGTTGTTGTTGTTGTTTTGTGTATGTGTGTGTGTGTGTGTGTGTGTGTGTGTGCGCGCGCGCGTGTGTGTGTAAGGACAATACCACTGAATGTTATTTACCTAGACTCAACGCCGTTTCGAAAGGTGTAATGAAGTGCTGAGTTATTAATGAGCCATAGAATATTCGGTTGTGCTGTATCAACTGTTCGCGGCACTTGACTTCAGTATACCGTACGTGTGTACAGCGCATAATACCATGTTCCTAGAATGTGCTGCGGTGTGGTCCGGTGTTATGCCGTTATCAGGCTAGTAAACCTACACTCATTTAAGTAAAGAATGTTTAATGTACATTGCCAGATATATATTATTATGAGTGTAACGTCAGATCTAAGGTTTTACATGTGCATATAGAATAAGTTAAAAAAATAAATGTTTTGAAATTGGGTAAAATATGCAAATGAACCGCTCTTTTCACACAATCTGATAGGAGCTGCGCCCTTCGTTATTGTACATTTTAGAAAGCATTCTTTGCGAAGTAAAAAATGAACACCTTAGGTGGATCCCACATCCGTTTGTCTGTCCGTCTGTGACACTATAAGCGATTAAACCGTTTGTCGGGGTTTTCATGAAATTCAGTATGGGAATTCTTTAGAGAAAGTTGTCGGGTGTGAGTTTTGTGCAAATCGTCACAGTGACAATCATACACACGAACACACACACACACACACACACACACACATTATACATTCCATGGATCAAGACTTCAGTCAAGGTAAGCAGGTGTGGAATAAGCCATAAAATTACACAAAATACAGTACGAAAATATAAGTATGTCACACAGAATAGTGTACTCTTATGGTCATTCTTGAAATTACACTACGCGTGAACTGCGTAACCATATATCAGAGGTAAAGAATGCCTTGGTAAATTTTGCCTTAAGTCACAGTGTTAACTACGTGCAGTTTGTTGCAGTAACAAAGGACGCAGATTCTAAGACATCACAAGGATGTGCCACTGACCATATCGCTGTCCCTGACGCAGGCCTACACAACAAGCCTAGCCAGCTAACATTTTTTAACATGCTCGGTCTTTTGTTAAGGTTTCATTTCTGACCTTCTGTACATTCAGTTTTACTCATAGAGAAAAAGTAGAAAATAAAACAGGCAACGTCTCCGTGTTTAATTAACACAATGCCATGAGCACGTGGGAGATGGAGGTGTAGCTCCACTCATTCTCATTACCGGTAAGTGAGTGGTCATCTTGAAATTCCGGTTGCATCCAGTTTCTTAGAAAGAGCCCTCAGCACCCATTGAATAAGCTACAAGTTGGGCCCATAGTCAATGTGGATTTTTTTGGAGAGGAAAGAAATCTTTGCCACGCCGAAAATAGAACCCGGTATTCCAGCCCGTAACCTAGGCAATACGCATATTGAATTATCTCTGCTTCTTACTGATACACTGTCGTCATTTAATCCATAAATACTTACTTTCTTGCCAGTTCCTACTTCAAACTAAATGTATCTTCCAAAGCTTGCACATTTGTTACAGTATTGAGCACATTCGCACAGCATTGAATTTGGAAAAATAAATGCTTTATATTTTATGTATTTCATCGGTAATTTAAAATTTTCACGGATATTATCATATAACAAAGAAATTCATTCCAGAAATTGTAGGTCTTTCTGAGCAAGATACATCTCGTACAAGCGAAAGGGCTACAATATCTATAAGCCGCTCATGTATTGCAGAAAGATGTAAAGTATTCACATCCATATCCTAAATTACAATCTATAATCCTAGATCCAATATCTTAGACTCATATTTGGTAAAATGAAAGTAGCTGACAATTGCCATAAGACACTCTAGGATGTTTATAGAATTCGAATTTAGTTGTTGAGACTGTATCAGTTCAGATGATTTTAGACGTTGCTAGAAGCAAGTAATCGCAATATATATGATATTATTCAGCAAACACATGCGCCAAGGAAAAGAATTACTCGGATATAAACTCACGTACACCTAGAGTAGTGTTACAGATTTTTTTACGTTTTAAAATAAAACGTTTCTTATATTCTCTCTTGAAATTTCTAAATACACAAATAAAAAATAAAGCATTTTATAACTATAACATAAATGTAGCATAAATTAAACTAATAAAAGAATTTTATCTTTGACAAGACTAAATTTCAAATTATAATAAAAGTAAAACAAGACAGAAGCTGTAATTAACAAGTAACAGGGAAGATACAATAATATAAACAGCCAACTAGATGCAAAAATAACAAATTTTATTGATAATACAATCAGCTGAACATGTTTCGGGCGATAATTTCGCCCGAAACATGTTGAGCTGATTGTAATTATCAATAAAATTTTGTTATTGTTGCATCTAGTTGGCTGTTTATGTTACTGTATCAGTGATGCATGGTCACACAAACATCAAACAAGGAAGATATGTCATTACATATTACTAAATTGCAAAATTAAACTTAAAATGATAGGTACAGAGTTGTAAATATTTTTTATAAATGTAAATATTTGCATTGTTGATGACCTATCGTTTTATACATCCAACTAAAAATGTAATTATTGTTCTAAAATTGAAACAAATTTATGCTTCCAGATTTTCTTGCATGTCACACACGACCCGTTGCAGTATTTTTACTCCGAAATATATGCATAATGTAGTTCTTTTTGCCGAGTGATATTCACTATTACTTAAAAAATTATAGAATTTTATGTCTATTACATCATTAATGGTAGGATATAACACTGACAACCGTGTAGCCGAGAATGGCGTAAGAAAATAGTTTATATCAATAAAACTCAGTTTCATATTTTGAATGGCATATTGTTTTCGTTAATGACGAAGTAATCTAATGCACGGCTAAAGGTGAAATGCAGTGAAGGTACCAGTCATTAACCTTATGGCCGCCTAGCTGTCAGGCCTCATAGCAGGGAAATGTGGGTGGAGGTGGATTTGATAATGGCTATGTACTCACGTATAGCTGTGCGCTGGGGCCTTGATGTGCTGTGGCAGTCTCTCGAAATAGTGTCGGAATTCTTCAAACTCTGTGTCCGCCATGTTTTTTTGTCAGGCTGCTTCCATCAACACCATCTCGTTCCACCCGACCCACAATCCTCCGCGCGACGCAACTCACCGTCTGACGACGCTCCAAGTGTGCGTCGTGTCCACAGTATCCGCTTCATATATCGATTGGGCACGACTCTAACACAGTATGACTTAAAATTCGGGCTGAGGCGTCACAGCAGCTATTTATTGATGTTCTTGGACTGAAATTCTAGTCTATGAAAACTCTGTAGTTTAGAAGTTCCCCACGATGTAAATTGTACATGCACGAGGAGAGTTCTTAAATCATAATTACGTATTACGTCAGTAGAGTATGCATGGCGGCAGTGAACGTTACGGTCAATTAACAGACTGGCTTTGGATATTCTTCGAACATTCTGTGTGTGACTAATGAACTGTCTAATTAACTGATCATCTCGTGGGAGCAGAATACTTTTTGGGAAGCAGATAGTGACAAAGTTGGTAAAGAATTTCGTACATTTAATGCAAACCGAAGGTTTACAGCGATTTTGGCCCTGTCCTGAGGCAGACAAACCCAGTTCGCCTTCCTGCACCCACTTTCTGTAAGATTGATTTAAATATTCATGCGCCACCTGCACCTAGATATCAACAGCTGTATCGTCACTTCAGATTTCCCCACTAAAATTTGCACGTATTTCTGATCTTGCCGAGCTCGCTACGTATCTCGCCCATCTCATCCTCCTTGATTTAAATACTTAATAATTTTTGGTATTACAAATTATGAAGCCTCGCATCATAGCATACTCTCTAGTCTCCTGTTCCGTGTCGTAATGAGAAGAATATTGGGTGGTAACGTACAACAATGTAGCGACTGGAACAGCAGTTGCAACCTCGTACGGTAATCCATCGGGCATTTTCTGAAGGAACGCGCGGAAAAATGTGGTGTACTGAGGGACGTGTGGGATTCAGAAATGGGAGGTGGGAGAGCGACCCTCTGGTTTCGTGACAAATTTGTCATCCTGGAGAAGAGACTGTGAAAAGAATCCCCATAGACAGGGTAAAATTTCCTTCATTCCCTCCTTCTTCCCTTTTTTCCCCCTTCATTCTTGGTTTGTCTCTTGTTTCTGCCTTTCTTCTTGTCTTATCCACTTCCTGTCTTTGTTTCTTCCTCTGTCTTTCTGTCGTGTTTACCTTGGTGGGTCTGTTCTTCACTGCAGCAGAGCAGCAATTGTCACTGCTGCCATCCTTACCATTACATCTCTCAGATTCCCAAGCAGTTAATAGTCATGATATGCTTCTTACGCAGGGGTGTAGCTATGGGGAGGGGGCGAGTATTGCGGCCACCCCAGGCGGCACTTCAAGTGATAGCTACAATCAGTTCGGTTCTCATTTATTAAAGTGCTAGCTTAACAGCGCAAAGGCCAATTACGATACTAGCACAAAATACTTACAACAGAAATTACACAAACAACACAACAAAACAATAAACAAAAACTGTATTTATGACTTAAATTGGAACACAAAGTATCTAAATAATTAAAACCGTAACTCATATGAAATATCGCACTAGCGTAAAATCTGTTGCAAGAATCTAATTTGCTTTCTCCATTTGTCGATATCACTGCGTACCAAACTTGCAGCTGTCCCACATCTAGCGGAAGGGCAAATTTTGCGTGCTACAGGAAACTGGGTGAAGTTTCCAATACTAGGTATACGGGGCTCTGAGACTAATACTATCAATCAAGGAAGGGAAAAAAACTTAGAGCCTAGAAAAACCTGAATGAAAAAGTAAATATTTCACAGTGTACAGTCATACACAACCACAGCAAATATTTACAGTATACAGTCATACACGACCACAGTAAATATTTCACAATATACAGTCATACACAACCACAGTAAATATTT
>Ga0123352_10006465_pt1 | contig 17926 bp, 9 predicted proteins | sample TergutLab28metaG_FD_89700 | JGI IMG/M metagenome (GOLD analysis project Ga0123352, IMG submission 89700) | Labiotermes labralis P1 segment gut microbial communities from Petit-Saut dam, French Guiana - Lab288 P1 | ecosystem: Host-associated > Arthropoda: Insects > Digestive system > Gut ... | reverse complement strand
CGGCCCTGGGGCCCACCCAGCCTCCTGTAAAATGGGTACCGGGTCTTTCCCTGGGGTAAAGTGCGGCCTGGGCGTGCTGCTGACCACTCACCTCCTTCTAGTGCCGCGGTCATGGAAGAGTAGAGCTATACCTCTACCCACCCTCTGCGCAACACCGGGCCTGTAACGGGATCGCTTTACCTTTTACCCATCTATCCTACAATTTAACGCTATAACATAGAGACTCAGATAGCGTCATTATGCAAGCCAACAGTAAATAAATATTATTTCATAATCCAAAACGAAATGTGATTGCTACATTGTGCTGAAGCAAATCGTCACCAAAGTCCACATTAATGCTGACTGGAGTCGAGTGGCTGGCTGGCTAGCACGTAACTGAGCATCCCAATAGCCATTAGTTAAGACATCGAGACATTCTGGGCGTTGTGGTTCAAAGTGAGTTGGATATATATCACAGCAGTGACACGTGGTAAAATTTCTCCACTGCAGCCATTTACTGTGCAAGCAAACTGTAGAGTTTCACGTTTTAATGGCTAGTGAATTGATAAGCGGTGAGCGCTTAAGGCAGAAAGCACTTGTGGGTGGGCTGATTACATTACACTGTCACAAGGTTCACATATGATTTAACCTTTTGACGCCTAATGTCAACTATAGTGGTCGTACCGCACCGCTAACCTCTAAAGTTGCATTTTAAATATTTATTCAACAAATATAGGTACTGAATATTTTAAACATGGTATATACTCTCCGCTTTTTTCTCTGAGGAATTCGGACCTGCAGGGAAGTCGTAGTATACCCACGTAACCCGATGGACTGCAAATTCCTTTTCTTTTGATGTGTTTTGGACCGTACATCATCTTGATAACTGAAGAATGAAATCCAACAAGATACCACTTATTACTTTATTATGCTTATGTTAGACTCAACATGTTTCGGGCACCAATATGCACATCATCAGGCGTTCGCGACGGTGGCGTTGGTTACCACATAGGCCGTCTGGTTTTCGAGTTGCTGTTGGTTGGGAGTTAAGTGAAGGCAGGATGGATGAGTGTCCGGACCGAAGCTGTTACAGCCTTCGGTCCGGACACTCATCCATCCTGCCTGAACTTAACTCCCAACCAACAGCAACTCGAAAACCAGACGGCCTATGTGGTAACCAACGCCATCGTCGCGAACGCCTGATGATATGCATATTGGTGCCCGAAACATGTTGAGCCTAACATAAGCATAATAAAGTAATAAGTGGCATCTAGTTGGATTTTATTCTTCAGTTCCTTTTTTTTTGTTCTTTTGGAGAGGATTTCTATACATTCTGTTTTGGTAGACCCTTTTTGGCTTCATTTTCTCTTCCATCGGTATGGCCCGTTATTTTGCCATGCTTATTCCTTGCGTCGTCAGGCACATAAGCTACGGAAATAACACTTGATATGAAGAAAGGAGAGGAAGTAACCCATTTATATATGGTACTGACACTTTGAATCGGTCGTTAGGGGTTTCTATTTAGCTCAACAAAATGAGATAAGCTTTAGTTAATGGAGCGGATGTTCTTAGGTGTGCAGGTGGGAGATCACTCTTTTCTATTTTTTAATTTACAAAATTCATTTCTCAAAGCCTGCCAGCAAGTTTTACCACCGATCCACCATAAATAAAAAAGAACACCCTCTTTGCTAGAGGAGCAAGTAAATGGTTTGTACAGGACAGTGGAATTAATCTTTCATGTACGAAATCGTAAACCGTATGTTATTCCATTTCAGTGTAGGACGTACTTTCTCGAGCAGCGATATTTCAATTCCGGATTCATATTTCTGAGAGCTGCTTACTATTCATTTGAAGTGGCTTCTTGCTTTGCTGTGCTGTGTTGGTCCTTTTCTAGGGCATCGAGTACAAGCACTTAACACTTTGATACTAGACCCGGCTATGTGCATGCCCAGCACTTGGGCAGTGTTATGAATGTAAATCATAAATAACGACGTCGATTCACACTAGACGCCGGTTATTTATAACTTCTACAGCATCCGTTCAGCTCATCCTCTACGCACGTTTCAGCCAGAGCGCCGTCCATTCTCATTGTTCGTTACTAGCGATTGTAGGTTTGTAGGGTTAAGACAAGTGTGCAGCGTTCATAGTAGTTATGTACCATATGTAAGTGCATATGCGCTGATGAGCGCTGTTTAGAGCGTACTCTGGGGAACGGGCTTGGAAAGCTATAGGCGATAGTCTGCGAAGGCCTTACTATTTGAGTAGGGTTGATCATGTTCGGAAAATAAAGGACAGGAAGCAAAAAAAGGACATCGGGAAGTGTTCCTTTGTAAATAGGACAATTAAAAACTGGAACCAACTATCTGCAGAAGCTTTAGGGACTCTCCCTTGTAAACCTAAAATTTTTATAAAAAGAAGAAGGTAATTATAAACGGGGTGAAGCGAAAAGAATTGAAGTGTGGCGAAAATCGTCTAAAAGTGCAGTGAAGTGAAGTGAGGTGAAGTGTAGTGTTGTGAGGTGAAATGGAGCGGTAGGAAATTTAGATGGGTTTAAGCCACATGAAAGGGTAGTGAAGTGTGTTGAAGTGTAGTTGGGTGGAGTTTAAATGGGAAGAAGTGAAGTGTCGACAAGTGTAGTGAAGTGTAGTGAAGGTCTTAGTAACAGAGTGTCTATCATTATTAGAAGCTATATATATATATATATATTTATTTATTTGAAGATTAACATAAATGTTATATTGCAGTGCTATTTCGTAGGTTGTGGAGTTGTGAACGTTTAGATCTCATTCTGAGAGATGCAGGTGTTACGAAAGTGCAGACCGACAGTGCCAAGGGAATTTTCAGGATGTAAATGATTTGAATTGACGAGGGCATGGAACCGAAGGAGTGGGGGGCTACATGGGTTTCACTCCTCCTCCTTTCCGTTATGATAAGATTAAGTCGCGGCTGAAATAAGGGAGGTAGAGCAGTGAGCTAATTATCTGCCCACTCGTAAGCCGTAGAACCTCGGAACAGGCACTTGTGCTCGTCCTTTTGCTTTATATGAGACATCATGCAGGCAGTTGTGCTGTTGTGCATGTTGCGTTAACGCGAATTGGCTCTACGGCGATTGATGAATAGGTGAACGCTGCCTGTATAACGCGAACTTGAGCACACACGTGTTGACTATTACGCGATTTCAGCTACCAGTGTGAAGATGCAAAGTTGATGACAGGCCAATTTTTTTATGTGACGTCATTTTTATTACTTGTGGTCACAGAAGAAGTCTACTGTCTCCTGACAGCAGAACTGACTGTAGTGATGAATAAAATTCCTAAAGTTATGAGCAACGCGCTATTTCATCAGTTATTCTGTGCCAATGTACAATTAACATACAGATAGAAAACTGATAAAATAACATTTTATTTTTATATGAACCCGGAGTGTTCCGATATAGAATAATTGTAGCCAATCATTTTTAGTATAGTTGTTTATTAGGATTGCTGGCGTCAGTTACGGACGGTTCATGGCCATGCGTTGTGCGTTAATCTGTCAATGTATATTCGGGACCGTTGGTGATAGGTAAGAGGGGAGAGATTTAATTGCCGAAACGGTTAGAAGCTGATAACGGACGCTAGCAGTTCAGTGCGAAGTCAGTCGCTTACGAGTGTGGTGTAAGTAGGAGTACAGAGTAGTAACTGTGTCAGTTTCCTAGAAATTATCTAGCTGTTTTACTGTATATAGCGCTCCATTATTTTATATCAAGAATAAAATGAATAAGTAAAACTTAAGTGAAAAGACAATAATTAAAACTATATGTGATTCGGTGAACCACACCCGTTTCCCGTAAGAGGATCACCTACCAAACTGAGAGCGTCGGGACAACAAAGTTACGAAGGGTGATCGTGTGTAGTAATATGTGTAGAGCTAATGTAGAATTAATTTTAGGCGTTGTGTTATATCCATCATTGGTTCAGTAAGTTAATATCACAGAAAGTTACCATGCAAGATATCGATAGAGTTTAGTGTGTCTTCCCTTCTTGTTGCTCCCGACACAGTTCATCGCCGCCTATAAGCGTCTTTCGGCTTTTCAATTATTACTGCGTGCTGTACTGTCAGGGACTGAATTTCACCTTTTAGAACTTCCCGTAATCTTCCGTATGTCAGAGGTCGAACGTTAAATAATGCCTTTTCCTTTTTTACCCACTTTTTACTCTAATCTCAATAACGACACCACATAGATAAAATATCAGCTGCTGACATTTTACTGCTGTGTTGCCAGCAACATTTCGATGCTTCCTAACCGGAGCCAGATGAAACCAGTCGACACTTCGCACTTGTTTTGTTTAATATCTCTGTCATATTTTCACATCCTTTCCACGGTGTCTCATTTGCTGTGTTTCCTGTAGGTTTTCCGATTAAAATGTATTTGGAAACAACCTTCAGTAAATACAGTCATGTATAAAGGTAAAGTAAAGGTAAAGCAGTCCCGTTACAGTCCTGGAGTGGCCCAGATGGTTCCAGGAAGTTAAGGTTCCCAGATTTCGTGACAACGGCACAGGATGGTGGTAGGTTATCAGCCTTACGCACCGGCCATCTTTACCCCCAGAAAATATTCTTGGTATTCATTTCTGTTAGAGGCTGAGTCGACCCCAGGGCCATAGTGCGATCGGAAGGATTTTATGTCAATGAAAAATCCAGTGACACTAGCTGGGATCGAACCAACGACCACCTTAACCACTGTGCTACCGCGGTCCGCCAGTCATGTATAATAATTTCATAATTGATAAATCAACAAATACACGTTTATAAATATGGCCATATGTTTCTTCACCAACATGTATGATGGTTATATGTGGGAGAACACGACTTGATTTAATATGAAGTCGTGTTATCATATATTTTTTTACGATTATTTGTATATTTATTGTGTGCTTATTACAAGACACCCTGATGTTAGTCACAGGAATGACCGAAATATGTTGGTGAAGAATAATATGTGATTGAATACATTTATAAATATGCATGTATTGGATTAACATATACATATAAAGACTCTTTAATGCACGGACGGTGAACATATAAAGTTCATGTACAGTAAGTTTATTTTAACAGCACCGTTCATGTCTCGTATAAAGGCGCACTGCAACGAGTGTTGAACTAAATTTTGCACAGCCTCGATGCAGTGTACCGTGGCATAGATATATACGTCTGTGCGGTCCATGAATAAGAAATGCTTCAGATGTCCAATTCACTTACGCTGGCTCCGTATTTGCTTCGCAGTTTCTTCCCCTCCTGACTACCGCTGGTTGCTGCTGCCTTCGCCGCATCTCCTCGCTGGTGACCGCAAACTTAGCGCGCAATAGAAAGGTAAGACCTCAACCAGCACAGTATATCACTCAGAACTCAAGTTCGTGACAAATCAAACGTGAAACTGACTTCATCGTTAATTATTGTGTTGTTCTGATTTTAAAGACAGTATAGAGAGTTAAGGTACAGTACAACCTTCGTTAGCAATATGTGTTTAATTTTATAGAGTAAAATTTAATTAATCCGGAATTTTATAAAGGTAAGTGCTTTTTACTTTACGATCGCACACAGTAACCTAATTAAATGTTATTATGTCCTTATTTCTTTAGACCACTGTGCTTTGAATCCAGGAATTTAATCAAATACACTTTTTTAACTTTCTTTACCGGGTGGAAGATAGCAAAGTGCCATTCCTCCGTTACATTGCGAGCTGACATTCTGAAGTTGAATACTTTTGAAATAATCGTAGAGAGATTGGAATTTCATATCTAGCTTTCGATGCATGCACAATTCGTAATGGTAGGCATTAGGAACATGGCAATGAGATCCACTTTATTACTTGGTTTAGTTCGGTCACTTTTTTACAGACATTGAATTTATGGGAACGGCTCGAAGTTTTTCTGTCTGTTAAAACCGGATGATCCATGAAAATCACGTCGGTTACACTTTGCACGCAATTATAGTCAAATGAAATTAACGTACCCTTGAGTTTTCGTGTTCGTTGGGTCTTAAACCCTTTGGTAAAAGTAATGTATATAGTTTTACACTGTTTCCGTCAGTGACGACAAATTGTGAGATTACAGCTGTAGGGCTGTAGCGCTGTCACAGTCAGTATCGGACTTTGACCCACGATTTGGGCCGCATACATTTTGGTCTCGAGACGGATAAGCTGCACGTGGGACGCTGTGATGGTCGTGTGACGTATTTTTAAGTTCTTTCGTAAAATTCAAAGAGCACAAAGAGCAGCTGTTAGCTTCGTCATGTCTGTCTGCCTGTCCGTCCGCACGGAACAACTCGTCTCCCACTGTACGGGTTTTCATTTAATTTGAGTATTTTTCGAAAATATGTTATGAAAATTCAAATTCATTAAAATCAAACAAGACTAACCAGTACTTTACATGAAGACCTATCATGCTAACATCTCGCTGAATTCTTCGTAGAGTGAGAAATGTTCTAGACAAACGTTGTGGCGAAAATCAAAACACATATTTTATGTTCCTGCTTTCCGAAAATCGTGCCGTCTATGACATAATGTGGAAAAATATGGCAGAGCCTGAGAGATGATAATATAATACGTCGCTTGCGCTTTGCATACTGGATAACTAAAGCTATAGACAGACACTCAGAATATATAATAATTATTACTTATACACTGCAGCAATGGTTGCACGAATGCGCTTCAGTGTTAGGTTATGCGAACCTTGCCTGTGTTGTTCTTGTAGATAAATAGACACACTGCCATATCGATAAGTGCAGGACTTTCATAACAATAGGTTTACTTGTTTTAAGACATCATGATTAATGTTATACGGGAAAACGATAGTGAGGTGGGTGTAAGTCCTTCGTTTCAGCTTCGTCTTTATTTATATGCGGCTATGTGTTGAGTTGGTTTTTGAAGTAGGCTAGACTTATACTATCATATTGTTCAGGTGCCTAAACTGGAATGGACCCTGTGTTAAAAGAAAGTTCTTGTACTTAGCTGTTCACATGAACAACGGTTTGGCGGGTACAAGGGCTACTTAGAGCGCCAGTGCTTTTAATGAATGAAATTGGTAACCACCTAAATACTTCAAGATCCACATAAGAGAAGTAAGTAGTGGAGTATCCTTATGTAGGTTAAAATACGAACAGGAAACACGAACAGCATTGGCAATCCATTCATGCATGGACAAAGGCAGGCTAAGGGCTTCTTAAAAGACCTTTGCTGAAAGAGCTGGGGAATTACTCAGTTTGAATAGAAATCAGCTAAGAATAATGAGGGGCTGCTAACGGAACTCTATTACTGTAAAGGACATCACACAAACTGGGTTGGTAGAGAGTCCTGGGTGTGATAATGCAAACAGGCATCTGAAACTGCCTCTCATGTTCTTTGTGCCTGTAAGGAATAGGAAGTATTAGACGCCTGGATCACTATTTCTTGAAACCAGGTGACTTTCCGTCAGCATTATACTGCGCTTTGTGAATGCTTATGAAAAGTTTTTCACAAGAGATGGGAAAAGGTCGAGGTGCAAGTTTCGCTGCTGTGTCCGCCATGCTGTACTCTGTTCTCCTATATTGTAGGTTACAATACACAGTCTTATGACTAACCTTGTTTCGTGATATGACTCTCTAAATTTAGCTACCGTGGAGCTGTCTATACAGAACTGATCAAATTAAGTGCAGAATAAGCACCTAATTTTGTGGAGAAGTAGAGAGTCGTACCACGAATAAAGTTAGGTCATGGAGTTGCGTAGGTTAACCTATTTCTGTTCGAGTGCAATATCGTGAATAATAGACCGCTAGTAATTATGGTCTGATGTGCTACTAAACAGAATTGTTTAAGGAACTGTAAGCCACACATAAGGTATGTTCTTGATGCTCACACTTAGGGATATTAACTTATATAATTAAAAATATTTGCTCATCCGTTTGACTAGTAAATTAATAAATGTGAGCTTTTTTTAGAATTACGAATCATCCCCTTTTTTATAAGCGAATAGGCGTTCAGGTAGTCAAAATATTTCCCGGCTCTTATGGACAGCGAATTGTGTAGGAACCGGACATTTTACCCTCATCTGAGTCTGTTGAATCCAATCTTTAAAATAATATTTGTAGTAATTATTGTTAAGAAGGTTGTATATTTTTCTGGTATTATTAGATTTTGTAATTTTGTTACGGTTACTCAATTATTATACCAACCAATGCACATATATAAAATTTACACATTAAAACACTAAAATTGCTCCGACATGTTTCGGTCTTAAGACCATCATCAGGGAGCTGTATTTCTTTGCCTTGCTAAAGTCACATTAAAAGCCACATTAAAAGCAGCCATAAGTTAACTTCGTTGTGCTAGTAGGGTAATTTATGACTGGTTTAATATGGCTTTTAATGTGACTTAAGCAAGGCAAAGAAATACAGCTCCCTGATGATGGTCTTAGGACCGAAACATGTCGGAGCAGCTTTAGTGTTTTAATGTGTAAATTTTATGTAAGTGCATTAGTTGGTATAATAATTGAGTGACTCGACAAAATACACGTTGTAACAATGAAAATAATTTTGTTACGGTTAATTTCCACTCGTCTGTAAGACCTCATTGAATAACGCTGACAACATCGAATGAACTTTCCGTAGCAGCTGTAGCCACTAAACGCTTCAGGTTAAGGAGGCACGCAGTAGGTACAGAGTCGAGGCTTTGTTCCGCTCTGAGCTATCAGTGGGTCTGTACTTTAGTGAAGTGTCGACTAGACAGATAATTGAAATTCGAAGTGACAGTAGGTAAAGCACACAGTTGTTAAATAAAGTCGGTGTTCTGCAGCCTGAAGAAACAAGTCCGTTATAACCCAGATATTTTGTTTGTGTAGTTTCTTAGTACGTTTCTCTTTTGCTGTAGTACTTTCTGATTTGAATTTGCGTTGTTCCGCACGTAGGTTATGTTAATGATGGGCTATAAGGATTGAACATTTGGTATTGCGGCTTATGCTAAATATAACTACATGATAACCTCAAGAAGGTAATTTGAAACTTAGTGAAACCTCCAGATACTGAAAATTAATTTCTATATGCAAGGACGGAACCCAGTGTCTGTGGGTATGAATAGGTTTTAATTACACTGTCAACTGAACTCTTACACAAGCGTCCTCTAACGATCATCCAGCCCTTCGTGATTACGGATAATATTCTGTGGAACAATGTGAAGGACTGCCGTTAGTGGAAAAAAGCTGTTAAGACATTTGCGCTTGTTAGCAGATTTGTGATATTATGAGACGGATTAATCGTTGTACGGCATGCCGAGTATGTAACACGAGCCTCGTAGAATGTATGAATCAGAGAAACAAAGGCATAGTGCTCTCGAGAAGAAAGCGAACAACCCCGTTCAGAAAGCCTAATGCGAATAAGGCAGGAGAGGTAACGCGCTATCAATAAGGGACAAACGACACAGTTCGGAAAACCTTTTGCATGGAAGAACGTAGTAGCTAGCACTGTCAATAACAGAACGAACTTCCCCGTTTTAGAAAGTTTACTTAACTTCACCTCCAATTTTGTTAACCGTGTTGTTTACGCAGCAGCTGCCGTGCAACATCGAGTTTAGAGGCGACACTTGAACGCACTAAGGGGAGGCTGTGTGCATGCCGTGTAGATGTAACGTAGCAGTGCGGATTAATACAATGCCCTGTCATTGCTGCCTGGAGTGGCAGTAGTTAACAGTGGCATGACAATTCTGTCACCTTGTTAACTTTCAAGCTTTGAACCAGCCAACTCACTCCAATCATTCCATCTCCCTCTCTGCTCTACACTGCTCACTGATAATTGTATTGAACGACCCGGTGCGAGTTAATGCTATTACGGACGTAGGCTGTGGAAATGAATGCACTATTCCAGTAGACAGTGTTTCAGGAATTCCTTTTAAATGGATTTTATTAAATGCCATTTGTGCGACGAAGTTCTGACGGAGTGTAACTCACGATACAACAGTGGCGTGAATTACTATACATTAAATTTAACGAGCGTTTGGTTACTCTCGTCCATCTTAATCCACGTTAGACTCCTGAAATTTTAATTTAGTTGAGGCTGTCTTGTTGCATTTGGAGAGCTTCTTTATCAGCTTCTGTTTCTCATTATTACGTCCCATTTTTTCAGTTACTTTTGCGTGTATGTTTCTTATTAGTGTTAGACTCGCCGCAAGAATAAGGCCTGTCTGTTAAACTTATATTTTTGTTTTCCATAAACAATACCATAATTACAATCGTGGCTTCCATGCTGTAAAGTATATGGTTTATTTGTTCATCCTGTATCTTCCGAAAAGTCGGAGCTCATTATTGGTTGTGGGTATTCAGTGATGTAGCAAAATGTTTTCTTTTATTGACAACACATACTGCGTAAAACGGAAGTGCCTTTTTAAGTCTGAAGACAGTAAATTAACTTTGAAAACTTGTCTTTAGGTTGAAATTTCTAAAGGTTTTGCGAAAGTAATAGAAGTGTCTATATTTGAGAAGATATTTCAAGAATAGGGAAATGTGTACTGAAGTGGTTATGTGAATGTGCATAGTAACCCACTAAAGAGGCTCAAATGGGCGGGACATGTGACGTATGGGAGAAACGAGAGGTGCGCACAGAGTTTTGGTAGGGAAACGTGAGGGAAGGAAACCACTTGAAAGACGTAGGCATAGACGGGAGGATAATATTAAAAAGAATATTTAAGACGTAGGATGGGGACATTGACTGGATTGATCTGGGCCAGGATAGATACAGGTGTCAGCTCTTGTAAATGCAGTAATAAACCTTTGGGTTCCATAAAATGCGGGGAATTACTTGACTACCTGAGACCCGGTTAGCTTCTCAAGGACGACTGTGCTGCATGGAGTCAGGTAGTGAATTAATTTGTTAATTCGTTTGTCAGTTAACTGGCCTAGTTACGGCGAGAGCAATTGAAACATAAAAAATTAGTCCCTAATATTTTCATTATTTAATACATTCAACGAACAGTTTTAGTCCTATGACCCTATCTAGAAATATCCTGATTTTAATCACACTGCTCTTCATTAGGAAGTGTTTACAAAAACCAGCGACTAAATCTATTTTGAAATATTCCCACCCAATCCCAGCATTCACTTTTATTTTCGTAGTATGCATGACCTCTTCCCTCGAAGTTTTTCAACGGAAAATTTGTTTATAATTTTTAATGGCGGTAGCTGCCCCACCGTATTATCCTTTTTGATTTAATTACACAAACAGTGTTGAGTTAAGAGTATAAGTTGAAGGATAAAAAGATTAGCGTCTTTTGGTTCGTGACGCCGTGTAGTTTGGTAGGAACCTTTATTTGGGGGGGGGAACTTACTTCATTTTCTAGTGTACCCTGAAGATGGTGGCAGTTTGCCTTCTTAGCGTCGGTGAATTTACGCTATAATTTTTTTGTGCCACATTTCAGGTGACGGTGATCCTAATAGTTTCCACCAAGAGAGCATAAAATGTGCCAAAGTAAATGACAGCTTGTGTTTGCTCATTGGAGAGATTGGATGAAAACAGTGGAGTGGAAAGATGAAATGGGGTTCATTTTTATACGTATGTAAACTTGAATAGCTGAAGCGTTCTAAGTTACATTACGAGCTGTTGTTAACGGCAATGGAAGTCAAATGTTCGCTTAGTCATTGCATGTACAATAATTTGTTTTGGTACGTGTTTTATTAATGACGGGATTCCGTCTGTGGGTCTGACCATTTATGCAGCAGGTTAAGAGGCCAACATAAATGAATTTAGATGAACTGCAAATAAAATATTTAGTTTTCAAATTTTCATCCACCGCTATCTTCTGCATTTGTTTTGAGAGCTGTTAGTAACGGTAAGCTGTGTTGGACTCATACAGGTTTGTCCATATTTCAATAGGCGCAATTCAAGGACACTTATTTTGTAGTGCAGAGTTCTGTAGTTCACCCTAGAACAGGCCACGAAGGCTCACAGAGGGAGTAGAAATATAGATCTACTCTTTCTTTAACCTCGGCGCTAGATGGGGATGGGTGATCTACGCCACCCTCCGGCGGCTTCACCCCGGGAAAGACCCAGCACCCATTGTATAGGAGGCTGGTTGGGCCCCAGCGCCGGTCTGGAAATGTGCGGAAAATCTCGCCTCCACCTGGATTCGATCTCCGGACCGTCCAGCCCGTAATGAGTCGCTATACCGACTGAGCTATCCCGTCCCACACCAGTCCATAGCATGAGGCAAAAAGGTTGAAGTAATGCAGGCACACTGGAGGGAAAAAGACAGAGCGCTGCTGTTGCTGTATGTCTATATTGTATTGTGTTTAACTTCTTAATGGAAAAGCACATAGGGTCTTCTTCCTTGTTAATTGCCATCAGCGTTGAATTTAAACAGTGGCGCGTAGGATAGACGCTATGGTGGGTGGAGTAAACTGTTTGACTTTCGCAGTGAACTTGCGAATGGCTGTTTGACAAGATAATTATGAGTGAGTAGAGAGAGAGGAAAACAGAAATAGACGGATGTAGGTTATGGAGAGAAAATCAAAGCATGTGCCTGTAGTGACCATTTCCAACCACGAACCGCGACGACCACCAATAAGACCATTCTTAGTATAAAGCTCTTATAACTTGTAAGAGGTGTGGTGTGATGGTTTGTTCCAAATTTCAAAAGGAGCTCTACTGTGGTTGTTTAAAACAGCCTAGTTTGAGTTCAGACATTCTCTGCATGTTTCGCGATAAACACAACTCTTGGTAATTGTACAGGAATTGCTAATGCTAATTATTTTAACAATGGAGTCGTGGTGTTTGTACACTGACGCGTTACAGACGCCTGTAAAACCGATTCCTTCAGTGGTTTATTTAGGAGGGGGTTATTGTTAGCGGGGAAATCTAATTTTAAAAAAGGGTAAACATAGACTTGTTTGTTACGTACAGTATTTTGTGGTACAGCGCATAAATTCGCCACTAAATTAGATGCTCCTTAATTCTGTGGGGAATTTATAATCTGCATGATGAAATTACGCATATTACTCAGTAAAATGAAACCTCTCTTAAAGGGAACCTGCACGTAAAGGAATCTTGTCTATAGCGGATAATGTTTACGGTTCTGAGGATCTGGAGCCCCGACGGTACAGATTCAAGTACCTGTATGCATCGGAACCTGCCTGCAACGGAACACAATTTGGGTCCCTCGTTGTTTCGTTATTGACAGATTTGAGTGTGTAACCTGTAGGTCTGTACGGTTAGGTACTGGCCTCGCTTCTGTAACTACAACTAAAGCTGCAGCTTGTTAAGGCTCATTCTGTCCCGTTGTGTGCACTAATGTTAGGTCTGACACAATATTTCTTTACCTCAGGCTAAACGAATTGTTTGTATGCCGAATTTATGTACATTTTTTCTCATACTACGTGTTTCGATCGTCACGATCATCTCCATTTTTCCATTTTTCGTCACGATCATCTCCATTTTTTTCCAATTTTGACGCGCATAAAGCGCGTCAAAATTGAAAAAAGTGGAAGTTTAACACCATGTAACAAAACTAAAATCGGAAATGTGGGAACGTGTGGCAAGAATGAAAGAAGGTGGTTTTCCACTGTTGGCCTTCGAGTATCATAGAAGGGGACGCCGTGATATGGATAGACCAAAACAAAGATAGATAATTGAAGAGGCTCTTCAAGATCAAGAGAAACAGGCCTTATTTAACATAAGTTAGCGATGATGATGATAATAATAATAATGACAAAACTAAAATATATAAGGCATTATCGTAAATTTAAAATTATGGCTAAACATAGTCGCGCTCTGCTTTATCAGCGTTCGCTGTAGTGAGAATTGCTTAAGAATTTAGGTTTCAGAGTCTGTGAAAGTAAGAATATTACTTTGAGGTTTAAGCGTAGTTTAACGGACAAAGATGAAATGGAAGTGAAGGTAATAATAGGACATGAGGGGTGTGGACAGATTATATCAGTCTGAGGATAAGGACCAGTGACGAGCTCTTGTGAGCACGTAATGAACATTTGTATTTCATAACGTACGGTGAATTTCTTGCCTAACTGAGCTCCTGTAATCGGCTAAAGATGGCAATGCGTCACTGAGTGCTGCTGAGATTCATTTGCCAAAGGATGTGATTAATGTCAACAGTCAGTTGTTGTCATCACGACAAATAACTTCTCCAGGCGATTTTGTCGTGAAAGGCAACAGTCCTTCATTATGGTTGAAAGTAAATTTGGGGTTTATAAATTTCTCAGACATCATTCGATACGTCCTCTAGAAATGGGTGTTTGATGTATCGCGACTTTCATCTCAGATTAGTTTTGTGGGATAGAGAAGTCTTAGAAGTGCCGTCTGGCGTTCAGTTGCATTCGGCTTACGTTCGCTGACACTTGGTTGTCAGCGCACGTACCGGCGTAACTGAAAATAGCCATTACGTAACACGACTACAACGCGGTATCGCATACAACTGTTTCTGCAATTAGCTTGGCCGCTGAGGCAAAACATAACGAGCTACATTTCTTGTATAAACTGCTGAACTGAGCTTCTCATGACAATTAAAAACAGCAATACCTAACATTTCTTTACGCACAGCCGTTAGGAAAATCCGTTCCGGATAAGTCTTTAGCAAAAACTATTATTTAACATTCATATGCGTCACTGAAGCGTTAGGAAAGTTATGTACAGGGTGAACTGATCAGTTACTGTGTGCTCATTAACGTCATCTTTCTTCTACCAGTTTTTCGTTTGATTGTGTAAGGAATAGCATACACTTTCGCAAGCTGGTATGTTTCTTTCAGTAACATTTTAATGTTTGTGTAACGATACTATTTGTGTAACTATGTCAGGTGTCATTAGAAAGTCAGGCACACAAGCAGTGGACTCTTGGATGCAGAAATGACTGCAGCAAACAGGCCAAACCCACTGTATTGTATTGGTTTGTGCAGTTTTCTTACGCTTTTATTACCGGTGGAGTAGCAAAGAATAGAAGGCGGTGCTGCTTTGTGTCCTCATTCTGAACTACGAAAGAAATGGCTTGCTGTTATTCTATGTGTGTTGCTTTGTGTTTGTGTGTGAAAGTATGTATGTACGTACGTATGTATGTGTGTATATATATATATTAAAAAACGTGCTGATTTCTTTTTTTCGATTTTGTATCTGCTATAAATTAACGAAGCTACTCGTATATTGGTTTTCAGAAGTATGCAGTTTGTGCGCAGTAGTATGAATATCGTCCATTTCTTTCGGAACGTGGTGCTGGGAGAAGCGCAAGGACATTCACACACGCGTTTTAACAACTACCTTTACTGTAGTTCTAAGATATTAAAAGTGTGCTGGGAATTCATATGTACTTTTCATAACTTACTTACCTACTTACTTACTTACTTACTTACTTACTGTTGCATGGAGCAGAGTCATACCTGAGGAGCTAACCGATTCTCAGCTAGTCAAGGAATTCCCACATTTTATAGAACCTGAATTTTCATTACCACATTTACAACAGCCCGCCACCTGTTCCAATCCTGAGCCAGATCATTCCAGTTCATGGCCCCCATTTGCCGCTTCCTGAAAATCCACTCTTCATGACCGCTCGAAGACATGCGATATGCTTGAACAGAGGCTTGCTGAGACACGAATACGGAATGTGACTAAACAATTACAAATATAAAACACGCGTATAAGATTTGTAGCACTTTATAGGAAGTAAAAACAATATTGGAAGAACGAGCAATTATATATTAAGTGAGCGCAAAAGTGTATCAGCACGAGAATTTCTGGACACTGTCATGACAAATTATGTTGCTTTGTACACAATTATTTTCTGGGATGATGTTTTGTACCCAGTTCACCAACTGAAGTTACAGCCAGTGACGTTGTGTGTATCCCTCAGAGCATATATCTACGAAATTCGTAAATGGATTTGAATGCATTTCGGAGGAAGAATTTGCACAGTAACCTTAGTTGCCCAAATTTAATTTTCATCATCATAATTCTTTTACTCTTTGCGCCTGCGTCAAGAGCCTCAAATAGAAATAAATCAAATATATCCCTTATTTACTCATTTAACCACATAAAGCATAGTGGTTTTTACAATTCCACCTACTGTAAAGACATACCTCTGCACGTGGTCCGTAAATGTATTTGTTCTGGTGATTATCATCACTAACAATGGCTATTCTGTATATTCCTATAATAGAGACAAATTGTTTACAATGAGGTCAACTGAATTTTTAAATATTACGGCATAAAGTTTGTGCTTTAAGAGGGCTTGCCGTGGATTGGGCCGATGTTTCCTCGCAGAGACCAGGTTTCATTCCCTGGTCTGTCAATGAGGGAGTTAAAGCGAATATAGTGGCAAGGACAGGTTTTTCTCAAAGGGCTTTGCTTCTTTCTGTTAGTAGCATTTCGCCAATGCTCCGTAGCGGTTCATCATTTTCCTGCTATTCTTATCAAAAGGATAAACGGTAGAAGCCGGAGAATTTACTAACAAAGCCATACTCTGTCGAAACAAAAGCTCCTTCCTAAACACATTAATAAAATATATGTGTAATGAATTCAGATTTCCTCCTACTCCTTGAAAAATGTTTCGAAATATGTCGCGTAATGCTGCAGCGTTGGCCAGTTTCGTAACGACGGATTTTATGTCTTTTAACTTCATATAGGCCTATAATTATAATGCAGAATAAGTACAGAGATGTTTAAAAGAATGATATGCAGTGTACGTACAACTTAATATTGTGGCGTATTCGAGTAACCTTTTTTGCAGTGGAAACTCAACAATGTGTTCTGTGTACATTGTTGAGACGCATGTCACTGTCGACATTATAATAGTGTTGCAGTAAAATGCATTTATATCGAATTTGTCGCCGACAACAACAAAATGTGCTTGGATCTTCTTGTAAAGAGTACAATATTTTTTGTCCGATTTTGACCAAATTTTCATAGAAACCCACAGTGTCAGATTTCATGGAAAACCGTCCTGTTGGGATCCGCGGTGATGCATGCTGACGGACAGACAGACATGACGAAGTTAATAGGCGCTTTTCTAGATTGTGTGAAGCGTTTTAAACAGCGAATTTCGAAATTCTGTATTCTTCAAAGTGCAGCACATTCTTGTACCAGTATTTGTATTCCTCTCTCGGACACTTTCGGATGCTCCTGGAAATGGAGGGTTGTTGATTTTCCGTGTGCATATACAGGTGGAGTGCAGAAGCCAATACACCCACAAAACCTCGACTTGATCCCTGCGAATGACATGACTTCGTGGTCAGATACAAGGCATAAATTGAACTAGCGGTGTGGTGGGTGGGAAGGCCAACATATGTGCAAGCAAGCGTGTATAGACCCGATCCTGAAGCTCTTGCTGCCGCACAGTCTGTACTGCAGTGCTGCCCCAGTCTGCAGAATATGGTGGTACCACATGTCTAGGGGAACGAAGATAAACAGTGGCGGAATTCAGTCTTGTTTCATATGATTACGAGCAACAGGGTATAGAATTTTCTTGACACTGTGAGGTAACCATGTAAAGTACTGTAAAGATACGGCAGTGTGCGTGTAATGAGGTGGTCTGAGTGGAATTAATGTAACCTACTAGATTTATTTTCCTACATACTTACCGTTAGGCCCTAATATCATTCATGTTTTATTCCATTCGTATGATAAAATGTGTAGGTACTGATTCTGAAATATTTATTTGGTCTCGATAATACAATAATAATTAAGAGTCAGCGCAACAATGTTTAATATAAAAATAATATCCTTGTTTCTACAAATGACTACATGTTTCGACTCGCCTTGATTTATTATTACTTACTTACTTACTTACTCCATGGTGCAGAGTCCTTCTTGAGAAGCTAACTGGTTTGCAACAAGTCAAGAAATTCCCCGCATTTCATGGAACCCGAAGGTTCATTACCGTACTCACAAGCGTCCGCCACCTGTCCCTATCCTGGGCCAACCCAATCCAGTCCATATACCCACATCCCACCTCCTG
>Ga0123352_10006464_pt1 | contig 17926 bp, 10 predicted proteins | sample TergutLab28metaG_FD_89700 | JGI IMG/M metagenome (GOLD analysis project Ga0123352, IMG submission 89700) | Labiotermes labralis P1 segment gut microbial communities from Petit-Saut dam, French Guiana - Lab288 P1 | ecosystem: Host-associated > Arthropoda: Insects > Digestive system > Gut ... | reverse complement strand
TACCATCGATAGGCCTCGTATGTGCTATGTACAACCACAATAAGATAAGTGACAATTCCACTACCATCGATAGGCCTCGTATGTGCTATGTACAACCACAATAAGATACGTGACAATTCCACTGTCATCGCCAGAAGAATAAGCATATATTTAACTGCCAATACAGCAGCATGTCTCTCAAGCTTTAAAACAAAGTCAAATATTTGAATACTTTATCTCTCTGTGTTCTTTGTAACTTCGCTAATTTTTCTGGGGGCCATAACGTTGAACAGCAGGTTATTCACCAGCCTCTCACCGAGGAGACGTGGGTTTGATACACATGGACTGCTCCGAGTTCGATGTCGGGCCACTCGATATGGGCCTTGTGGTAAAATAGGAGTGGCACTAAGACATGTTTCCTTTGATTACACCATCCTTCCAACATCAGTATCACTGAATGTTCCGTTCACCCGCCACAGACGCTAAATAATGTTAGCAACTTTCAGGGTCGTTAAGTAAAACTCTGTTCTCTTTCTCTTTCGCTGGTTTTGTTTGTGAATTCCTGTAAACAACCATACGGAATAATACACAAAGACCATGAATAATATGGCTAAGATTTTCCAACAAACATAGACATAATCAAATGAGGGAATGAGAATAAGAATAAGAGTAAATCCTAGATTTCGCCATTTCCCCTGATAGTCGTCTTCAGATGAGGTCATTCCAAAGCGCGGTCCAGTACCATGAAACTAGCGTGCTACACATACTGTCCCCCCACTACCCCACCGCCCTCTCCCCCAATTTACGTCTTGTTCCAAATGTGGAAGGTCTGTGTCCAAACATGAAAACATCGTTAAACTGCAATACTCCACTAAACAATCCCCGAAATCCTTCCTCTTTATTTATTTAGTAAAAAAATACGACGCGTGACCTGGGGGGAACGGTAGCACATCTGGAGATATCGGCAAGCAGTTGTTTACTCTCAGGCAAAGATGTGAAATCTGCACGCTGCCGGTTTGTTGAATGAGGTCCGCAAAGAGTAAAGCTGAAAGGCAGACAGTGATGGAAGACTGAAGGGCTGTCATTCAATTTGCACTTCGTGTGTGTACAGAAAGCTGCTGACGTAGATTAATGCCACATTCTTACTTACATTTTGCACTCCTAGATACAAAAAAAAATTGGGAGACCGTGGTGGCACAGTGTTTAAGGTGCTGTGCTACAAGTCGGAAGGTCGCTGGTTCGATCCCAGCTGGTGTAATTGGAATTGTTCATTCACATAAAATCCTTCCTATGGTCCTGGGCTCGACTCAGCTTCTAACAGAAATGAGTACCAGGAGCATTTCCGGGGGTTAAAGGCAGCCGGTCCTTAAGGCTGACAACCTTACCACCACCCTGTGCCGTTGTCATGAAATCCGAGAACTTTAACTTCCTGGAACCTTATGGGCCACTCCGGGCCTGTGACGGGACTGCTTTTAGATATAAAAAAATTAAGTCATAGGAATTCCCTTTTTTACTGTTTTTATTCGTACAGTCGGTTTAGCGACTCAGTGCGGGCTGGAAGGTTCGAGAATCAAATCCCAGTAAGGGCGAAATTTTTCGCACCCAACCAATTCTTCATTTGGGCAAACCAGCCTCCTGTACATAAAGCCCGGGAAAGACGGTCGGTTGACCACCAATCACCATTTAGCTCCGAGGTTAAAGAAAGAGTAACCCTCTAACTCTACTCCTACTCTGAGACCTCATAACTTGTTGTAAGGTGAACTTTGCCTTCTTTTCATTCATAAGTAGCTCTTTGGAGTGAAATCCTTGAAAAAGTGATTGTCTGGAGGCGGGTCAACAAAACTCTCCACAATTTACAGAAACCTAAGTCTCATCGTCGCTTTCACAGGGGTCCGCCATTTCACCCTATCGCCTGTTAAAGGAATCTAGCCCTCACTGTCATTTCATGTTTCTTTAAGGTCTATTTTAATGTTACTCTTCTTCCCACAACCAAGATTTCTGAATGGTAACGCTCCTTGAATTTCTGCCAAATGTTTTATATCGTAGTCTCTATTTGTCATTTTTCCAACCGTACTACATGCCCAGCTACCTAAACGCATTTTTTTTATAATCTCCATACAAGCCTGCGAAAAGTGCGTAATGTGAAGCGTCTCACGAGGCAGTACTGCACGTAGGTCTACATTAGCTAAAACAAAACAGGAATGCACGTGTAACGTAACATTGAGGCTCGTACGTGCAACCGATGTGGCAGTGGAAAAACAGTAATTATTACATATTCTGAGTGTGTATTTGTAACCTTAGGTATCTAGCATGCAACATGCATGCAGCCTACTGTCATCTATTGTCTCTCCGGCTCTAATATGTATTTCCACGCGGTCTCATAAAGTACAATTTTCGAAAAATGTTATTAAAATAAAATGTATGCTTCTACTTTCTCTACAAATTTTTGAAATATTTCTCATTATACGGAAAACTCAGAGAGAGGTGTAATAAAAAATGTGTGATGGAATTCATGTAAAGTATTCGTTATTCTTGTCAGATTTTAACGAAACTTGAAATTTCTCTACAGATTTTTTAAAAATACTGATATACAAAATTTGATGAAAACCCGGGGAGCCGAGTTGTTCCACGTGGACAGACAGACGGAGAGACGTGACGAAGCTAATAGTCGCTTTTTGCGAATATGCAGACTTGCCTAAAGACGTAATAAGTTATCACTTATTATCACGATTGAAAGACAACTATCGTATGAAATGGCCTTTCCCTTTTTACGTCTCGAAATTCTAAGAAATGTCATGACATTTGTGGTGTTGGGTTCGTAGTGTTATGAAATCTTATGCAGGCATCATAGCTTGCATTAAGCATTCACAGACACATGACATGTGTAAGGGTGCTCAGCTGAACATCTCACAGTGACAAGGCTGCTTTCACACTAATTACATCTCTGTCGGGCTCAATACATACAATAGACCCATCACGGTGCAACCCTGGCTGTAAAATGTAAAAAGGACTGGCGAATATCAAACAACCTTCACACGATGGCGAAATACAGTCCTTTCACAACGAAGGAAATTTCAGCAGCGGATATTTAGTTTAGCCGTCAAGTTGGTACAACTTTACAGATTATTAAAATGCGTGGACTTCACAGTTTGCCTTCGGTGTGTACCCGAATCAGTTTTTGCGTTGATTATTTCAAAAATTTTAATTTGTTCAGGCAGTTGACGGGAAGTCTGGTTTGTCTTGACATGTGCCTTATTCCGTCTGCTAAATACAAATAATAATTTGAAGCCCGTAAGAGTTGGGTGACGCAGATAATACTGTACGTCACTGCTATGGAAATCTTCGCTTGCCCGTGGAAGTTGATAGTGGAGGTTAGGAGGCACAATTCGACATTGAGACAAATGTTCGAGAACAGAGATCAAATATATCAGACTTTTCACGGAGGATTTGTAGCTAGAGTGTGTCAAGGAAATGTCATCACTGACAATATGAACCAGCAGGATGCGCTGTTTACTTTCAATTTATGTCAATAATTAACCTCTACATGTTGCGAGCAGGCTTACTGCTCGTCATCAGGAGGTATTAATCTGTCTACACAGCAATTGGTATAGTCATGCGATTATGTTAACTGGCTGGTGGCAACACAAACTCACGACATATACCAATTGCTGTATACACAGAGTAGTACCTCCTGATGGGGGACCGCGGTAGCACAGTGCTTAAAGTTCTGTGCTACAAATCGGAAGGTCACTGGTTCGATCCCAAAATTGACATAAAATCCTTCCGAACGCACCATGGCCCTGGGGTCGACACAGCCTCTAACAGAAATGAATACCAGGGGCATTTCCTGGGGGTAAAGGCGGACGGTGCGTAAGGCTGACAACCTTACCACCATGATGTGCCGTTGTCATGAAATCTGGGGACCTTAACTTCATGGAACCCTCTGGGCCACTCCAGGCCTGTAACGGGACTGATTTACCTTTACCTTTACCTCCTGATGATGAGCAGCAAGCCTGCTCGAAACATGTAGAGGCTTATTATTGAAATAAATTAATAGAAAAGAGTGCATCTTATTGGTTCATGTTATATGGATATATCACGATGCACGGTCTACAAAACATTAAATTTGTCATCACTGAATTTGAGATTTGAGCGAAATGTCACTGAACGATTATGAATTTCTCTCTAATTAATTGTAGTACTGTGACATTTGCTACTCGAATGACATAATGTATGTGAGTCCATATGCTTGTAGTGGCTATATATCATCCTTTCTCCTTCAGCACTAACAATATCTCAGATTAATACAAAGTCCTTAGATAGCATTTATTCCCCGAAACTTTCACTTCAAGTTAAGAATTTGAAAATGTAAGAGGTTTGTCTTAGGGTTTGATGGAGTTTTTATACAAGTTGTCAGTCTGTCAGTAATACAATCAGTCTTCTTTACGCTTACCTTCCAGAAAATCGACGTGGAGCAAAACGACGTAGAACGAAACATTTTTTCTCAGAAAACGAATTAAAGTAGCCGAGAATCTGACACTTGGATACCCCCAGCTACTAGTGAAAACTGTAATCCAAGTCCAGGCAAGATTCATCACAATTACAGTTACCAGCACTTACCAACGTTAAAAAGAAAACCCGTTTTTCCACTTGAGGTTTAATTTACTTTAGGAAGCAGTCACTCTCAACTATGAGGGTTGTTTGACCGTGCATCTTCCTCAGAGCCGCTGCGTAGGTCGTGTTTACGGTGCGGATGGTGCCGTGCCGTGCACGGCACCATCCGCACCGTACACACGACAGTGGCTCTCAAGACCACCACCTATCCAAAAACTCGATGCAGAAAACCATATGCTGCAACTCAACACCTAATGCTCCTGATGACGGGCATATGTACCCGAAACATGTCGAGCTAAGAATATATTAATAAAATTACCTAGTTTCATCAAGTTGGCATTTCACTTTATTTCGCTCTCAGATATATATGCACGAAGGGATGAATATCTACTGATGTCATGGAGGTAAATATCCTCGTAATCAAGATCGCAGCATTCCATTAATACAAGAAATTAGTCTCACGTTCCAGCTGCCTGACCAAAAATTGGAATTCTTAATGGTAGGCTGACTGCAACTTAGCAACGCTTAATACACGGTGGCGAATGCATCAGATTATTGCCACTGCAGGAAGTCACTGTCTTGTGTGCACTAAGAGTGCAGTTCAGCTTGAAGAAGCAAGCAGCTTCATTCCACGTAAAGTCAGTACACTTATATCGTACCATCAATTTAATATTTTGTTGGTATAGGCATGTGTTATGTTGACTGGCTGCAGTCAACATAGCACATGCCTATACCAATTGCTGTTGATACAGAGTTGATCCTTCTGATGATGAGCAGCAAGACTGCTCGAAACATGTAGAAGCTTATTATTGACATAAATTAATAGAAAATAATACATCTTGTTGGTTCATATTATACGGATCGTACCATAACTTTCAGTATCACATTACTACTTTTTTAATACCTGAAATATTATGTGTGTAGAGTTTGGTTACAGACACTAACTGGAAATAATGGTGATAGGGAATTACAGTGAGGCTGAATCTAACGAATTTACAATTACTGTAACATACCTTCCCAATCTTCTGTAAATAATGTAACTGACGTTAGATAGTGTACTTTATATTGCATGGTTTTTTTCGAAGAACATGGCCACGGTATGATTTGAAAGCCGTTATTATTGCTTCACAATCAGTGATGCGCGTTTTGCGCTCTGTTGTCTGCGGCGAAATAATTTTGCAAGTGCAAGGCCACTAGAATCGGTCATGCACTAAATGCTCTAAATACCCTCTAATGTTGGTTGCTAATCTGACACTTCAGGTAAAGCACTTTTTTTTATCTAAGTACTAGCAATAGTGAAAAGACAGTAGATTCTAATGGGGTATATATAGTTTATTGCGATTTTGATTTAAAATAATTCAAGAATATATATTACAGGTGTAATTCAAATTAATTTCTCTTATCCATTTTGTGCTGAAGTAATGAGCCTGAAACAGCACCATTCCTTAATTCCTAACGCAGAGCAACGTGTGTGTCTATTGCTGATGAAACTAATATTCAACAGGCACAATATAAACAGCAGTCGATGTAAGTTTCCTCTGTATTTTTTAATCACTTAACCTAGACCCAGAACACCAGAAATGAAACTTTTTATGAACCGATAGCCTAAATGGAGATATTTCCGGCTTCTGCAGCGGAATAGTTGAGGTCTTCACAATCCTGGAAAATTTAGGTAATCTGCGTACAAGCATTCTTCTTGCGCTGTTTGACCCTTAGCACTGTCCCGCAACGTCGGATTCCTAAACCTCCTATCTTCCCAGTAGAACGAAGGCGTCAATAGATCGTCTATTCACAAATAACAAAAATACTACAATTTATTACTCTCCTTTTCTTTTCCAAATAGTGCTGCGCTCTTCTCGCATAACTAGGAATTAAAAATGTTGTAAATATGGCAGCGTGACATTCGTTGCACGTCTGTTTATTCTTCTAACTTATATATTCAACCGATATTTCCTTCTCAGCTGCGACAGACAGGCGGTGTGGTGCAGTAACTGTCTACAGTACAACGTGTGATCAGAGCCCTCAAACAGTTCTCGAGTTACGATAAGAAGCGGCATAACAGTTTATTGTCTCGCAGCATCTCGAAAACAGCGAGACTTCCGAAAAAAAATATATTAAGTGTGAAATATATTTATTTTCTCTATATTGTCTGTTTAAGATACATTCCTTCCCAGCACATACATAACGACTTGCACTACAGATCTTGTACAACCGTTATATCGCTGTACAAACTCCAAATTCTGACAGTTTTAATAGTGCTCTTCTCTTAGGTTTAAAAAACGTGAGATAAAGCCGAGAAATTCAGGCAAGAAGGCGAAACACGAAACTTATTCAAAGTTTACTAAACTACAAACTCCAAAACGTGACCACCTTCTTCTTCTTCTTCTTCTTCTTCTTCTTCTTCTTCTTCTTCTTCTTCTTCTTCTTCAGGCGCTGAACCTCCTTTAATTGGAGGTTTTGGCCTTCTCAACGACATCCTTCCACTTTGTTCTATCCTGGACACAGGTTAACAAATTTTTGATCTTCACTTGACCAAGGTCCTGTATGATGTTGTCCTCCCATCTATATTTGGGTCTTCCTCTTGGTCTCGTGGTTAAGGGATTCCATTTAAATATCTTCTTAGTTGCCCTGGCTTCAGGCATTCTCTGTATATGGCCGAACCAGCTTAGTCTCTGGGCTTTGATGTAGTTGACTGTATTTTCGTGCTTTATCAGTTTGTCCAATTCGTCATTGTTTTTAATCCTCCATAAAACGTGACCACCTTTGAGGCTAAACCAAGGTAAACCAGGTGAAACTCAAAGTTGACCATAATTCGGACAAAACAGCCATGACAGCCTGAAAACTTGTACTGTAAGTTTTCATTCCCGCAGTCAATAAAATCTGACGGACGCAAGAATGTCTGAGGCGGAGGAGACACTGGGCGGCTCGTAAGTTATGATCCTGAAGTAGCAGGTGGTAATAAATCTTGAAAAAAAAATTATGTAAATTTGTTGAAGCAGTATTTTCAGCAGAATGTAAAACAACGTGGCGGCCGTGCGAAAATTTCTTGAGCTCTCGGGTAGACGGCAGCGATAAATGATAACACCTGGAAGCAGATGGATAAAGTTCGTACAAATATAGGCAGACACAAAACATACTTGCACGTATCACGAATGAAACTGTGTGTAAAATTTATATCAACAGCATTTTATCATTTAGAATTTTGAAACCTCTAACTATGCTCCATCTTCCTCCTCCTCTCCCTTCTTTCTCTTTAACCCTATGACCCTTTGGTTTGTCGTTGGTTTCACCCATGACAGATGCCCATTCTGTTCTGTTCAAATTCCCTGTCCTCCTTCTCTGGCACAATTCAACATCATTCATCCACCTCAGTTGTCCTCCCTCACGGTTTGTCTTCCAATAACGTCTTTGTTGTCCCCGTACAACATATTCCTATAATAAGCCCAGTCCATTTCAATCTCCGTTCTTTAATTAAAACATGCGGAAATTTAAATCCATTATAAAGTTGTAGATTTCTTTTTCTCCAATAACAATTTTTATATGTTGGACCACACACTTTCTCGGTACTTTCCTTTCTCATGCCATGAAGTTTTTCCATATTTTTTAAAAGGATTCAAGACTGAACACCGTATAACAAACTCAGTCTATATTGTTTTACAAAAACGTAATTTTAGAGACTGTGTTTATGTAGGCTTTCCTTCAGTAAATGGTTTAGTACATGGAAATATTTATTACTATCAAAATTTCTTGCTTTTATCTCTGCTTCAGTCTTATTTGTATTTGCTACCAACAACCGAGGTGTCTAAAAATTTCAACATTTTCTTATATCTATTTCAGTTTCTTTTGGTGCATGGTCAGTTTTCTTTATATTAATCTTATATGTGATTTTGGATGCATTTATGGTCAAGCCAACTTTTGCTGCTACAATTGTCACATATTTATTGTTTCTACAGTTTGTCCCACTGCCAGTCCCAAAACTACCACATCATCTGCACGCAGGAGTTACTGCCTATTTTCTACTGGAAATTGATCCTCTTGGGTTTGTTTGTACATTCGTTATACATTTCTGCACACGTACGTTATACAAGAGTTTTGACAATGCATCACCTTGCCCCAGTCCCACAACCATTTAGAAACAAAGTGACATCTTTCCTTGGCTTTTTCACTTCGATTTTAGTCTTTTTTCACTATCATCTTGAGCAACTTAACCAACTTGGTATTCAAATTTCTTTCACAATTTCTATCACTTGATTTCTATTATACTAGCATACGTTTATAACGTGTGTGTGTGTGTGGGCCCGGTAGCTCAGTCGGTATAGCGACTGACTACGGGCTGGACGGTCCGGGATCGAATCCCGGTGGGGATGAGATCTTCCGCCCGTCCAGACAGGCCCTGGGGCCCACCCAGACTCCTGAAAAACGGGTACCGGGTCTTTCCCAGGAGTAAAGTGCGGCCGGGGCGTGCTGCTGACCACTTACCCCCTTCTAGTGCCGCAGTCATGGAAGAGTAGAGCTATACCTCCACCCACCCTCTGGGCCACACCGGGCCTGTAACGGGAAAATTTTACCATATATATATATATATACATATACATTATATTCATGAGACTTCTGTACGCTTGTTCTCATACCGAAAATTTGATGAGTTGTAGATCGACGTCTGCGAAAAGCACGTTGGTTATCATCCAGTGTCTCTTCTACGTAAGGTTTAACATATTCAGCCACTAAATATTTAAAAAATTTTAAAAGTTAAAATCAGGAGAAAAGTTTGTCCGTAGCTGTTACACTTTGATTGCTTATGATGGCACTGTTCCACTGCCCTGGCATTTGTTCCTCCTGCCACATTCCTTCCATCAGTATATGGATCTTAATATCGATATCCTGGTCGCCATATTAAATTCTTCATAATATTAAAAATTAATAAATATAATAATCAAGTACTTCATCTTTATTCATTCAATTAACACACCAACCAATGCACACACGTATTACTTAAAATTCTAAAAGTTTTTATATTAAAACGCTCCTACATGTTTCGATCATAAGATCATCCTCAGGGAGCATACACTGTTCCCTGTTAAAGTTATACTTGAACTTTAGCAAGGAACAGTATATGCTCCCTGAGGATGATCTTATGATCGAAACGTGTAGGAGCGTTTTAATGTAAAAACTTTTAGAATTTTAAGTAATACTTGTACGCATTGGTTGGTGTGTTAATTGAATGAATTTACAAAATGCACGATGCAACGATAAAGATACTTCATCTTTATAATTATAAATCTGAAACTCTTGAAAGTAAGCTCTAAGATTTATGCTTGCAGTTCCTTTTCCCATTACTGTTCTGTGGTGCTAACTTTCATGAACTCATCTAATATCTTAACTTATAGACAAGTGCATTTTCTTCGGTTACGAGCTTTGTCCAATGCTGAATGAACTTTTGTTTCCTTCCCGTTGAAAGAACTGAAATCTAAATGCCTGAAGAGCAGCGCAGTGTGTCAAGCAATCGACAAGCATCGAAATGTGAAGGAAATTTAACATGACGATTGGAAGCAAAAAGTAACAATAAGGAAACAGTGTCACAAATGCGACCAACTTAGACCTGGTATTCCCATGAACGAATTTAGTGCGTTACCTAATTAACTTCTATGTTTACAGTCACTTTATTCTCTCTTCAACTCTCGAATTGTAGCTTATGTCACCAAATAACCACCTAATTTCATGAACCAATTTCTTACCCCACCAAAGATTGCAGGACCCACTCTATAATTATCAAAAGAAATTTACCCTGTAGTATTGTCAGGTTATGTTACTACTACAAACAATCTAAAGAATCAGTATCATAAATATATGGTAATTACAGGACATACACACTTCAAATCATTATTGCGGAATGTAATTTAGTAGCTGGAAAGAGAAAGTACAAATTGTAGGATTAGATTAAAACACAATACACAAAAATTCGGCAGTAGTTCTATTTTACAGGTCTATATTCTCTCTCTTTCTTTATATCCAACGGAGAAAGTTGAATGCGAATGTAATTTGTCCATTTCGATATTCAGGAAATAGTTAAGTAACGCTGGGAAACGTAATGCTGTCTAATTGTACACTTAGTACTTGCAAATCACGTTGCCTGCAGCTCTTGTGTTCCGCTTGCGTATGTGCATGCTCTTTATGTGCGGGCTCTTTATGTGCGGGCTCTTTAAGACACTGATCCTCATTTCATACAAAGATATTTCCAAATTGTACACGTCAAATTAAAGCACAAATTTCCAGAAAAATGTGACCGTGCATCGTGATAAATTCTTATAATAAAACCGACTAGATGCACTAATTTCTCACATTTATTTGTGGAATAAAACTCTACGTGTTTCGGACAGTTCCTCTGTCCATCATCAGGAATTTTTTTCACTGTACACACAGCAATGGTATATGTCTTATAGGTGTGCTGACAGCATGCGCGCAGGAACAGGACGGCTGCAGTTACGTCCTGATCCTGCTCGCAAGCTGTCAGCAAACCTGTATGATACATACCATTGCTGTGTGCACAGTGAAAAACTCTTGATGATGGACAGAGGATCTGTCCGAAACATGTAGAGTTTTATTCCACAAATAAATGTGAGTAATTGGTGCATCTAGTCGGTTTTATTATAAGAATTTGCCAGAAAAATGTATTTGACAAACTGGATTTCTTAGAAGAGGATTCAAGCAATTGCAAAGTGTTTACTGACACATGGCGCATTCTTTCTTCATTGATCTTGGTGTTCCTTTACTGTACCACTTCAGCTGTTACCTCTTTCTGACGCCATCAAGGACACATGTTCGATTTTAGGCCCTCTAGCATGAACAGTTTTGTTTTCGAATTTCTTTCGTTCTTCTGTAAAATGCTTGGATGTCTTACCCACAGCACCTTCAGTTTGTTCTACTCGCTTCTCACACCGTCAGTCACAACCATCTCTGCGCGACGCTATACAGTTATGTTCTGCATAGGGTGCGCCCAAATTCAGTACGTTTTTACAGCATTTGCTTTCAGTACAAAGTTATATATCAACTTTTTTTTCACCATTTCACCGTGCACTTTAGAATATATTCACTTTATTATAACCAACTTATGCACTTATATGTTTGTTTAAATTATGTTGATATTTTAAAACACTAAAATATAACACACTAAAACCATTAATAACTCCTACATGTTTCGGTTATCACATATAACCATCCTCAGGGAGTTCCTTGTACATACTAAAGTTACTACATATGTTGCCCTTATGGTATGGTGGAAACATGTCTGTGGAAAAATCATAACCATTTAGCTATCGTCGTACTTATTCAATTTTGCAATCACGTCTTATTTTATATGTTCTCCGTACAAATAAATAGGTTATTTGATAATATGTTGTACTTTTTATACCGTATTGTGTGTATGATGGATCTGGATTGTCTGCTGTGTGTTCGTCAGTGCTGTCCTTCTGCCTGCATGTTTGTGAGTTGTGGTATGATCTTAGTCTTGTTTATTATGTTATAGAGGGGGTTGATGTCTGTGATATGTTGCTGTATAACATAATAAACAAATATAGGTGCATAAGTTGGTTATAATAAAGTGAATGTACATCAACATACAAGCATTTATCCTGCCAACAATAAGAAATACAAAATTCTAAAATTCTACATTCTGTGTATTTTTTATTACTTAGCTCCTGCATGTTTCGGCTTAGTCGCCATCTTCAGGGGGCTTACAAAAAGTATCTTTAAAACCTACAGCAATAAATATTTTTATAATAAGTACAGTAGTGCAGGTTTTGGTTAAAATATATAAAATTTAAAATTATATTATTAATACAGTGATAATATAATTTGTTTGTTCTTTTGGTATTATATTGTATTATTACTACATTAATAATAATACCATTTTACATTTCATGTATTTACAACAAAATATGCACTACTGATAAGCATGTTTATTGTACAACTATTTCTTGCAGCACGTTTCAATGATTTTTGGTGTAAGCTCCTTGAAAATGGAGTTATGTCGAAACATGTGCAAGCTAAGTAACAGTAAGAACGCACAGATTGTAGATTGTTATATTTGTTGGTATTACCAGAATTTTAATATGTCACAATGCACGGAATGAAAAATTTCGAAACATTTAAATATTTCATGGTGCCTTGCAATATTCTAGGATCGCAGCAAATCACGTAGTCACCTGACCGCGTAAAGGGCAACGAAACTATCAGAAGTCAAGAATTATGTTTTTGTTATCGTACACCTCGAAGCGGACACTTTTCGAATGCGCGTCTGTAGTTCTGCTATTGTCTGATGGCAGTGTACAGATTTTGAAGCAAGACAAGACCATATTTTCTGCCAAGGGAAGGACGGTATATCCGGTGTTGAACACAGTGGATTATCATCAAGATGGGTGGCAGAAGGCAACAGAAAGCTACTACAATCGAGATGAATCAACGTCACTTAGGATTATAATCAAACATTCTACCCGTGAACTGTGCCGACAAGTGGAAACGGTACACTGAGATTACAGGGCAGCGCCACATAACTGACTTTGAAACTGTGCGGGGTTAAATCTGAATATTGTAATCTGCAGCTCACGACAAATCGTGCTGATCATTGTGTTAAGTGTTGTCTTCCTTAGTCTTTTCTCAACTTCCACACCCTGAGGTAGGCAGCTGTTCTATTTGGAGGCCAGAAGAAACTACTTGTGTATAATTTGACGTTCATAGGGCCGTGCATCGTAATATTACCTCTATAGTAAAGCCAACTAGATTCACCAATGTATCAAATTTATTTTATTTAGGAATGGCACTCTACACGTTTCGGACGGTCTTTCCGTCCATCATCAGGAGTTCAAGACTGTACATACAGCAACAGGCATTTGCCATATAGATACTGCTGTCTGCTTGCTAGCGGTTACCACGTTAGCAAGCAGAGAGCAGTATCTTTTTGACAAATGGCTGTTGCTGTATGTACAGTCTTAAACTCCTGATGATGGACGGAAAGACCGTCCGAAAAGTGTAGATTGTCATTCCAAAACAAAAATAAATTTGATACATTGGTGCATCTAGTTGGTTTTACTATAGAAATACGGATGTGTAGCTGGGACAGCATCAGCAAGTATTTCTATATTTCTACTGCTGTTATACAATTATATGTTACTGCTCTTACAGTGATTTATAAGAGCGAGTGTCAGTTGTTCAGGAAATACCTTGCCCTTTATGTAAGTGACCAGTTCAGTTCTTTGTTTGCAAATGGAACCTATCGTATGCCACTTCAATCCAGCCCGTAATCTCACAGCTTCTTCCTTGTTATTATCCTTCTTCTGTAGCAATAATAAGAACACTTGGACCAGTTTCGATACTCAAACCTTGACAGAGTCTGTTTTCTCTTGTCTTTAAATTCCTTCCTATTTCCGGATCTGTAGTAAAGAGCACTCTTGGGAAGACCTGTACGTTCCACTTCTTCCAGGTAATATCTCTATTTCCGTCTGTTGGTCTCAATATCCTTCACAATGTGGTTTTTCCCAGTTTATTTATGATTACTTCATTACACAAATTGTGTATTCTTGGTAAGCAGTTTCGGAAAGTTTGCCTCCAAGCTTCCTGTACTTTCCTGTCGTCTGTTAATGTCCGGGTTTCCAAGTCAAGCATGAGCATTGTTTTAGAAGATATTTTGTGCAACCTTAATTGAACATTTGGCCTTTTCTTCACGTGTCTTCTACTAGCCTAATTCCATTTATTTTATGTAAAAAAGTTTTTCCTTTTTCTGCCGTTAGACACTGAGCTTCCAACATATATAGACTTTTAAGATTTCAGTAATAATTTAAATATCATTCTTTCCTCCATGTTTAGATTACCTTCATGAAATCTTTCCCACGCTGATTACTGGATTCAAGACGTAAAGGGTGCTTGTATTAATGAACTTGTGTTATGTAACTTGTCTTAATAGTCTTTCTGTACGCTTCTCCATTCACACCGCATCAAACTGGTAAGCGTTATCAATTTTTGGAAGGGGAATGCTGCATTCTTATCTAGTTTCAGACTGGAATGAAGAATAGGTGTCAAGTTTAGAATTACTACATTCTGCTTATATCTACGTCACTACAGGTTTGTTTAGCGGCAGTGCTCTTTACATTCTCTCTTGTAAGGATCCGAATCACATCTATACTGCCTAAGCAGCTACCGTCCTTTTGGTTTAACGTGTTTTCCCTCATTTACGCCAAACAATTTTCGGACGAACACCTTGAAATAGGCTGTGACATTTTTCTTCCAAATTAAACTTATTAAGCATTCATTACCTTCGTCGCCATATTATTTTGTGTTTGTTGCCGATGAATGAGTCAAGATTTACTACTAGACATAAGCAAAGCGAAATAACGCATAGTAAGAGATTAGATTTTAGTGAATGGATGATGAAGGCAATGTTTTCCGGAAGAAGCCCTGACTTCCTTTAACGGCTTACAGCACGGGGGTTATGTGACCTAATGCACCACTTCCTTTAACATCAGACAATTCTATACTCTGACACATATTTTACATTTTGTTGCCAATAATTCTCAAAACAAAACCGATCATTTTCCTATGCTCAGTTACTCAACTTCTCTCTGCAAGGTACAACGTGACTGTTTACTGAGAAGTGAGCAATGAATATTGAAATATTTAAATGCAATCTATCCAGTCTCAAAGAGAGTTCCGGGAGGATGAGGCTCTCAGATTTCAAGACAATCGGCACATGAACGTGGTAGGTTGTCAATCCTAGCACCGGCTGCCTTTACCCCCGAGGAAATATCTCTGGTACTCAATTCTATTAGAGGCTGATTCGAGACCGCTGAGTGGGGCTGGAGGGATTATGTCAATGAAAAATTCTTATGACAACATCGGGAAAAGAACCCGTGACCTTTTGAATTGTAATGCAGTGCCCTAACCAACTGCACCACCGCATACCCCATATTGAGATGTTTGTCGCATAAAAATCTATGTCTCAAAGTATTAATAATGACAAAGTTAATTAAATCACTTCATAAAATTGTGCAGTTGTGACATTCTTATATTCATTCAAGTGACAGGCAAGAAAAAGTAAAAAAAGTTCATAATAACTCGAACCACAAACTCTTACTCTGTTTGTTGCCACTCCCATGTCAGAGGGCACTCATGAGAAAATGAAAACTTGTCGATAAGCCCACACAGCAAGGCGGGAGCAAGTACTTGTCACCACAGTCTGCATTGTTTTCCAGTCAACTTATGCAGCAAACACTCCACACGAATTTATCTGTTAAAATGAAATAGAGTGAAATCATTCAATTAAGCTACATTGGACCCAATGATGGGTAACACTTACACAGCTTAATGAGATAAAAAGTTTGTAAATTATTCCTATTTCCGTTAAATAGCACACAGTACAAAAATAAATTGTACTCAAGATCGTTAGAAAAGGTGTGGTGTGATTGTCTTCTTTAACAAACTGATGAAAAAATTCTTTATTTTAATACATTTATTATATTCCTCTACATGTTTCGAGCACTATTGTGCTCATCTTCAGGAGGACAATTGTATTAACACAGCATTTGGTATCGTCACCTTCTGTAGGTGAGTGTTCAGTACACAGGTTACGGAGGACTCTCGTCCTCTCGTAACCTGTGTACTGAACAGTCACCTAAAGAGAGTGACGATACCAGATGCTGTACTAATACAATTTGACCTCCTGAAGATGAGCATAATAGTGCTCGAAACATGTAGAGGAATATAGTAAAATGTATTAAAATAAAGAATTTGTGCATCAGGTTGGTAAAAAGAAATATCATTATATTAGGATGCACGGTCAACAAAATATAAAAAAATGATGTGGTATGTTCCTAACTTGCGGCCAACATAACTAACGTCTTGCGTAACTTCAAATACGTGTAAGTAAATATTAACTTTAGTTTCATAATCGCTTTAATGTGTGACCATTTTTATGTGTAGTAAAAAAATAATTTTATTTTTCCGTTTCCCTACTTCGGTCTTTGTGTTCCTGCTCTAGATTCTAGGTGACTAGATACTATGTTATAGGGCAGACACTATCTACGTCTACCGCTATTTCAATGTCTGGTAACTTTTTCATGCCTACAGTGATAGTTATGAAATGCCATAACGGAAAATAATAGATAAAAGTGTGTGACGCCAAATCTTCGGCTGATAAGCCTGGATTTGAGGATAAGTCTAATTGTAAGTAAGAATAATTAAGTAGCTTATTGTTAAGTAATACTTATGAACATCTCTTACGAATTCGTTAGCAATGAGATGTTGTCAGGACTTCCAGGATTTGCTAAATGCTGATTTGAAGCACCCTAAGGTTGTCATTCTAGCCAGCCCACATTGAAAGACTCTTCAGTTACAAACCCTGGATATTAACTTTTATTCCACATTGTGCCACATTTGTATTGTCACCTTTCCCGAAAGTGGGTAAAGTTAGATTGAAGCTGCATATTTGAACGGTTTATAATGAACCGATACAAACCAAACAAGAATGGCCTCATAGTTAAAGTTATGGAAATTCCGAATTCGGAGTCAGAAAATTTTAAACACTATAACATATGTCAGAATGTGTAAGAAGAAGAACAATATTTGTTGTTTGACATAAGTATATACAGCCAACACAAGCATTCAGTAATTAGTTCGGACAGGAAAAGCTGAATAATTACAATGCTGGTTTGTGACATGGACCATTATGGAACTAACTTCAATAATTTGCTGTCAAGAAGACAAGGTTTGATGAAAACTGTCAGCAAACGTGGTAACAATTTTAATATTATTCGTGTTCATGCACTCATAACATGAACCAGTTCTGCATGTACTTCTGTAACGAAATTTATGACACCTACCCATTTTATGGACAAACATTTTAAAATATTTAATTATTCATCTGTGTTTCTATACGTGCTTAATTCTTGTAAAAACCTCCCTGAAGATGATCTAGAAATGATCGAAACATATAGGAGTTTTGATGGATTGTGCATGAAAAAGTATTATATACATACATATATACATACATACATACATATATTACACACATACGAGTACATACATACATACATACATTACATACATACATACATACATTACATACATACATACATACATGCATACATTACATTTATAGTAGGGAAGGAATATGGAAACGAAACCATACAGACACACACTGATGGGAGCAGAAACGAACAAGGGGTCGGGGCAGGAGTGGCGATGTTCTCAGGAAACGAACTTGTTACAACACTGAAATACAGGCTGGATAACAAATGCTCCAATAATCAGGCGGAGCAACTAGCGATAGCCAATGCTCTAGAAGGAT
>Ga0123352_10006462_pt1 | contig 17928 bp, 11 predicted proteins | sample TergutLab28metaG_FD_89700 | JGI IMG/M metagenome (GOLD analysis project Ga0123352, IMG submission 89700) | Labiotermes labralis P1 segment gut microbial communities from Petit-Saut dam, French Guiana - Lab288 P1 | ecosystem: Host-associated > Arthropoda: Insects > Digestive system > Gut ... | reverse complement strand
TAGGTCTCCCCAGTGGTCTCTTTCCCTTCGGTTTCCGCACCAAGACCCTATACACCCCCTCTCCTCACCCATACGCGCCACATGCCCAGTCCATCTCATTCTTCTCGATTTTATCACCCGCACCATATTGGGTGAGGACTACAAATCATTTAGCTCCTCGTTATGCAATCTCCTCCATTCCCCCGTTACCTCGTCCCTCCTAGGTCCAAATATTCTCCTCAAAACCATGTTCTCACACACCCTCAGCTTCCTTTCCTCCCGCAATGTCAGCGACCAAGCTTCACGCCCATACAAATAACAGGCAAAATTATAGTTCTATATATCTTGATTTTTAAAATTTTGGATAGCAACCTGGAAGACAAAAGGTTCTGCACCGAACGATAGCAATCATTTCCTGACCTCAATTTGCTCTTAATTTCTTCCGCAATAGAATTTTGATTGTGTTTTAATACACATTATAAAAATTATTATTTTACTAATCTGTTTTGTGGACTTGAAAGACAAAGAAGAGACAGGAATGGAAGGAAAGAAAAAGACATTTCTTTCTCACATCTTTGATTGTGTACTGGCAAATTGTTACCTCCGATCCCGACTGTATAGATCTTATATCTTTGAATAAGGAACGGGACACTGTTACGAATTGGAAATAAAGCGGAAAGGAACCAGAATGTCATATAGTGGAGTATGTCCACAGAATTGACGTGGATGGATTAAAATGTAAGTAGGATATTAATTAAATAAATGATAATACACTAATCTATAAACCTGTTAATCCTGGGACAATTGACGGATATCATTGACCAAATAATTTATTAGTAAGCAGTTCATTTTCTGTAACAAATTTTATTGAATTAAACCGTCTTTACACAATACAATTGACAGTTGTATTCTACAACTGGTTACATCAATTGTGTTGTGTAAAGACGGTTTAATTCAGTAACATTTGTCATAAGTACACAGCGGGATGGAAGCAGTCCAATTCATTTTCTATAAATTTAAGAAAGCTACAACCAGTTTCCCGCAAACCAGAAGTACATCAAAATCTAATGATTAAGATGAAAATAAATACAGTAAATATCAAAGATGATTATGGGTGTGCGGGCCTAGGTTTATACAGGAGACGTTTCGAAAGCGACGCAAGAGTGCCAAACACTAAAGCAAAATAGAAAGAAGAAAATAAAAAAACTTAAGAAAAAGCGTGAACTGGCGAAGTAGAGACATACTGGAAAATTAGGCATAATTAAAGAACATAACAATGAGAGCAGGACAGGAAAAAACTGGAAAAGAGATAAATCTGATAACGTCGAAGAAAAAACTGACGTCGATACGCAATCCAGACAAAGGTACAAGCAAGAGGGGGAAAAAACGGATGGAAGTATGTTATTAAAGGAAAAGAAAAATTACAATTCTTACTAGTACGTACTTTATGTGCATATTTTACAGTTATAATTCCCATCTAAATTCATGAAAATATCCGAGTTTCAGTTCTCCAATACGTCCTTGCAATTTATTTCAAATTTAACATCATATAAACAAGTATGAAGGGAGAACAGGCAGACGGAAAACGCTCTCTTGTCAATTTTACGCCCTGCGTTTTTCAAATGTTTCAGCTACTACTGCAATGACAACGCGCATTATTCAGCTGAATATCGATTCTTCAGGTTAATTTAACGCTTCGAGCTTAAAAACATGAAACTGCTGACGAGTGCGGAAACACAGGTGATACAGTGTCGGCAGCCATGACAACAGTTCATTTGTTTCACTGCTTTCGTCTGCGTTTGAAAATTTTCCGCTATGTCTGCCAGAGCCAGTTTCTTAATGGGCAACCGCAGACATGGCTGTCGTCGTGTTTGGTGACAAATCTGCGTGGAAAAATGTGCAGCTTCTGACTGCGATGTTCTGATTTTCTTAACTGCACGAGTTGAATGGAAGCTGAAAAAGGGTTTTGGTCTTACAACGACAGCTGCGCGAACTACTGTATGATTAGCAACTCTAGAAGTTTGTTGCTCACATCCTCACTTGTTTAGAGCAACTAGATTAAGTGTCTGACTGACAAACAAATAAACATACACACAAACACAAATAAGCAAACAAAAATAAACTAGATCGACTGACAAACCGAGCGATCGACTGACGTACACAACTCACCAACTAATTACTTAACAAAGAAACAAACAAACTAGATGGACTTACCAACCGATCGGCCGACCGACTAACAAACTACCCGATCGACAGACTGATTACTTAAACTGCTACATGGCTATCTGACTTACCTAAACTAACAGACTAATTAACCAAGTGACTAAGTAATCAAAATTCCAAGTAACGAACCACTTAACAATATGCATAAGCACCTACAATTTGAGGTGCTCATGACAGTCAAAATAAAGAATACGGTCTTACGTTATGCCATGACAAGTGGGCCCCTCACATTGAGGGAGGAACTTAGGACGACATTGTTTGAGAATAGGGTGCTGAGGAGAATATTTGGGCCTAAGAGGGATCAGGTAACAAGGGAGTGGAGAAAACTACACGATGGGGAACTTAATGATTTGTACTCCTCACCATATATATTTTTCGTGTGATGAAATCGAGAATGAGAAGGGATGCGCATGTAGAATGAATGGGGAGAGGCAAGGTACATGCAGTGTGTTGGTGGGGAAACCAGAGGGTAAGAACCCACTTGGAAGACCCAAACGTAAATGCGATGATAATATGAAGCTGGATCTTCAGAGATTGGGATTGGCGGGGAAGGGGGGTGGGCATGGGCTGGAGTAAACTGGCTCAGGATAGGGAAAGATGGTGGGCAATTGTAAACACGGTAATGGACCTTTTTTAAAGTAAGTAAGTAAGTAAGTGACTGAGTAAATAAGTAATTAATTAAGTAAGTAAGTAAGCAAGCAAGCAAGCAAGTAAGCATAAGCAAGTCTTACATAATGCAATGTAAAATGGTGAAACTACACCGACGTTTCGTAGGACCTTTCTGTCATCCTCTGTCTTTTCTATCTCCGAATATCAGCAAATTTTACCGGATTACACCCTTTATATCCCAGAAGAATATCCTTTAAGCAGCTTACTTCAAACTCACTGGATAGACCATAACAATTGTTTAATTAACCAATAACTTGACTCCCTGCATGGAAATGTAGCTGACTGCTTGTAAAACTACCAAACGACAAAAAATAACTACTGAACTGAGTGACTACTTTTATACATACTATCTGACAAACGCATCTTTCGTTACGACCAAGTAGTTGCTTAGCATTCAAGAATTTTCCTAAGGACCACCATCGCGTTTTAAAATTCCCAACTGAATTCATTTCCTTAAGCCTATATTTATTACGAAGTTTTAATCGATGTCTTAATTCCTTTCACGGGATTTAAAATACTTAATATGCCTTCTTTTACCTGGTCTATTTGTTGTGCTGAAGTAGTTTGCTTGATTTCATCATCTTCAATGAAATTAAGAGGGGAGTACAGGCATGAACATACTTCTGACGTAATCTTCTTGTATCATTTGTAACGAATTCCTCATAATCTTGATGCAGTTGTTCCATCAAGCATCTGACAGAAGTTCATAATTAATTAATTAAATTACTGTTTGTTACGAAGCTTCTGGCTTATTGACGGCCATCTAAAGTTGTTCTATGGACGTAACGTCTTTACACCGTGCTTATATACAATAGCAGATGAACATGTAAATAAATACTACATAAACAATCAAATATATAAATTAACAAAATATAATATTAAGAGAAATACAGGATTAGATGCAGCTAAAATGGAAACACGTGGACTGCAGTTGAGACAGCTTAGAAAAATAAGGAAGTGGAAAGATAATACTAAAGTGAATCTCAGTGATATTTTGAAAATCAAATATGGTTGCGAAATAAAGATCGGGCATTGGTTTTAACGGTGTTGGATATCAGTATTCTGCTGCCAGAAAGCTAGTTTTTTATCCATGCTTAAAATTTCTTATTTAACGACGCTTCCAACTTCAAAGGCTATGAACTATTGGTGACAAATGGGCGAAAAATTATGGAGTATGCGTGGAATGCTACTGACAGGGGGAAATAAAACAAATATACGGAGAAAAATCTGTCCCAGTGCCACTCTGTCTACACAAATCCCACAACGGTCTGACATGGAATTGGGCCCGCCCCTTCGCTGTGACAGCAAGCAAATAACGGTCCCAATATTGTCACAACCCCTTTATTACCACAGAATTTTTTTTGGAAAAGCTGAAGAACATCAACACAGAATGCATGAGGTTTTCTTGCCGGTACATATGCATATTGGGGACCGCGGTAGCACTGTGGTTAAGGTGCTGTGTTACAAATCGTAAGGTCGCTGGTTCGATTCCAGGTGGTGTCATTGGAATTTTTCATTGACATAATCCTTCCGATCGCACAATGGCCCTGCGGTCGACTCAGCCTCTAACAGAAATGAGTACCAGGAGTATTTCCTTGGTGTAAAAGCGGCCGGTGCGTAAGGCTGACAACCTTAACACCATCCTGGGCCATTGCCACGTAATCTGTGAACCTTATCTTCCTGGAACCCTCCGGGCACCTCGGGCCTGTAACGGGACTGATTTATCTTTACATATGCATATTATTGTGACGCTGTTCGGTCTGGTAAAAATTTACCAGAGTTTCAGGAAAACCACTGCCTCCAGTTAGTTCCCCGTGTACTTCAGTACATTTATACCAGAATACAGGACGTAAGACCTCATGGCGGCGTCTTCAGACTCAGTTACGATAGCCAGTATCTGGGCCAAAATTGCATCACAGAACATCCGAAAACAAAGCACGTGTTCTATCAATTACATGAGTTACATCGAGACTATAGAGTTACTGGGGGAAAACCCAGAGTTACTTAAACTCAACAGTTACTGAAAAAGGGTGCTTTGAGAGCGACTAACAGCAACACGAGATGCGAGATCTGAAGTTGTCGTTACGCTGCTGATGAATATTCCAGTGTCCTGTCACGTGAAGACTGGTATAGAGTTATCAACATTAGATGGAACTCGTTGTCTTTATCTTCAGCGTTACGTAAAAAAGGAAGAAGAAAGTGCCTCAAAACATTTGCACCTGCATACTAATTTTTACAGCGCCATATGGCAAGAAACCTGGACTCTTGAAAGGAATGATGTGTTGTGCGTTTTGTGTTCAGGAAAGGAAGAAGAACTTCTAAACAATAACGCATGATGTCTATTGCCTTGTGCACGATACTTCTGTTCGCGGCCGGCGTCTTTCCGTTCTATAGTGTGAAAAATATACCCTTCTGGAATGGGGGTGGTGATAGAATAAAGTATCGAGACGATAAAAGGGGCGAACTTACCTGATGAAAGACTATTGGCTTTTTACTACAACGCCTCATTTAAAATGTAACACATGGAACACTTCCTTACTGATTCCCAGCATAATGACGGACTTCCACAGAAACGTTACGTGAATGGCAACTACAGCGTGTGGCGTAAGTTGTGTCTCAGAAGACGGCAAAACGAAAGATGCATATTCGTTCTTATTGGCGCAATAATTATGCTGTGTGTGTAACAGACTGACTATCGTTACAAATGCATTTTTCAATTATTTCCCTGTTCAGTTATTACTGACCACTCTCTTTACTGCACGAGTAATCTAAACACTCAATCTTCACGTTGTATATGGCTGATATTCTTACCAGTTCAGCGCTATGTATGGGCTAGTAGCTAAAGATTTTAAAGAAGGGAATATTCATCTTAAGAAATTAATGTTTACTCATCGAATTGAAGAAAAATTTTGGAGTCGGTTTTATGTTTATTGTTCCGCACATCGCTGATCTGTATTAATAATTGTCCAACACAAAGCAGTATATTTATTATTCTGCGAGTTCACTCTACATGTTTCGGGTATCAACCACACCCATCATCAGGAGCACACAAAACTGCAACTACAGCCTCCGGCACTGTTCATATTTCTGTGCAGCTACCTCCCTCCACCGTGGCCAAGTTAGGGAGGGAGGTAGCTGCACAAAATATATGAACAGTACCGGAGGCTGTAGTTACAGTTTTGTGTGCTCCTGATGTTGAGTGTGGTTGACACCCGAAAAATGTAGAGTGAACTTGCAGAATGATAAATAGACTGCTTTGTGTTGCATCTCGTTGGACAATTATTAATATTTGGAGTCAGTGTCCGAACTGCAGTGGCAACGTCTTCCGAAACTGGCACTAGAGTGCTGCTGTACCAGCGAAGTTTACATTTGCGTTCAGTACTGAGTACATTTCGTATTATGTTTGTGTACTCTCCGTTATGTCCGCAGGAGGAAACAGGAAAGAGAAACTGAGGGAAAATTGCGTATTTATGTATTCCTAGATGATACAATAGGATTACAAAATCAGGGTGGTATTCCCTATTGAATTTGAATCATTTAATGCATTTTCATGAAGTTTGGTTGCAAATGCACATCACGACCGACCAACACTAGCTTTCCGCTTTCCAATTTCCTACCGTTAATAACACCAGCAGGGCGCACACAAGAGAACTTCTAGTTTGGAAAGAAAAAAAACTTAATTTCATGCACGTTCCCAAAATTTTGTGCGGTAACAAATCTGATAAAAATAAAAGAAATGTTACTGAAGTCATATTTGTTTAGTTCATAAAAGGAAAACACAGAAAGTTGGGAAAATATATAGGATATTAGCTTTCGGTCGGATGGCGAGAGTTTATAAAAAAATAAGACCTCAACACGTAAAATTTTGTGTGGAAGTACTGCCACAAACATGCCTTCACGTTTGCTGAGCACCCTGTTGTGCTCCACTACCCTGTTTGTTTATACGACGAAGCAGATACTGAAACCGAGAGAAAGGTCTCAATTCGGAAGGCAAAAAAGACCTGTCATCCAGTGTAACAAGGTAAGACCTGCGGCGAACACGGCTCTAGAGGGATGAATAGATTTTCAGGGGTGATAACAATATACTTCTTGACGGATAAATGGATAGACAAGCGTGAAATAGAAACGGTGATAAAACTAAGCTGAAGAAAGAGGAGAGAAAGAAAGTTAAGTTATTGGTAAGAAAGAAAGAGAAGCAACAAGAAACCGGGCGTCACTGGAAGATGCGTTAAAATAAATTACCAGTTCACTAGAAAAAAAACTGTTACGATAAGATACTAACTGAAAACAAGCTGACAATTAATACTGGAAACGACTCGCAGATTTTACGAGGATAGAGTCTAGTCGAACTCTGGTTTCACATAATTATGGGCATCAGTCACCTATATTCGTGTTATTCAGTTTAAAGGTGTTATCATCCCATATGAGAGGTGGACACACGTGAGGACAGACATGAGGAAGCTAATAGTGGCTTCCGCAATTATGCGAACGCGCCTAAAGAGGGTTCTAAGATCTCAGATGTCTTTATATTATGTATGTTCTTGCATAGTGTGGAATATCTTCGAACCGTATGGCATTAATAAAATAATATAAAAGTGGTTCACAACTTTTATTATTCTCGTGTGTATGAAGCTAACTTATTTATCATATCCAGTTGAGGTTCTACTGCTGAAATGCCTTGCGTCGAAAAATTATCTGAGATATCTCTATCAAATTCTTATCATGGTAGGTACAACGTGTTCAGCTACCAATTCTCTTTTTTTCTGCAGTTTGACCTCCATTGGGTATGCTGTTTCAAATATCATGTCGTACTGTAATATTTAATCAATAACTGATAAATTATTAATAATTCGTACGCTTTTTTCGAGGAAAACTTGAGGTAAGAGTTGCTCTTGTGCAAATCACGATGACATAAAACGCATACAGCGCGTGTAAGTTAATATCAGCATAGTCTCGACCTCTGCAGAAAACAGAAATGGTTGGGTCAGATTATCGTTCAAAGAGATTGAATTTCCACTGAAAGGGGGACTAAACGTGCCCCAAAATCCGTTATTTTACGTGCCTAGCAGTCAGCTGATGTGGACTCTAGCTTCTTGAACGAATTAAATATTTTCGGGCGCAAAAATATTTAAATGGGTGGGAAGTGGGAGCGCCTCTACTTCGTTGCGATTTGCTGGTTTGTTAAATAAAGAGTAAGCCGGCGTCGCGCCAAACAGAGGGATCGGCGAAGTTGCCACTCTGATGTGGCGTTCTGTTGCAAACGTCGTATTTTCTCTTCCGTGATGACCTTGTTGTACCTCCGGGTTACGTACCAAAGTGCGACTTCTACCCTAACTATGCCCACAGTGAAATATATCCCTATAGGAAAAAACACATCACACAGACCTAACCAGGATTTGAATTACATATGCGGCCACATTTACCTAAGATTAGATTTTAACATAACGACATACTACTGTACTGTGTTTTACCATTTTAACCATTTAAAGACGAAGCGCAGACTGCTTTATTTAAAGACCCAGTCCGTACCGCGCTGTAAACATTTTTCATCTCGGTTATAAAAACCAATCAGATTATGCTGTAAGTGGCACAAGTCGCTGTTTGTTCTCAAATAAATACAAAACAAATACAGTGTGGGCAGAGCGTACACTCGTTGAATGTTAAAATTTGTTGGTACATCACGTGACCAGTAGGCATTAAAAGGTTAATAATTTATAACTTTAGCCGACACAACTTGTAAGCTACCCGAGGATGGTGTAACAACATCGAAACACATCGGAGAAAATTTAATATTAATCTAATACTATTTCTACGTGCATTTGTTGGTATACTAATAAATATGTGTATAAAGTGTTTCATGATAATTGACCCCTTATACGTTGAGAAGCACACGAGACACGAAACACTGAGAACAAAAACAAGAATCACAGAATACTGGGAAGGAATCCTAAAATTTCGCAGGCATGAAATTAGTGGGAATATTTGCAGTTCTATTCGCCGGAGTGAATTACGTAATGACGTAAGTTAGGGAAAAGTTCATGTTTCGCACTGAACAACTTGTCGAACGCGTGGCGAAATGAATAAATAGAGCGATCTCCGTCAAGCCAGCAAATGAAATTGCAGAGGGTGCGTAAACGCCTGCATCGAACTGTTTAGACTGTACGCCTTGCAGCACTGTCAGAGAAGTTGCCGTCCTATCACGGCGCCCTGTGTGAATTGCTGGTCTGCTCCTGTTGTTGGCGACTGAAATCGATTTTAACATTTCAACTGAACTATTTAGTCTAATTATGACAGACAACGGAGAAGAGATAGGAATAAATGACGTTTCTGAAATATCTAAAATCACTTAAGACCCGAGCCGAAGAAAGAAGGAAAGAAGTTGAATAAAGAGAGACCAACTTGATGTCACTTGCCTTTTTTTTTTTATTATTTAATGCTCAACATGTTTCGGATGTTAATACATCCATCCTCAGGAGCCTGCGACTTATTTGTTGAGTTATTTCATGGGTTGTATTGCTCTGGTTCGATGTGGATACCACACCACCCCAGCCAAACCACAATGTAACACCAACACACATCGAACCACAGCAACACAACCCATGAAATAACTAAACAAATAAGTCGCAAGCTGCTGAGGATGGATGTATTAACATCCGAAACATGTTGAGCATTAAATAATGAAATGAAAAAGCAAGTGACATCAAGTTGGTCTCTCTTTATTCAACAATCAAGATGATGCACGGTCCAATAAACATAAGGAAAGAAGTGTCTAGGGCAAAAGAAATACAACTGCTCTCAGAAGGGGGCAAAGGCCGTTTAACCTCTCTTTATCCCGAAGAGAGTAGCTTCTAAAATTTATGGAATTAACACATTAATGTTTCTAGAAGCATCCATTTAGATACTGAATTTACTGGAACTTTTTTTGTCATATTTAGTTACTAATATGAAACAACGAAAATTATTTTGACGTTTTGCTGACCGTGCATCTCAGTATATTTATCTCAGTATTTAACCAACTTGATAAACAAAATTTGTTTCACAGTAAGTTTTATTTCATGCCTCTACATGTTTCGAGCACATGTGCTCATCATCAGGAGGTCAAATTTGCGTTACACAGCCTCTGGTGTCATCACACCTATAGGTGGCCGTCTAGTGCAATTTTGACCTCCTGATGATGAGCACATGTGCTCGAAACATGTAGAAGCATGAAATAAAACTTATTGTGAAACAAATTTTGTGCATCAAGTTGGTTAAATACTGAGATAAATAAACGAAAATTATATTTAATTCAGAGTAAATAAACTCTGAAATATTTCTTTCCAACGTCTCCTAAGAACACTCTTCATTGAATAACGCAAGGCATATTTAAAAAGAAATTAAGTAATTCTTTCTTCTTAAATAAAATTCTTATAATAAAACCAACTAGACGCACTAATTTCTCAAATTTATTTTTGGAATAAAAGTCTACATGTTTCGGACAGTTCCTTTGTCCATCATCAGGAGTTTTTCACTGTACACACAGCAATGGTATATGTCATAGAGGTTTCCTGACAGCTTGCGGGCAGGATCAGGACGGAACCAGTTCCGTCCGGATCCTGCTCGCAAGCTGTCAGCTAGACGCCAACAGAACTAGAATTATATGTACCTATTGCGTGTATACAGTGTCGAGATACTCGTGATGATGGACAGTGAACATGTCCGAAACATGTAGAGTACTTTAGTAAATAAATTTGAGAAATAGTGCATCTCGTTGGCTTTCATTATAAGAACACTGCATCCTCCTTCATTGGGTCACACTAATAGTATTTTGCGAAAAACATAAATCATGACATTCTCATTACGCAGCTTTCTAAAATATCCTGCTGCTCACTCCATATAATTTCCACTACTTAAAAATAACTTAAGGTACAGAACAAACACAGAGAAAGTCTGGACTCATAATATTGCACTTGAAGGAAAATGTGTCAGTTCAAATTCTTCAGACGTTAATTTATTTCGTCTGTGTTATGAAAAAAAGATTGAGACCAACTGGCTCCTTACTTAGCAGTTGAAATGTAATTTACAGATTTTTGTAATTTGTCAGCAGACACTTTTTTAAAATTGCGTTTCCCTTTAAACAGCGAATATGCTAATGTAGAAAATATGACAAATGGGAATTATGACGGACAGTATTTAAAGCTAAAGTGAATAACTGGATTACCAGGATTTCAGGAAGAGGTGGAATCTAAAATGGCAAATTCACAAAAAAACGAAAACATAATTCAATGGAAGAGGTGTGTACTTGATAGTTCTTTGTTATATCATCTATCTTAGGCACAAGCATACTTCCTCGGCACTTTGTTCCAAAACATCCTCCATCTGCGTTTTCCTTTGGACATGACACTCAAGTTTTCTAATGGAAACAAAATAATGGGTACAATTAAAGTTCAGTCAAGTTTGACACGTAGGTTTATAGATATATTAAGCTTCTAAAGAAAGAATCTACCATTAGAAGATGGACAGCTAAAACATTCAGAACTAAAAAAATCGTTTAATTTACTTCGATTTTAACTTCTTGTAAACAAAATTTTACTCAAGAATTTCCATCTACTGGAAAGTGACGCTTTTTCGCTGCGTACAGGTGGCCGACGTTTCGAAAAAACGTGTGGCCTTCGTCTTAAAAATGCAAGGTCCACGACCCAACGACGAAGCCTGTCCTGGGTCATACCTCTCTCAAGACTTCAAAATTCGCATAATTTTAATTTGTTTACGTCCTTTCACTATATACGAACAATGGGAACTTTTTAAAGGCTTTATTACCTATATATATGTATACATAACTCAATAAAACAGCTTTGTCATATATCATTCTTACTTAACAAACAATACATGCACACAGAATACAGTAATTAAATAAGCATAAGAACTGTAAAAGATAAAATTCATCTGATTCGGTAGATAACTATTAACTTCTTATGATAAAACCAACTATATTTTTCACTGTATACACCATTGCTGTGTGTACAGTGAAAAACTCCTGATGATGGACAGAGGAACTGTCCGAAACATGTAGAGTTTTGTTCCAAAAATAAATTTGAGAAATTAGTGCATCTAGTTGGTTTTATTATAAGAATTTATCATGATACATGGTCACCTGAACGTCAAACTGATAACTTGTGTCTGTCTCTTTAACGACGCTGTTTTGTTTCTATGCGTAAAAGGAAGAAATTCGAATTGCATGATTATTACGAACGATGATTTCAGACAAGAGGAAAAAAACTGGTCGTCATATACTAGAACCGAGAATATAACCCTAGTATCCAAATACACGGTAGAATCGATAACTGTGCGATCATAGCAACTGGGTGTTATGTCTTAAGGTATAAAGACACACGCTACTGTTAGCACGCGATGAGATCACAAATACTGGGGCACACTGTACTTATACTCTGAAGTACATTGCTGTATAAAAAGGTGGGGTGTGGAGGAAAGGTTGTAAAGTAACAAACACTAATGGATTAATCCGAACCCGAACTCGGCATGTTATGTTTTTGGATCCATCCATCCAGCTCTCTCTCTCTCTCTCGTTATGCATGTTATTCAGCTTTGTATAAAAAAGACGCTTGTTTTTCCCACGGGTTTGTTTCATTATCAGGGCGGACGAAGAGTCCAGGGAGTGCACTAAAGGCTTTTAGCATCATCTGATGAAGAACATACGGCTCACCAATGCTTATCATATTCGAAACGGAACAGCTGACATTTCAAAGTAGAAATGGAACACGTGCAGAGAATGCAAGCAAATAATTTTCATTTATTATTATGACAACAGAAAGGTGGGATATTTGCAACGGTTAAATTACTGCATATACACACTACGTTAATAATGCGCAGGTTCACTAAGTGGTAACCGACTGAATTTGCAATCAAACCATCCCGTTGAATGCCGTTATTAAGCACAGAAATTAGAGACAGACTACCATGCTACGAGATCGCTCGCACTCTAACTGTAAGAATGCTGCGCTTCCGAACGGATTACTAATAATCAGCAGGCATTTCATTACTTATTTGTACCATGTATTTATTCGAGGTTGATTCCTAATAGCTAACTGTTGTGTCCTCTACCTGTATCTTCCGGTCCTTTTTAGCCTCTAAAAATTTCGGTTGATAGTTTCATCGCACTCGGCATTTACCCCTTTAAAGAGTCCGAACGTTAGGGCGGAAACAAAGGCTGCGGCTAATTCCACTCTGTATCCCACAAGGGGGTAACTGGGCCTACCATTTAAGGTACACTGCTACTGACCGCGAAAGGTTTACCTTCTATCTGGCGAACCCACAAGCAAAGAGTTTGCCATGTAGCTCGGTTCTCCTGCATCCACCAAGTCCTTGGGAAGTGTAGGGGAAAGGGTAATGTTTTGTTATGTTGCTGACATCCCAGGGGCTTCCACTGTGCATTGTCTTACCCGTGGGACAGGCTAGGTTACATGCACAATAGACACGTTCTAGAAACACTAAAATTACATATTTACAGCCACGTTCGTAAGGAGCTCCATCTTTACGCATGCGTACGCACCAATTTTACCCTCTCCCCAGTGAACTCTTATCACATAAATAATGAAAACACCCAACACTGGATCAGCTCAGATCAGTTGCCACTTTTCCCGGACAGTGAGTGTACCGTACAGTATAGCTGCTAACTTTCGTCTTCCAATTCGAAGTTTACAAAAGGGCCCCTGCGCCACAATAAAAGATATTAGCTCATCCACTTCGAAAACCTACCCGAGGTGGGTGGAAATCAGAAATCGCCTTCCACAAATCCTACGAACCCTCGGGCATGTATACTGTCAGAATGTTAAATGAACCCTCTTAAGACTAAAATTCCATTACACTAAAAATATAAAGATTAATTTCGTACCTCACAGAGAACAGTGAGCTTTCATCGCATTGGCCACGTGGTGAATGTTATATGGGGAAATAATAATTGATTACTGTAAGAATTATGTGAAAAAACGTATATACAGTGCATAAAAAATGCAGGAATTTTAGTGTTAAAACGTTGATGAACCTACAGTAACTACCAGGCTATAAAGTGTTAACATGGTCCCTTCCATCTTTGGCAATAATGGTGGTCAATCTGGGCTATTTCCCAATTACTGCAAGACAACAAGCTCATCCTGCTCCCACCTTCGCTGCAGGCTGTTCACGGTATCGACAGAAAAGCTTGAGTGACACTCCTTGGTTCAAATGTCACCACGTGACGGATTAACTGTCGTCTTTCGTCAATTTAACGAAGCACAATTAGCTCTGACTTCGTGCGGTGCGTGTTTGGATATTGATATGAGAAAGACAATTACACCCTACACCCTCTCATCCATTTCAGTATTATCTTACTATATAGAAGTCTCCGAGATGGGCGAAATATCTAGAACTGAGGGGAAAAGAGAGGGTTTTGGTGGGGAAACCTGAAGAAAATATACCATTTGGAAGACCTAGGCGTAGATGGGAGGATAATAAATCGGTTGCGAGGGTGTGGAATGGATTGATATGGCTCAGGACAGGGAAGAGTGGCGGACTCTTGTGAACGCGATAAGGAACCTCCGGGTTTTGTAACATGCGGAGATTTCCTTTACTAGCTGAATAAATGTTGGCGTTTAAAGGACTCTGCTGCATGAAGTTAGTTATAGATGTCTCGGGTGGCTGTTTCATTGGGGGAAGTTGTTCGAGGTGTAGCAATAAAATGACGTTAGAAAACGTAATGATCAATTGAAAAATCTGACATTCAGAGGACCGTGCATCGTGATATATTCTTATACTAAAACCAAAGAGATGTACTAATTTCTCAAATTTATTTTTGAAATAGGACTCTACATGTTTCGGACAGGTTTTCTGTCCATCATCAGGAGTCTAGCACTGTATACACAACAATAGGTATATGTCATACAGGTTATGCTGACTGCTTGCTAATAACCTGTACGACGTATACCTATTGCTGTGTATACAGTACTAGACTCCTGACGATGGACAGAAAAAACTATCCGAAACATGCAGAGTTCTATTTCAAAAATAAATTTGAGAAATTAGTGCATCTCGTTGGTTTTATTATAAGATCAATTGAAAATCTGGCAATTGTTCAAGGAAGCCGTTGTGCGACGGAACTAACAACTGACATTTATTTGGTTACTGGCGATGACGAGATCATTTGAAATTGCGTTCCGAAAGAAACAAAAATCAGATTCTACCTACATTATACGGGTTACGTCACGCTATTTTTGGTTCAAGACAAGTGTTAATTTTATGTACATCAGGCCACTGACACCCAAATAGTGTCTTTCCTGATTGACAACTAACGTGCCTACTTACCCACACATCTCCCTCCAATGCCAAACTTAAGTATGGGTACAGCAACCACCCATCCAAACCAACCAACTAACCAACTAACCAACCACAGAGCAAACTACGGGCGGAGAATTTCGCAAAGCGCAAGTCGACGTCCCCCTGTCTGTTAGCAATTCCTGTGTTTGACCGCACTGCTGGGCTCAGTAACAGACACCTAAACTCTAACAGGGGAATGTGCTTACGCTAACGAATGCAGTGCGAAGACAAATGCCTACAGCTGTTCCTTCATTTGCTCTATACACATTCACTGCGCGTACAAGAACAAATTATAGGAAACTTTTTTTTTTGGCGCAACAGCCCCAATTTGGTCAGGGTCTCCTCATTCACGAGGTTTCTAGATCACACACGACACACCATAGTCGGTAGGACTCCTCTGGACGAGTGATTAGCTCATCGCAGAGACCTCTACCTGACAACACACAACACTCACAACAGACAGACTTCATGCCCCTCGTGGGATTCAAACCAACAATCTCAGCAGGCGAGAGGCCGTAGACCTATGCCTTAAACCGCGCGGCCACTGGGACCGGCTTAGGACACCTTTACTGTTACCTTTTGTCTTATTTCGAGAGTGTCGTGAAGATTCTACATATTTCAGCTCATTATGTACAAGTATTGTTAGGTTCTTTACAGATTGAAGGAACTGTTATTGTTATCATTGGGATCCCCGGCAATGGAATATAATCGGAGGGGGGAGGCGGGGGTGGTGGTGGGGGAAGTCGCTCTTTGACTGAAGGCTATAACAGGTTGTAACTGCTGTGTGCTACAGAGTGGGGAATGAAAACCGGGCACAGAGCGAAGCGGTCGCAGAATTTTTGTGGCACTGTCAAAGACATAAGCGCAGCGCCTGGAGGGCGGCGGATTTGGTCGAGGCTCGGTCGATTTGTCGATATTTAGGACACGAAAGCGAGCGCTTTAATGCCTGCATTTGTTTCTGGGGGTTAAAGGAAAATCTAGAACATTTTAATCACTGACAGTACTGCTTTATTTTTCAGAAATTTTGTGGATACTTTAAACAAATGTACCGTGAAGTTAGGAGAATAATAAATCAAACAAATTCTTGTTGTAAACCAGTTCTATGGCAGAACCAATTTCGATAAACTTTTAGATATTTAACTAGTCAAGAAACATCCCGCTTTCTACGGAAAATGTAGAGTTGTTACGGTGTTGGAAAAAGTCCGCAACTTGACCATGTTGGGAGCCAGACGAACCCGTGCGTGTATTCCTATTCTATTCCTTCAAATTTACAGCAGCCCCATATACGTATCTCCATACTCATAATGCCTCTAATTAATATAATTTAAAGTTATTCATTATTCAGTTTTCAATTCCATACATGCAGTATTTTTAACTGTTCGATCCCGAGCTGTACGTCTACATGTTTTTGTAATGTGGTCACTACTTAAAATTTTACATTCGTCAGTATCAGCGTTATCGGTCAATTCTATAACGTTGTGCAGTGATTTGCAAAGAGTGACTTCAAATTTATGAAATATATTTGAACTTCATGTTTGTACAGTGCATCAATGACGATGAAAACATTTTATTATCCAACAGATGCACAAATATATAATTCGTAGATACAATTAGAATTATTATAAAATATTTAGAATATTTAAAATTGCTCCAACATGTTTCGGATCACAAGGGATCCATCAACAGGGAGCTATATACAGTGCTTGGCTAAAATTACAGTAATGGTTCTATCTTGTCCGTTGATATGGACGTAGTCGGTATTATGGCAGCATATTTGCCCGTGGAGCGTGTGTGTACTGCACCGACTGCATCCATATCAACGGACAAGATAGAACCATTACTGTAGCTTTAGCCAAGCAGTGTATAGAGCTCCCTGATGATGGATCTCTTTTGATCCGAAACATGTTGGAGCAATTTTAAATACTTTAAATATTTTATAATAATTCTAATTGTGTCTACGAATTATATATTTGTGCATCTGTTGGATAATAAATTGTTTTACATTTGAACTTCTTCATGATTCTCTAAAGTGTTCTAAGGTTATTCACTTGAATTACATAGTTGAACACAAGTTAATATGCAACATAACTGCATCTAATGTAACGATGCAACGGAACACGGCCAGATTTAAATTTATGGAGGCGGAATTTGGGAAATGGGCAAAATGTCACTGAGTTCTGAATTCGTTAACTAACTGCCTTCTCTCCGAACTGGAGCATTTGCCAACTACAACATAAACTTAAAACACTAATTAATTTAAAAAACTGCCTTCAAATATGACTATGTTTATTGTATAACAATATTCTATTAACAATAAACTACATGTTCCACCTCCACGTCAGCTAGCAACAGAATTTATACAAAAAGTTAAGGTAAGTAAAGATCTTATAATGTGTGTGTCTTTAGTGTGCGATCTCGTCCTACGTGATTCATTTTAAATTACTAATTTTATTCAAAACTTTCCTTAAGCATAGTTAAAATTTTTATTGGTTGTGTTTAACATATTTCTTTTCCGAATATTTTAGGTTAGGTAAAATTCCCTATTTGGACCTAGGAGGGACGAGGTAACGGGGCAATGAAGGAGACTGCATAACGAGGAGCTAAATGATTTGTACTCCTCACCCAATATTGTGCGGGTGATAAAATCGAGAAGAATGAGATGGACTGGGCATGTGGCGCGTATGGGTGAGGAGAGGGGGTGTATAGGGT
>Ga0123352_10006461_pt1 | contig 17930 bp, 10 predicted proteins | sample TergutLab28metaG_FD_89700 | JGI IMG/M metagenome (GOLD analysis project Ga0123352, IMG submission 89700) | Labiotermes labralis P1 segment gut microbial communities from Petit-Saut dam, French Guiana - Lab288 P1 | ecosystem: Host-associated > Arthropoda: Insects > Digestive system > Gut ... | reverse complement strand
GACATGTTTCGGGTACATACGCCCATCATCAGGAGCATTAGATGTTGAGTTGCAGCATATGGTTTTCTGCACCGAGTTTTTGGATAGGTGGTGGTCTTGAGAGCCGCTGCGTAGGTCGTGTGTACGGTGCGGATGGTGCCGTGAGACTCAGTCTCACGGCACCATCCGCACCGTACGCACGACCTACGCAGCGGCTCTCAAGTCCCTTCCAAAAACTCTGTTCAGGAAACCATATGCTGCAACTCAATATCTAATGCTCCTGATGATGGATGTATGTACCCGAAACATGTCGAGCTAAGAATACGCCAATAAAATTACCTAGTTGCATCAAGTTGACATTTCACTTTATTTCATGAGGAAGATGCACGGTCAAACAACCCACATGTTTCCTTTCATATCTCATCATTTACGATACAAGTACAAGAACTACGGCAGAACCAGAGGGGCCAAAGAAACAGCTGATGAAATTAGTACAATATAGCTCCACAAAGGTGCAGGTTAATCACGGTAAAAATCCGAGAACGCCTCACTATTACGTTATAAGTACATGTCCTGGCCAGCTTTAATGCAGTGCTGATAGTAAGTGTGACTCAGCAAGAAAAGCCGGAATCCAGCAGAAGCATTCAACAATGAACAATATAACCTCGGTGGGCGATTGAGGCCATTTAGTGCCCTGATTCACTGTGTCGTGTTGCCGTAGAATCGTCCCACCCCACCGATATCTCTCTAACTCCCGCTCCACTGAGACGGAATTGGGACGGTTTTACTAGAAGGGTGCTCGTAAAACACAAGCAGAAACGATGTTGGAAAGTAAAAACGAAAAGAATCATAAAAGAAGGGAAAAAGAGAGTACTAAGGGCGTCGTAAAGACACTTCCTCATATACGAAAATCCTAGTTAAAAAGGTTTATTGCAAACCCGTTTGGTTTCTGGTGCATTGGAGTAGAAGGACAGGGGCACTGAACTGCTATCACCCCGTCTCTTTCCGTGTTCCTACAATAAGGTATCACCAACCGATAAATTTGTGGTGCTGCGAATAGCAAACTGAAGACAGTTTTCTAACAACCTTCTGCTGAGAAACTGATTCTTCTAGCGTCTTGTTTATTGTGTTAGATCATAGGATTTTCATAAATATGTTGACTCCAAAATTTCCTGTAATGTAATGTTATGTTATGTTATCTCATGTTATGTTATGCCATGTTATGTTGTTATGCTATGCTATGTTATGTTATGTTATTCCGTATTATGTTATGTTATGCCATGTTATGTTATGATGTAATGTAATGTTATGTTATGCCATGTTATGTTATGTTGTAATGTTATGTTATGTTATGCCATGTTATTTTATGTTATGTTACGTTAATATTATTGTCTTCTGGTACGAGACGCCGTGTAAAGGTTGGCACATACCTGTGTACCAAACAACACGGTGCCACATACCAGCAGACTGTAGGCTTGTTATGCACAGCCATGAGAACTTAGAATCGCGAGTGGAGATATTTATTTGTTTTTACAAAACTCAAAACATTGTAACAAACTCTAACATCTTCAATAGAATGTAAAAAGTAACATTGTTAGAACACATTCGAGTTCGCTCATCCCAGAAATGACTGTCAGAAAACTGTGAAGTTTGTAATGTGGTTCACGGCCATGGTCAATTTGATGTGCTGGTTTTATGGTGGTTGATTTGGTTTGATGTTAGATTTAATTCACCTGCAGATGGAAACAGGTAATTTCCGAGAAGTTATATGGTGCTGTGTGTTGTGACAATGGGGAAAGTCCCAATAAACACCAGTGATAAGCTCTCAGCTGTTGTTCCCTATACTCTTTTCCGGACGACGGCGAAAGTTTCTGTCTCCGGAAGTTCGTTACTTAGTTTTTATTGTAAGCTTGGGACGATGGACACACCCCTAAGTTCTGACGATTCTCAACGCAACAGACCATTGTCTGAATCTATGGAACTGAGAACCATCTGGCTCACGGCAAGGCCCAGTAGCGGGAATGTGGAAACGTCAAAGACCAATCGGTTGCACTAAAAGGCAAGGAATTTCTCGGGTAGCTGGTCAATTATAACTTCTCAGGAAAGAGACTGCGTAATAGAGTTACCTTATATACTTATATCCACATTCCAGCGATAAAAATTTACTGACCCGCTTTAGTTTGTGGGGACCGCGGTGGCACAGTGGTTAAGGTGCTGTGCCACAAATCGGAAGGTCGCTGGTTCGATCCCAGCTGGTATCATTGGAATTTTTCATTGACATAATCCTTCCGATCGAACTATGGCTCTGGGGTCGACTCGGCCTCTAACAGAAATGAGTACCAGGAGTATTTCCTGGGGATAAAGGCGGCCGGTGCGTAAGGCTGACAACCTTACCACCATCCTGTGCCGTTGTCATGAAATCTGGGAACCCGAACTTCCTGGAACCCTCTGGGTCACTCCAGGCCTGTAACAGGACTTCTTTACCTTTACCTTTACCTTTAATTTTTGCGACGTGCATGCTAATTTTGCCGGTCCCAGTGGCCGCGCGGTCTAAGGCGTAGGTCTACGGCCGCTCGCCTGCTGAGATTGTGGGTTCGAATCCCACCGGGACCGTGGATGTCTATCTGTTGTGGGTGGTGTATGTTGTCAGGAAGAGATCTCTGCGATGAGCTGATCACTCGTCCAGAGAAGTCATAACGACCGTGGTGCGTCGTTGTGTATGATCTAAAATCCTCTTAAATGAGGAGTCCATGACCCACTTGGACTGTCGCGCCAAAAACAAAACAAAAAATGGAGTAATTAGCAGAAAAGGCACTTCGAGCCGATTCCAATAATCGGTGAGCCAACGCCTTTACACACGCTGCAGACAATGAAGGAGGAACAAGGTCTACGTCTTTATCAGCCACCTGCATCCCATCAGCGGGACAGGGTAAACAAACTCGAAACAAGTCCGTTATTCTCTTTCTACCAACTACACTAATTAAAACTTACAAAGAAGCGAATTCTTGGCTCTGCCTCCTGAAGCATTACACTGCCGTCGCTACAAGAGGATTCAATTACTCCCTTTTTACATCGTCGTAGATTTTAAGCTCATTCGAAACGCTCTGCCAGGAACTCATTGAACATGCTTGCTTCTGTGTTCCGCAGTAACTGTAGCTTATGAACCGCTCTCTTGATCCTATTTGTTACGGCGCATGATTTCGACTTTTCAGGGTTAAAACTGCCGACTCCCAATTATGCTACTGTTATGAAAAAGCTGTAAAGAAAGCTACATTATAAATTTTGGCGTTTTGCTGACCGTGCTGCATCTCAGTATATTTATCTCAGTATTTAACCAACTTGATGCACAAAATTTGTTTCACAGTTAGTTTTATTTCATGCCTCTGAAATAAAACTTATTATGAAACAAAATTTTGTGCATCAAGTTGGTTAAATACTGAGATAAAAAGCTACATTATTAGTTTGAAAATATTTTATTTCTACTACCAAATGTAAAAATAAATGCGCAAATAAAAAACTAACGAATCAAGTAGCGAAACATGGTTTTTATTGAGTCGCTAACAGTTCGAGATTTAAGGTTTCTAGGACATGATGCCTTTTCAACTGTCAAGTATTTACCGACCTGTCGGAGGAACTATATATTTCAATATTCAGGGTCCTAGAGAGTGGTGCAAATGTTTGTTCAGCTAGTCAAAACATTTACCAAAGTTCTGGGGGCTCAAAATGTAATTACCATCCATTCCCCAACCTACCATCCCATTTTTATCATCAACTGTGACATTATCTCAATCAGCCTTGGTCTTCCAATTATGGGTTTTCTGTCCAACCGTGTGTTTATTAAGTTGATCTCTTATTCGTGTTCCCTAACCTGTCATCTCATTCGTCCTTATAATATTATGCCCAATAACTCCCTATCTGTTTATCCAGACTTCTTCCTTCCTTTTTTTTTATCATTTTTCCCTTTTTGAAGTACGTAACGTGAAACACTTTACCGATCCTGTAAAGCAATACCACCATACTTTCGGATGTAAACCTGATGATGGCCACATTAGGCCGAAACATGTAGTTTACTTCATCCTTTATTAAACATATTTTTAGATATTGTTGTGCTATTGACTGATACGCACACCTATTGTTTATATACACACAACGGGGATGGCTCATTTTAGAATTTTAGAACTTTACCAACGCACTTCAATTAAAAATTCCACGTTGCTAACGTAGTTGAGTGCGTGGTTGTTAATTTTAATCCATCCATAAATTACCCAGATTCTGAACCTAAGCGACAGGAACATCATTGGTGCATCGAAATATGTGTACGTGTATAAACACACACTCGTTTATTCACCATTTCTTGTATTACGTGTTTCGTGCTATTTATTATAACCTGATATAAACTGGGGATTTGAACAGTAAAATATAAGAACGTAACCTTACATATAAAATCCTCTTTTCCATGTCGAAAACTGGAAAGATGGCGAGCAGCGACACTCTTGATGGTGTCTTTACGAGGTGGCTGGGAGGCTCTTCCTTCATACATAATGACCCCCACGAGCAGGTTTGCCGATATATGCAGAATGCTACGTTATGACTCCTGAATATTTTAGAGCACCGACAAAAATATAGTCAAAGGAATTCGTTCCATGGAAGACCATATTTTACTACTTCTTGTCAGTCATCCTTGCCATACAGTCGGTCTGAGCCGACTTCTTTGTGTTGCACGGAAGTGAATAAACAAGGACTTTTAGATAAAGCGTCCGCATTGCAGAAATTCAACCTCCTTGCCTCAGTATGCCTCTATTTATGAGGTAGTTTATGAAAAATGCTGCATAAAGAGAAACTGACATAAATAAAACCTTTGAAAAGAAAGCCAGATACCTGAGTAATCATACGCTTATTTCACCATTGGTTGAAGAGCAACGTTTCCCGGAATATCTTTTTAACTGGCACTAAAACGTCTGATGCTAAATAACCACAGTCATGAGGTAAGGTAGCTCAGTCAGGATAGTGACGCTATTGGATGTGTATTGGGATATCTTGTTTCTATTCACGTCAGGGGAAATATTTTTTCTGTTCTCTGCAGGATATAGAAGCTCTGGGGTAAACCAACCTCTTGACCAATGAGGAATTTAGGATCCTTTAGCGGAAAGATTTGAACAAGTGCTCCTTTTCGCAATGCCTGCAATTTCTCTAGATTTTCACGCTGTGATGAATAATTAGGCACAACGAAGAATTTACTTTAGACTGAAAATTAAATACTGCCGTCGATCAACATTGGTCAGAATAAAATGGAAGCCAGTAAACAAAGTCGATTAATTATTTGACTTGAAGAATCCACCAGAAAATATTTAAGAATGCTCGAACAAGATTTAATTCTCATTTAAATGTTTCGTGTCTATCCAGCATCGATACAGCGTGGTCCTAGCATATACGATTCCATTCGAAAAAAAATTCTCTAGAACTGGTATCTAGTTGAAACCTTGGCAGAACTTCAAAGCAATACACTATAATCTGTAATCTAAAATCATCATATCCCCATAAATGTTATGGTTCCATTTAAATTTCTCATAACGCTTCCGTATGTCATCTATTTGTTTGGCATCCTTCAATTTTATTTATATAGTGAGGTGGTTTTACAGCACCCAGTAAACCTGTATTTTTATGGGTTATACAAGTCCAGTGCGATTTGGTGTGTTGCAGCGAGCAATACTGTGAGTCATATAAAGCTAAACCACTTTCTTGATTTAAGTCTGCAGCAAGAAATTGGCTTCTATCGCTCTGCCTAGTGCAAGCAGCCCTGTGTACTGCTATTCCGCTTCGATCTAAATCTTGAGTTACACTTGAATTCCTTCAAACTTCAAATTATTGTGGTAATGGAAGAAAGGCAAGTTCCGCGTACGTCACTGGAACCCTGTGAATAAATGAGGGGATATTATTAAAAGTGACTTTAAACGAAGGAATTGTTTGAGCTTGTTTGCTGGATGAAAGGGCCTTAGGGTTTAGGGCAAGTTTCATTGGTGCGCGCTTGAATACAGTATTAAGCTTTAACTTTGCAGAAATGCGGAAGAATTTTCTTGAAGATATTTTGAAAAAAATATTTCTTCTCCATTGTTTAATTTATTGTACTGTTTCCCAGACAGTAACGTCGTAATATAATGTGGAAGTGTGTGTAGGAAAGTTCGTAATTTACTTCACGGAAAAGAGTTCCTTTTTGAGAAGCTAACTGTTCCTCAACTCTTCAACAAATTCCCTGCATTATATGGAACACGAAGATTTAGTACTGTGTTGACAACATACCCTCATTTTTTCCTTTCCTAAGCCAGATGATTCGAGTCCACATTCTCCAACCCTGTTTATTTTGGGACCATTTTTAATATTATTCTTACCCCTACATCTAGATATTCTAGGTGGTCTCTTTTAATCAGATTTTACCACTAATATCCTCTAGGCATTTCGCTGCTTCTCCCTATGCACCATCACCCCCTCCCCCGTCCAATTACATCCTCTTTGATCATAAACAGTACTTTGATTATACACAGTAAAAATACGCATTTTATGTGCACATGTCACGTGAAGTATACTTTCAAATAATAAAAGTCTTTTATACATAAGCGCAGTACAACAATCCAACTACGCTTCCAACAATATTACACACATACACACACACACACACACACACACATATATATATATATATATACATATAACCCGATTTCTAAAAATGAGGATATGGAAACAAATCTTCAGAGTACGTATTTTTTACATCGTGCTATGCTTTCTAGGAATTCAGCTGTGACAAAAATCATGGATCATGTGCAGTTACAACAAAGTAGCGCAACTCCTTACCGACCGCGTATATACCTTACAGCAACAATCTAATCAACAAGTCAATAATCAGCTGAAGCAGGGCTATCACGACATTCACAACCAGTCTTCCAGCTTACGGACGATTACAGCAGTTAGTTTTTGTGACGTTTTAGTAACTGACTTTCAACTATTTTAATTCTAATGGTTATGTCGTGTTTGTTTATCCCATATTACTGCTACAATAAACATCCATTATCTCCCTACACAGCCTTCTCTAATTGATCTTCCTAATGCAAGCTTATTATGTTCATTGTGAGGTAGACCTGAATCCTTACATCATCGATTCCAAACTTTCTCAGTTCACGGCGCCACTAGTGCCTCAGCAATTTTTTACGGCGCCCCTAGGCCAAAAGAAAAACCTGACACTTTCCTTTCATTAAGTAGTTACTTCCAAACAACTTAGTAACTATTTGTCCTAAAAACTTAGTAGCAGTTTGAAAGAATAGTGCACATAAATTGAAAAAAAGAAGTAATATTTGCATTATCCCCCGGCGACCCGAGGCGCCGCGGCCCTCATTCTGGGGGTCACCTCCTGACATACAAATTAATTTTATCATCAAAGTCCTTCATTTACCAGCAGATGCACTCTACATCAGTCATATAAACCTCTAAAATTTAGATTAAAATTTACATTAAAATTTAAATTTAAATTCACATATATTCACCAACACATGCACACTTTTTTAATGACACTATAAAACTTTAATTTGTTAAAATAGTTAAAATCTCCGACATGTTTCGGTTTACATTTAAACCATCTTCAGAGAGCTATTAGTTCATGATAAAGTTACTTATATCACTTGTTGCTATGATGGTATTGTGGTAGCATGTCGTTCCTTGTTTGTGATGAGTTTGGATGTTGTGTGATATAAGAAACTTTAGCGTGAAATAATAGCTCCCTGAAGATGGTTTAAATATAAACCGAAACATGTCGGAGATTTTAACTATTTTAAAAAATTAAAGTTTTATAGTGTCATTTGAAAAAGTGTGCATGTGTTGGTGAATATATGTGAATTGTGACAATATGCACGGTGAAAAACTGAAAAAATTTAAATTTAAATTGTTCCTACCTGTTTCGTTCTACGACCATCATCAGGGAGCTTACACTTGAGCCTAGCTAAAGTCACATTTATAAAAATAGTCTGTAAGAGCACGTCGTTATAAATGTGACTTTAGCTAGGCTCAAGTGTAAGCTCCCTGATGATGGTCGTAGAAACAAACAGGTAGGAACAATTTAAATTTAAATTTTAATGTAAATTTTAGAGGTTTATAAGACTGATATAGAGTGCATCTATTGGTAAATGAAGGACTTTGATAGCATCAAGACGCACGGTGCAACGATAGAAAAAAATAATTTTAATTTTTCGGCCTTGACATGTCTCGGGGGGTGGGGGGGGGGGGGGGTGGTTGGGCTAGTCACCGGTTCTCACCGCTGAGACCTGAGTTCCATTTGTGTCTGATGAAGTCTCACTGTAAAGATTTTACTCCTATTAGCTTGGTTTTCCCCTGTCAGTGTTGTTCCGGCTATCCTCTATAATCTTGGTCACATTAATACTGCTCTTCTCAGACAGGCTAGTGGGTGAAATTTGGAAATTTCAGACCAAACAGTGCACTTCCGGGTACTAAAAGCATTGGACTGGAAGGTACTTTCAAGTTGTTTATTTAGTCTTCCAAGCACTGAAGATATTTTTAAATTTCCCGAGCCAGTATATTACATTCTGTATAGTGAATAGGTTACGAGATGCACGGCGTAGGAATCAGAGATGGATTTACGGTAGTTGCAAGAAACTGTTCTCGTGTCCACAACCTTGTGACTACAGCTGGACGTCTGCACAGTTTCCTCTTCCATGCGTAAATGTGGGTTAACAATATAGTTAAAGAGGCCGGGACAAATTTAAGTCTAGGTATTTGTCGTGCATAACGGAGGAGTTGGGCACTGCATCACTTTTGTTATATCTTACAAAAGAGTTTCTTCATCCTGTCTCATCACACGCAGGGAGTGAATGATTTGCATCTTTGGTTCTCTCCCCGTAACAATATTTCAGTAAAGGTGGCTCACTTATTACAAAGAACGGCTCGACGTTATACTAACTGAAGGATTTCACGACAAATATAAATATTATATTTTCGTGACACAAAAAAGTATATCGAGGGGTTATATAAAGTGTGGGAATCTAGGAAGGAGCAACCTGTGGAAACACCAAAGTAAGAAGCTAAGAGAAGTTTATCTATCCCGTTATGGAAGATGGTTTGAGCCAAATGTGTGATGTCACTGCCAGGAAGTTCGATAACACGAGTCACGTTACTGAGTGTGGCCAAGGACTTGTACTTGCACTAAATGCACAATATCATTACATTCCAGGGTCACAAATAACACATCTGTAAGTCATGTCCAGTCTCCTGTTTCTACTTACTCTTCTGTAAACTCTGGTAAGCTTATTTTTATCAAACCCCAGCCCTGGACACAAACAGTAACATTAATATGTTGTAATATTGAAGACAGATACAGTTTAATCATATTTTGATGTGTGTTGGACCGCACATCCAGCCTACCCGCACCTAAATTCCAACCTACAGGAACCCAATGTATGTACAATTTCAGATTCAGAATACTAATTAACACTAAGAACACATCGAATTACTAATCCACTGCCTTAAAAAAACTCACCACACACAACAGAACACTACGATTACCACACACAAAGGATCACAACTATTAAAATTAATAGAAACACGTTGTCAAGTACAACCGAGCGCAAAGAACTTCACACCGTGCATGTACCATTAAGAACCATAATTTTACATTAACACTACCGCTTCCATCTTTACAGAACGAGACGACCAATGTGGTAATCAACATTATAGTCGTGAGCTCCTGATGATGGGCATAGTAATGCCCGAAACATGTTGAGCCTATAGGAGGTACAATAAAATAATAAGTGGCATCTAGATGGTTTTTTATTCTTCAGTTAACAGAATAATCATATGTGAATGTAAAGTGTGATTATACATAAAATGAAGCCAGAGTAACGTGTCAAATTCGTATACACACATTCAGAACAAGTAAAATAGGTAAATTTCGTCTAAGAGGCAAAGGGTTCATTAAAACATCTTTCATTGGCTCATACGTGATAATTTCAGTATGTTCCCTGAATTACACCCCGATTGACGGGGTTTTAATGGAACTTACTCGACTGCACTAGTCGTGTTCACAACCGCAAAATTTACATTTTTCTTTATTATGATTTATTTGATGTGGCTGACAGTTTTACGGAATGCATACACTTCTAAATTTGGAGATGATTGTTATATATGAGATGGAAAGAATCTGACAGGAAAGGATCGACACGTGTTTCAAGGTACAATCTCTGAATCATTCTTGTGGGGCCGAGGAAAATAATTAAAGCCCCATGTCAGGGTTGTCTTTCTCTGGATCGAGATTTCAAACCGAATCCTCTGAAAGGAAGTGTGAAATCTTCATGTTTGCAACGTGCATCAATGATAATTAAACACTTTATTATTCAACTAATGCACAATATATAATATGTAGACACAATTAAAATTATGAAATATTTAAAAGTGCTCCAACATGTTTCGGATCACAGAGGATCCTTCATCAGGGAGCCTTGTACAGTGCTTGGCTAAAATTACAAGAATGATTCTATCGTGTCCGTTGACATGGACATGATCGGTGTTATGGTAGTATATTCTGACCCGTTGTGCGTGTGTGTAGTTCACTGTATATGAAGGAAGTGCCTTCATATACAGTGAACTACACACACGCACAACGGGTCAGAATATGCTGCCATAACACCGACCATGTCCATGTCAACGGACACGATAGAATCATTCTTGTAATTTTTAGCCAATCACTGTACAAGGCTCCCTGATAATGGATCCTCTGTGATCCGAAACATTTTTGAGCACTTTTAAATATTTTATAATTTTAATTGTATCTACATATTATATATTGTGCATTAGTTGGATAATAAAGTGTTTAATGAAGTGTGAAATATTTAAAGGGACATTGGTGCTTAGTTGTATTGTGCACATTTTATATTGCAGGTTAGGTTATGGGAGATATTAAACACTGAAACTGATATGTCATTTCCAGCTCGACTTTAAGATATTCTGACATAAAAAGTACTGTAAATTTCTATTTAGAGAAATAAGTGATTGAAGAAATTGGTGTCGAATTGTAGATTTAGCAATACCTTATGTGAGTGGTCAAGTGTCCACTATCTGTAATGCAGTGACCTTTCAATCAACACTACCCTGCACGCTCCCTCGTCCCCAGTGCCATCAACGAAACAGGAAGCCATTGGCTTTCTTGACCCTGCAATAAAAGAGGAACTTTTTATGCGCTTTTGGGATTCGTTTGGTCGGAGAGTGAGAAGTTTTCAATCACGAGGTACAGACCAGGGCAGGATTTACGGCACTTCAACTGCAGCTTCGAAAGCAGTTACCAACTTGAACCACTAGCATGAAGTGTACAGAAAGGCTAGAAATGCTGGGAAAAGGTCGCTTAACTAACGGGCTTTAATCACTATTAGATCTGCCGCCTTCTTGAACTACTGAAACTTCATCTACTGCCAGTTCTACTGGATTGTTTAACAAAGTGTTTCGAACTTACAGCTACAGCCATCGGATTGTTTAACTACTGTATCTCAACACAACGTTGGAAACACCGGCTTGATTAATTATTGCACCAGAACTTTTCTCTAAACCATCGGTAGTTTAATTTCGGGGCCTGAACTTACTCCTATATCCACCTGCTTGTTTACATGCAGGGCCTGAACTTAATGCTAAACTACCGACTTGTTTATCTACAGGGTCTGGAATTTCGTTGTTTTGCCTAACAACTAGGCTTGGACTTTCTGCTAGATCCACCAACATGAAGTAACTAAAGTCACGTATTCTAAAATAAGAGTGAAGAATGAAGAATATTGTGTGACTACCGTTAATGTGTCAGGAATAGCTTAATTACTGGACCCAGTTCACTACTCGAAAAAAATAAGTGAAGTTTTGAATTTCGAACTTCCCGAAAACTGAATATTGAAGATTTAAGTTTTCTAGAAAGTTACACCGTGCAAAGTAGCAAATAATTATCGACGTTTCGAGGACACCTTATGTAACCTTCAGGTCGATCTATCTTCTCTTCTCTTACTGCTTGAAACTGCTGAATGAACAGCGCTCCTACGAAAAGGCGATAAATGTTTGTAACTGGACATGGCGAAAGAAACTTGAATACTTGACTCTTTATTGATATCGCCACGAAAATTTATACACCTGTCATAGCTCTTATCCTTCTGAAACACAATACACTGTCAGTAATATTATTTCTGAATCAGAGTGGATCTTATTATTGCATTGCGCATTTCTCTTTTGTATTATTATTATTACTATTATTATTATTCAAAACGTAAGGGACTTTATGACCTCACTGCGGTTCCTGTACAGACAGCACACGTCTACCGAACTTCATGGCCGCACATACCAAAGATATTTATTTTCGTATCAAGACGTGTTTCAAAATTCTTAAGTAGCTGGGTGGTTACCCTTTGCCAGAATTCCCTGTATTAAACATGAGAAATATTTTGAGAGAAGAATTTATCTTCCCTAAACTCTGTCCACTTGCGCAGTACGGGATAACGGTTCTACCTTAGACGGAAAGACAAAGAATTATTTTTACACACACACACACACACACACACACACACACACAAACACACACATATACATACACACAAACACACACAAACACGACACAAAAACACACATACACACAAACACAAACACACAAACACACACATACACAAACAGAAACATACAAACACACACACACAAACACACACACACAAACACACACACACAAACACACACATAAACACAAACACGCACACTCACACACACAAACACACATATACACAAACCCACACACAAAAAACACACATACACAAACTCACACACAAAAAAACACAAACACACAAACACATACAAACACACATATATACACACACACACACACACACACACACACACAAACACACACATAAACACAAACATGCACACTCACACACACAAACACACATATACACAAACCCACACACAAAAAACACACATACACAAACTCACACACAAAAAACACAAACACACAAACACATACAAACACACAAACACGCATACACACACACACACACACAAACACACACACATAAACACACAATCGGTTACGCATTTGCATTTTGACTTTACCAAACACAACCGCACAAAATCACACCCTTCAGAGCCAATCGCGCTATTCTAATCTGCCTATTTCGCTTGTCCATTGCACAACCACTGAATAAATTCCTTCCATATTTATTCTATTTCTTCTCACACCAAATATCAGTAGAGTCTTCGTGTATGTTTCTTGACATTTGTATTGTCACATCTGTTGAAATAATGTTAATAGAGAAGACAAATACATAAATTGCAATAGTTTGTGTATGCATAATTTTGTTTAAATATTTAATAAGAAATATGACGCCGAGAATATGTGGATGTGGAAGTGAAATGGTTGGATACAAAATGTGTACATCGAAAGGTAAAAATGCCTTCGACTTCGGAATCAAGCGGACAAATAACAACACATTTCGACTGCTTCACGTCGAAGGGGAAGGCAAAACGATCCTTCGAAACGACGGAAAATATTTGCCCACCTATTCAGTGTAATTCTTCAGGAAATTTGAGCTTCCAGTTTTAGGTTACATTTATCTGGTTTAGGTGACCTACATGCAACTTACTTCACTTACAGAATGAAATTCTCCTTATTTCCATTAGTAAACAGATTTTTGATGCCATCTTCATATGGAATTTTAACTAGACTTTCTGAGTAGTGTGTTAAATGGGTTCAGCGCATCAATTTCTATAAAATCCTATATCAGCTCCATTTTAGTTGACTTACATCACTTCCAAAACGAATGTCCCTTATTATGGACGCGGCTGGACGGATGGCTTCTATATAAGCGATGAGGAGGAAGGTGTAAAACTGAGAAAATCCTACCTATCGATTTCTTTGTCTGTGTATTGTGAAAGAGCCGGTATTAGACCAAATCAGTGGCGGAACACGTCGGCCGTACTCTCAAAACACCAGTGTTGCGCTGGAGCATAGTTAAGAACCAGTGGACTAACGGAATGTGGGCTTATCCAGGAAGGATCACTAGACACGTGTCATCAAGAGCGATTTAACTGCCTCTGACTGTCAGGGTGACGTAAACGGAAGATATCTCTACATGTACCAGTAAGTGTAATTTGATTTTGACTTTCCTGCCAGTTGTCGCCCTACTAAGTTTATATAAAAACGCGGGTTGAGTTGGCTACAGCGTTGTGACTCACCGTGGGACAGACTTGATTTTCTCCGCGGCTGTAGTCTGGGAAACCCGATGACTACAGCACACTATTACAGCTCCCATTTCACTGTACTAAAAGTGCTGCATTTAATCTCGTACCTTTGTTCCCATAGGTAAACTGAGAGACGTTTCAAAAGACAGTTTTTTTTTCCCTCGTTGGTTTGTCATAAAGTTGTGTAATTCGCAGCCAATCTGCTACCCTTTGTCAGTCATTTTTTCCTCTCCTTTTCGATTCAACAGAGGGACGGATATACCGATTTAATGGAAGTGTAGAACGAGAAAGAATATGATCGCCAGAATGTGTAAGGCTCGTTGTAATTCTGTGCATGTTCTATCTCTCGAAATTTTCGTGACAGAAGAATGTAATAAGACAATTTTTCATTGATGTAGTAATTTTAATCGAAATGGTAATGTTAATACTCAGTAGCAGATAATGGACAATTACTGACTGATTATTAAGCCGTTTAATCACCGCATTACCAGTGCACAAAATGGTTAACATTTCTTATAATAAAACCAAGTCGATGCACTAATTTCTCAAATTTATTTTTGGAATAAAATCTACGTGTTTCGGACAGTTTCTCTGTCCATCATCAGGAGTTTTTCACTGTACACACAGTAATGGTGTATGTCATACAGGTTTGCTGACAGCTTGCGAGCAGGATCAGGACTGTCCGAAACATGTAGATTTTATTCCAAAAATAAATTTGAGAAATTAGTGCATCTAGTTGTTTTTATTATAAGAATTTATCACGATGCACGGTCACCTGGACGTCAAAAGGTTAACATTGTGAAAAGAAGACTTAATGAAGATTGCTTTCTTCTGGAATACAGCGTTATGTAGGGTAAACCATACAGTTGTTGGCCATCTGACAGTTCTTGAACATTTGAGAATTGCGAAGACTTAATGAGATCTCAGTGGCATTGAGAATATCGTTTATCTCTTTTGTGTCATTGTTAGAATCTCAGCTGTTCGAACATTGTTACATGTTTCTACCAGATGAAATTGTGAGCTGTAATAGAGAACGTAGCGTCAGTGTGTGTTGTCACAGGCCTGTTTCTTGCAATTTTCTTAACAATGGAGCGTCACTAAAGGCGAGGTAGACAATAGTGTTTTTAAAATACGACAAGGAAAACCACTTTGTAAGTGAGTAAGGTTTTATTGTAGGATCTAATCGCGAATTGTGTTATATGGCACATAACACACTGAAAAAGATACGTGGCCAGCAACTGAAATGAATTAACACCAAATTGAATTTGTTGGCCCACTGACAAATACCTGTGTTTTATACATTACTGAGTTTTTCAGTTTAAAATGCATTTTTAAAGGTCATTTTTTCCATACATTTTTATTTGTTATTCAGATCCTTCTGTGCGGTTATTGGCCAGGTGGCCAACAACTGGCGAAGATCTATAAATAGTGTGTGGTGTAAGAGTACTGAAGTTTCAGACGGGCGCTCTGTTAAAGTAAGTGTGTGCACCGGTAATATCCTAAAATCTTATCATGTTACACGGCGTCACATCCCCGAACAGAACAAACGTTATCGCCACCGTTGTGAGAATCTAATTTCTCTCAACAGTTTGATGGTGGTAACTTGTGACAACTAACTTTAATTTATATCTAATTTATCATTTTTTCTTCTTTTTGTTCCTTCTTCTCTCTTGTGATCTGATTGATAAATAATAATTTTAGAGCTTTATTCATTTATGTATGTAATGATTTATCGGTAGCTGAAATTATACAGTCGAAAGACTGAATGATAGTAAATGGAAAAGAGGTATAAAGGAGGCGGTCGTGGTCTTCATTCGCGTTGTTTCGACATTTGTCTGAAGGGACTGTGGAAAACCGCGAAAACTCTTAGTTTCTATCCTGGCCGAGTGTCGAGCCGGACGTCTACAGAATACGTCAGAAGCGTCACTGACTCAGACGAATTACACAGTTTCTCTAGAGGCTGAAATTTGTCTGAGTCAACGTTCTTCTTTCTTTGTTGTAACAAACGTGAAACTGATAATTAATGACGGACAGGTGAAGAATTCTAACGAGAGATTTGTGGGTTGTTTTAAAGTAAAACTCGTACTTTTCGAGAATGTGAGACAGTCAACGGAAGGCCTCGTTCGTTGCAGTTAAGACACTTTGTAGTGAAAAGGAGGAGTTAATCCTGTTTTTGAATTTACCTACAAATCTGTACGACGCCACATACCGAACAATTTGATAGACGTCAAGCGATGGACCGGATAGTTTAGCTGAAAAAATAGTTGAAATGAACAGACATGTCTTCTGCAATGCTACGCCGTGTCGCTTGGTAAACAGTAACCGACGGTTCGGAAGACAGTAGGGCGCCCGTCTTCATCATGGAGTCCAAAACCTCTTCCCGTGTCGACTGTAAATAGTGACCGAGGTTACAGCGAAACTTGCTCCCGCTGGTTTCAGTTCACGTAGTCTAAGAAGTCTTCTGTTTGTGGATTGCTTTACCGACGGAAGCACTACGTTCCTCCAGACAGCCTCTAAACAATTACCAGCAAATTAACACTATGAAAGACCTGAACTGCACTATCATCTCTTTAAGGACCACAAATCTCGCAAATTTCATGTAAAAGGTAAAGGTAACGTGTTCCCGTTACAGGTCCGGTGTGGCCCAGAGGGTGGGTAGAGGTATAGCTCTACTCTTCCATGACCACGGCACTAGAAGGGGTGAGTGGTCAGCAGCACGCCCCGGCCACACTTTACCCCCGTGAAAGACCCGGTACCCATTTTACAGTAGGCTGGTTGGTCCCCAGGGCCGGTCTGGACAGGTGCGGAAAATCTCGTTCTCACCGGGATTCGATCCCGGACCGTCCACCCCGTAGTCAGTCGCTGTACCGACCGAGCTATCCTGCCCATATTATTCATATATTTACTCTAATAAATAATTACATAAATATTAGGCTTGGATATATTTTTAATTTTGACATTGGATTTTAGATTTTACTTGTTTGTGTGTGTGTGTGTGTGTGTGTTTGTGTGGAAAGACTTTGGAATGAAATGGATAATCACAAAATCTTGTTTCCCAAAATAAATTCCAAAAAGAAAATGAGGGATGCTGCCCCTTCATTCCAACGTTGTTAAGCCCTTCGTTAAAAGGGATTTAAAAACGAATTGAACTGCCCTCTATAGCAGCTGAATGCCGTAACGTTAACAGCCCATTTCATATTTCTATTTGGGGCAGTACAACACATTAAAATCGCTGTCCCCCAGTTAGATGATGTGGGGTGATGTTCTTGCCAGCAGGATGTTCGGGATAATACCTTTCTAGGCACAGACGTTTATTTTTTCGAAAAATTTCAACTTCTTCCTCCACTAAGAGATAACATTTCCAAAGAAAGTCTGCGGCCACAAGATATTCTACAATTTACGATTTACACACGCACACACACACACACACACATATACACATATACATATATATATATATATATATACATATCCTGAGTTTATCATGAAAATGAAAATAGAACCTGGGTCAAGGTAACCAGTCTCTAAATATACAGAGGGTGAAATGAGTTACAGTGATTCAATTTCGGAAAGACTTTTCCCTTCGACGTGTCAAGTAGAGAACTGTATTTTACTGTACTGTACTGTACTGTACTGTGCTGTGCTGTGCTGTGCTGTGCTGTGCTGTGCTGTGCTGTGCTGTGCTGTGCTGTGCTGTGCTG
>Ga0123352_10006460_pt1 | contig 17930 bp, 10 predicted proteins | sample TergutLab28metaG_FD_89700 | JGI IMG/M metagenome (GOLD analysis project Ga0123352, IMG submission 89700) | Labiotermes labralis P1 segment gut microbial communities from Petit-Saut dam, French Guiana - Lab288 P1 | ecosystem: Host-associated > Arthropoda: Insects > Digestive system > Gut ... | reverse complement strand
CTCTGATGCTGCACATGAACTCCCACACTGGGACAAATGTTTATATCTGTGATGTCTGTGGCAAGTCTTTGAGTTCCAAAGAACATCTCAAGTTCCACTGCAGAATTCATACTGGTGAGAAAACTAATGTATGTGACGTCTGTGGCAAGGCTTTTATTAAGAGTTGCAACCTTAAACAGCATCGTCGTGTTCACACTGGGGAGCGTCCGTTTAAATGTGAGATATGTGGCAAAGCGTTCACTCAGCATGCCACCCTAACAATACACAGACGGCTACACACAGGTCAGAGACCATACCAGTGTGAATGGTGTGAGCGTGAGTTCATTTGCCAGGCTCTTCTCACAGTTCACAAAAAGACGTGTAAAGTTAAGAAGTCTGAAAACTTGGTATGATGGGTTGCTGGGCTGAATATTCAGTATAATGTGTTGCTGGGAGAAATTGTATTATGTAGTGTGAAATGGGGAATGCATCTGACAACTTTTCTGTATATTTTGTTTGGTGAAAGCAGTTTATTTTCAGGCATCTTTGTGTCTGGTAGGACTATCCTTCATACTGTATCAGAATACATGGGTGCTGTTCTTTATTTATGTTTTATATCTGATTGCTTTCATTTATTTATGTTATACAATGTTGATTGGTAGGATAATTATTGGAATAATTAATTGGAAGGATTGTGAAGGGAAGTTGTAATTTCCTAATGTGTGGTGTTATCCTGCCGTGTGTCTGGAGCAACCACGGAAGACTAGAATATTCAGAACAGTTGGTCTTGGGCCCAGGATTTAAACCAAAGGCTTCCTGATTACATAAGCAGAAGTGATGCCTCCTTGATCAGACATTAGGTATGTAGTAGATTTAAATGCACAGTTCAGAGTTTGTGTCCAAAAGATTTAAACAGGGGAGAATGGTTTGTTATAATACAGAACCTTTACGCAACGTTCATCCATGCAGGATGTAGAAGAGAGACAGATATTGTGCATCACTGCACCATGGAGTAGTATCAACAATTAGGCCGTTAGCTCTTTCACAGTCTTTCCAGTGTATTGTTTATTAATCAGCATACTTTCTGGTATATTATCTGAGCTGTGGGAAGTCAGATTAAAGAATCCAAGAAAATAATATATGATTTATCATTGTTCTTTGTTATTGAACATGTGGTGTTATGATGTTATTATACTTGTTACATGACAGTTCGTGCGACTGTCAATCAGAAATTACCAGTGCTGTTCTTACCATCAAACTGTGCTGAATTGACACAGTTCTTTGATCTTACAATTCTGTCTTTGCTGTGTAGGGTAGTTATGCGGTGTGGCCAGATTTTTTTTATTTTATGGGACAGGCAATATTTGTATGTCCTGGTAAGGGTTTTTCAGGATGACATGTTGCCCAAGGTGTAAAATTTTAGATTCTGGTTACTGAAATTTAATGTTGTCTTTCTTCAGATATTCTTCTTCTTCTTCTTCTTCTATGGCGCTACAACTCTGAAAGAGTCTTGGCCTTCCCGACAATAGCCTTCCATTTAGAGCGGTCCTGTACTTGTTCTGCCCACTTCACAAGCTTCATTTTCTTCAGATCATTCCTGACATCATCTTCCCATCTAGACTTGGGCCTTCCAGCTGGTCTTCCTGTGATTGGTTTCCACTTTTGTATTCTTTTCACTATGCTGCTTTCAGGTATTCTATTTGTGTGTGTCCAAACCAACTCATTCGTTGGGCTTTAACATAATATAGTATGTTCGGGTGTTTAATTAATTCATCAAACTCCTTATTTGTTTTAATTCTCCAAATACCGTTGGCTTCCTTAGTTGGCCCAAATATTTTCCTTAATATTTTCCTCTCAAACACAGAGAGTTTTTGTACTTTCACAGATATTTACAGTTATAATTGTACCAAGGAAACAGGCTGCTCAGGATTTTAATGTGGTACCGACTAGATCATCTTAAGTTCACACATTTTAATATACTGAAGTTAGTAAATCTTAAATCATTTGGCATTTGCATTTACGGATGGGTTAATAAAGTTAAATGAAATGAAATACATCCAACTTGTTTCTTTGTATGTACTTTTATTAACATATCAAGGTGGAAATACTGATAAATCTTTATGTAGTACCTTGCATGTTAGGTTCTCAGTATTTGAATGATTCTGAAGTTGCATGGCAATTTCCTTTTCTTGACTCTTCAGTTTCAGCTGCTGAATTGTGTCAACATTCTTGTTCTTTTTCTCTCTTTCACTTGGCTCTGAAATTCGTTTCAAAGCTGTGACCACTTCTTCCCCTAACAAGTTATCTGTCTGTTCTTAACCACAGTAGACCTGGCTATAAGTGGTTGAAAACTGGTAAACCTCAACTATAAGGTGTAAGAGAGATGAAGAATCTTTTTAACTCCATGACTTGCTCTGTCCAAACCATAGAGAACGTACCTACATAGATTACGTTATCATTTCCCTTGAAATCTTGCTTTCAACATAAGTAAAATACTCATTGTTTTCATTTGAGCAGGCTGTTAGTTATTTTCTCCAGTTCTGATTTTGTACTGGTGAACAACGTGTGTACAGTTTACCTGAGTTTCCTGAATTGTTACAGAATTCTGTAATGCATCATATGCATGTGACAGCATTTGGAATATTATATTTTGACATGAGTTTGGCTTAATCAACATACGCAAACCTTCTGTGTTCTGCATGCACTGTAGTCCATGGAATTCAGTATGGTTTGTTAAATGCCCACTGAAAAAATTATCATTAAAGTCACGATGGCATATGCAAAAACAAGTGTTGTGAGACTTTTAAGCTTGTATGCAGAAAATTATAAGATGATAATGTCAGTTGTTTCTTCTTCAGTAGGGCCTGTGGCTAATGCCACAGATGTACTGCAGCCTATAGGCTTATTGTACTCACCCTATCCCCACCACTCTGTTTGGACATTCCCACGTTCGCCGCCAGGTACCCCCACGTCCACAACGACGCGAGAGATCCTAGTAGCGAAAGGTGAAACTTAATTTTGCCTGAGATTTCGACTTTCACGTCAATTCAGGGATCTTTTGCATGCCGCAAATCTGCAACATGGGACCCACGACTTTACTTCCCTTCCGAAGGAAGGCGTGCTGAGGATTTTTTCGCCCTGAAAAGTCCTGATGGCTTCGGCCGGGTTTGAACCCGCGAACTTGTGTACTTAAAGGTAGCACGCTACCCCTAGACCACCGAAGCCGCTCATGTCAGTTGTTTAATCAGATGTCAGTGCTCAGTAAAGGTGTCTTGTAATGGAGTCTTCAGATCAACACTGAATGGGTGAAATTTTTACTCACCTAGAAGTTTTGTTTTGTATATGTTGGTGGTACTGGAGTTTGTTATGTTTGTATATTTTAAATACACATATTGTGTCAGGTAGTTATTCCAGATATTCAATTTTCTATGTTAGTTTTTTTTGTAATATGGAAAGTTGCACACAGATGGTGTGAGTTTAAAAATATTATTTTATAAAAACTGTCTTTCGTTGAGAAATGAACTTGGGTCATACAGCAGAGAACTTCAAAAATCTTTTCATAACACTAGTGGAGTTCATCGTTTGCTGCTTTTATGCTTCCATGCCAATGAAAGCTCTTCTCACCATCTTGCCGAACACTTTATATTACTTCATGGCAAATGTTTCTGACATGTACACATATTCTATGTTAACGTATCCACTGGCTGGCTTTGACATGACATTGTTGTCATCTTTGATATGGTGTCAAATATATAAATGACTGGGGTTGCATATGGAAAATGCAGCTGTCAGGACATGGTTTCCCCTTCAGCCAGCCTAAAGTTCAGGGAGTTGTACATTCAGGAATAATGTGACTTTATTGCATATATGGAATGGTACACCACCATGTTGAAAAAGTGATCCTGGTTTCTCTTGTGTGGTGTCAGGCATGTCTACAACAAGTGAAGAGTGATAATTCCATTAGCTGGTTTTCAGCAGTGCAAAAGAGGAGTGTACTGTTTAGAGGTCATGCCACGAAACATGTTCATATAATCTATTTGGACATACTCTGAAAATTTTCAGTTCCCCCTATTCACACATTATGCTTTTTCACCAAGCTGCTGACAGGAAATGTTGTCTCAGCACTGGAACAAAACTTGAATGGATGTGTTTTGTGCTCACCAAGACAGTCCACCGTGTCGTGGGAGATTTATAGCACAGCATCTTGTCATTTCTTATGACAGGAAGATGTTTTTGTAGAATCTTCAGTGCTGTTGCCTGCGGTTTAGGGCTATCAAAATTTCTTTCTTTCTGAGGACTGCAGAAAGGACAGCCAAACACTATGAACTGTTACCCAAATGGCCTTCACTTTTCTTGTGCAGATAGAACTAGTCTTTTGAAATCAGGCACACCAGTCATCAATTTAGTCTTCACAGTGAAAATTCTGTGTTGCTGCTTCCAAACCCTGTGGGACAGAGGTTATAGACTCTGTGGAACAGTGCTGAGTCATACAAAATTCTTTATCAGTTTGAGTTATCCTGTTACTACAATTTTGACTTTTATGCTTGTAATACTACATGCTACATAACACATTTTGAAGTTCCCTTCTGTTGGTGAAAGTTTCACTACTGTGTGAAGTTGTTTTTGTCAAATAATTTTCTGAAACTTGTCAGGTCATTTGTGTTCACTCCGTATTATTTTTCATCAATTATGGAGTTGTAATATTTGAATGTAAAATTTAGTTTGAAGTATTAATAAAACAGTAAATAAATTATGCTCTGTGTTTTCATTGTGTAATGCCGTCTTTCTCAACTGTGTACAAACGAAATGTTTGGAACTCGGGCATTCCACGAGACTGACTGGTTTATGAATGTTTGATTAATTACATGTATGTAGTTCATTCAGCTGCCCGTCTTGTTGTTTACCAACAGATTAAAGAAATCAAATATGTTATTGTTCTTTATGTCACTTACCCAAAATTTTGTTAGTGGCATATTCCCTGTGTGGGTAGGAAATGGTTACATTGTCATTTTTTAGAATTGGGTAGGACATTGTACTTACTCTGCATCAGATTTAATGTTTGTTCTGGTGTGACTGTTAGCTGAGGTTTGACAGTAGCACTTCCTCGAGTCTGCCATGACTTGCTTCATGTTTCTGGCTCACCATTTTCCAGTTCTTGGTCAGAAGCAACTCAGGCATCTTGAGCAGATAAGTGAAGAGTGAGATTTATTCTCACTATAAGAACTTACAAAGGTCAGGATCCAGAGTCTAAAAAGGTAAGAATGACTTTGTCAGGTTTGTGGTTGTGCTTTTGTGGTCAGACATTGTAAGAGGCATGCCCAACAATACAATTTTGATGCTGGTGACAATATGTGATATGGGTGTTGGGTTGGAGAGGCACTGAGCAGCTCGCACGTGTTAGCTTGTCTCCCAGTGTGAAGTACTTGGTAAGCAGTGTTCCTGCAAGAAGAGATTGGAAATGCACAAAACAAGGAATTGCCCCAGACAAGTAGGGCAATCCAAGAATTACAAAACATAACTAGACATTCCCAGTAGAGGACATGCATGTCATTCACACATATAGGGAGAACATCGTAATAACAGCACTGCTCTCATACTGGTAACGACATCTGTGGACTAAACGTTTTAGGTGAGTTTCAGACTTTATATAATGTAAGAAAGAATACACAACTGAATAGCATGTGCAGAGATACAGTCTAGAACTAATGCAATTTTAGTTGTAAGAAACTTATTGAGAAGCACAGCTAAACACAATGCTGACCCCTTATTAACCTAGAACTATATCTCTTAATGAGAAAGCCTACACAAACAGCATAATATCACTGAGTTTTTCCATATGTTTTTATAATGTATGGGTCTTTTAAGACTGTTGTCCAAATTAGTGGTACAGTAGCTTATTGTTTGTGAATATCTGTGCGTTACAGATCACAAAGTAAATTTTATTTTATTGCAGACTGAGAAGATGGTGACCTGTACCAGGCATCCTGAACAAGATTTATGAAATACCTTCTAGAAGACTTAACTTGTCAAAGGGAATATGCTGCAGAGTACAGTGTATTCACTTAAAACATACATCATAATTGAAACTTAAGGGGATGGCATTCAAACAGTCTAGTCTAATTCAAGACATTGCAGTAGATGTTTGAATGCAGAACTTTTATATGGTATTGCAGGTTTATATGTAAATACTGAACACACTTTTATCAAGTTTAATTCTCCAAGTTTTAACTAGTACTTTACTCTGTGTTTAGCATGCTGGTATCTTTGTATATGCTGGAACTGCATTTCTTAATGAGAGTATATGCTAATATTTTATAACCAGTTGTATCTGTTTTCTCCCTGATGATGGTAGGAGATTATAATAGTATGCAATGGTAATATAGTAAAACTAACTAGATCTTTTTCTCTTGGGCTTACTGCTGTATTGAATTTTGCAATTGTAAACAAAGGATAGTATACCCTCACTGTGTGTCATACATCACATTTAGTTTCGCGCATCCCCTTGAAAGGCAACGAAGTCATCCATATGTATAATAATAAGAGATACTTCCATCTCAATTTTGTGTAATGGTCTCATGTTGGAAAACAAGTTGTGCCAAAACATGTAACCAGTTGTAGCCAATGAAGAAGAATTCTTGTTTGTGGGAAACAAGCAGACTACATTCTTCATTACAGTTCTCTGGAAAATACATGTCACATGATAGTCTCAATGACAGGCATGCCATTTCATATTAACATTTTGGGCAGCAATATGCTCTGTTTGAGTGACCTGTGTTGAGTATTAATGCACTTCTTTGTCTGTCTTTTCTACTGTTTGTAGCTGGTTTCTGTTGGGTGCACATAGTGATCGTTTTGAAAGTCTGCCCACTCACCTCCCTCATTCAGAATGGTAGCAAAAGTGAGTGTACCAGGCTGCTGCTGTTCTCGTCTGTTCTTTGTTGTTTAGCAGCAAACGTTTATGGGATGTCTTGGTGGTACAGAGTCTTTTAACTGGTGGCTGATGTAAATTGCCTTGAGGTACAATTAGGTACTCATAGATGCTGATTATTTGGTTTATTGCCTTTTGATTTCACTACACAAGCAGATGTACCTCATATAGATCACTTGTTACAAAAATACTGCACTGTGTGCTGGGTACTTCAGCTTTGAACAAAACTGCAGTACACACTTCCCTCCCTGGGTCTACTAGAACCACCCTAATATATCCTTTCTCTAACTGTCAGTGTCTAGCATATAGCACTAAGGAAATTTTGTATTTCATTATGGCCAAATTGATTGGTTTCTGACTCTGTTTGGTAGGTGGGTAGAGCTAGTCAAGAGGCTTTGTTCAAATATGATTTGTCTGTTGATGCCAACTGACCCAGTTCCTACTTGAATTAGAAATCTGGAAAGCATAATTAAATGTTAAGATGAAAACAATGTCATATATGTGTTTGCACTGTGTACATTGTTTTATGAACAAGCGGGCAGTTTACAGACTTTGAACACGCAGACGTCCTGATTTTTAAATTCATGGCTTTGTAGAGAGCTGCACATGTAGTGCTCTCCAGTGTACTTACATTCTCGCTCGCTCACTCACTCTCACACACACACACACAAACTATGTGTGTGTGTTTATATATATATATTTTTGCTTGTGTTTATGTTACTGATGGTGGGTCTGTGTGAGATATAGTAATGGGAAATAATAAGGTGTATATAACCTAATTGTTGTTCAGTAAGCAACAACACTGGATAATAGTATTGATGCAAGTCATACAGTTGGGATACTCATATTTATGTGAGATGTCAGGAACAAGTTGATTATTATTACCAAGTTACTTCTTATGGAAGCTGTGGAAGCCATAACAGCTGATAAAATGCAGTATGAAAGGCTGTCATAAACTCTCGATCAACATAAGCTAGGATGCAACAAGTTAAGTAGTGTGGCCAGATGAGTCACTGAATTTGACTAGTAGTAACCTCAGCATTTGGAAAGCTGCAAAATATGTTCTAATTAGGAAATGTAATCTTTTCATGGTATTATTCACTGGGATGTAGACATGACAAGACTGTTTCAAAGTATGAACTCTATGACAGGCACAAGTTGTGGAACTTGGGCATTGCCTAAGAGCAAGAGACCTACACCACAGACAGTGCATATTCCTGCTACAAGATTTGGATGCAAAACATACTTAGGTGCCATAAAACAGTGTTCAATTGTTGAACTCATAAGTCCTAAGTAGAGCATGGTAAAAAAGAACTGTTGTCATTGGACATGAATAATAAATTATCATTTTTCCTCACTGAAAAGACGAAACGCAGAAAGCTAGCATTGGTGTCCAGCTCACTTGATGGTCCTGGAGGTTTGGAGTAGCTTCACCTGTTTGGCCCATCTGAATAGGGGGTTTTTTTTTTTCTCCTGTAGGTGGGGACTGACCCTGTCCCTGAAAAGTCACTGCTGTTACAAAGTGCTGTAGTGTATGGCCATAAGAAGCAGTGAATATGTTGCCAAATACTGACACTCATACTGCTGATTGCTGAGGCATAAAATTTGCTGTAGTGTATGACCACACAAGATTCCACACTCTGACGTCCATTCTGCTGACTGCTGAGGCACAAATATGCTGTAGCATATGGCCATGAGTAACCACACACACATGTTGCCATACTCGGAAGGTCATAGTGCTAACTGCTGAGGCACAAAATATATTATTGTGTATGGCTGTAACAGCATATGTTGCCACACACTGGTGGTCATACTACTGACTGCTGAGGCACAGGAAATTGCACGCTGTAAAGGATTTGGAAGGAAATGGTTGTCGCATAATCCCAGAACATGCCTGGAGGGACTGAGGTACATCACATGATATAAGATCTCACTGAAAGTGGCCAATCTATTTGCTGAAATTTAAACAGGGTACGTTACAAATAAAAATTGTTAGTGCTACCCATGGACCATTGTTGCTACTAGAGATATGAAGTCAGATTTGCATTTCAGCTTGGTGTTCATGTTAGTGTGCACATGCTTTTGTGCATGTGAATTGAAATTGTCCATACTGCAGTCTCTTGTTTTAATGTACATATTATCTGGTGTTGCTTAAGTAACATGTACTTACTCTGCTTATCCAAAATCCATGTTTGAAATAGACCAATCTCCGACTTCTTCAGTCATCAAATTTTAATGATTTGAGTAGTTTTGTTTGAGAATTCAGGCTACTGGTATGGTGTGAGGTCTTTGCTGGTCTTGGATGTTACATGGCATAGGTTGATAGTTACCAGTGTTTGGGATGGCATATTTTTCCAGTCCTCAAGGATCAAGCAAAGGTGCTGAGTGGTTTTATTTTTTGGCTGTAGTATCTGGCCTTGTGCCTTGTGCATTCCAATACAATTTATTAATTTCTTGCTTGATTCTTGTTGCCATTTGACATAATCATTTTCAATAAGTAAACCAATGCATTGTCTGTAAAATCTATTCCAAATTTTTTAGATTGCATTTGTGTTCTTCAGATAAATGTGGTATTTTGTGCTTTGTGGAACATTACTAAGGTCCTATTCAGAATGTATTTTTTCCCCCTTTTTTTCTAGGTCTTCAGAAAGCATGTCAGCAAGCTACAAGGTTGAAACCGTTTCAGATGCTGCTTGCAATCAGCAGGGTGAATTTGACATTGCACTGAAGAGTGTAAAGAAGTTTGAAGGTGTTTATGACAGCAGAAGTCAGATGGCTGTCCAGAAGAATAATAGCACAGAATTTGATCCTCTCTTATGCAGTGAAGAAAACAGTCTTAATTTCCACATGAGAATGCACAATACCATGAACAGTTTGAAATGTGAGATATGCAGTGAGATATTCCTGACAGTAGAACAGCTGAATATTCATATGAAGATGCACACTGCACCCACTGATCACCCCTACACATGTAACATCTGTAAGGCGACATACACATGTTTATTTCATTTATCATTACACAAGGAAATTCATACCAGTGTGAAGACATGGACAACTGAAAAATCTTTCAAATGCGAGGTGTGCGGTAAGATGCACATGACAAATAAATCATTAAAGAGTCATATGATGACACACACCAGTGTCCGTCCATACATGTGTCAGATATGCAAAAAGACATTCAAGCGTTCTTATGAGGTGCCTTCCCACATGAAAGTACACACAACAGTCAGGAGTTATGTATGTGACCTATGTGGTTATGCAACTACACGTGAAGCATACTTGAATATTCATCATAAGAGACATATTGGGGATTTCAGATTTCAGTGTGACATTTGTGGTAAGAAATTCCTTGCATTGGTTCAGCTCCAGACACACAGGAAGTTCCACACAGGGGAACGACCATTTCAGTGTGATTTGTGTGAAAAAACATATGTTGTGAAGTATGATTTGGCGAGGCACCAGCGCGATGTACATCCTGAACATCAGGAAGGTTGTGACACTGGTACATCGAAGAGTTACAACTGTGGAGTTTGTGGCAAAGTATACAAACTTCAGAAGTCACTTCGAGAACACGCTAGGTCTCATTCTGAGGGGAATCCAACATTCCTGTGTGACATTTGCGGCAAAGCTGTGAAGAGCAATCACTTACTCGAGGCACACAAACGGATCCACACAGGTTTAAAGCCATTTATATGCGATGTCTGTGGTAAAGAGTTCACAGTGAAACATAGCCTTAAAGTTCACTTGCGTACACATACAGGAGAAAAACCCTATACCTGTGACCAATGTGACAAGTCTTTCACACAGCGGTCAAGTCTTATTGTGCATAAGCGTTACCACACAGGGTTAAAACCTTATCACTGTAAACTATGCAATAAGGGTTTTGTGACTAAAACTGTTCTAAATACACACAACAAGACACAGTGTATATAGTGGAGTTATTGCCTCATTTCACAATAATTGTATGTATAGAAGGGAAATTTTGCATGATACCAATGGTTTAAATTCATTTCCATTGTATTACACATCCAAGTTAATGAAACTTGTGCTTCATGTAGGTGTATACAAACTGAATGGTGTCAGTTCCTGTCCCTTGTGAAGTAGTGCAGTATTGCTGCAGCAGTGGAAGTGATTTGAACTGTATAACATTGTTGGTCTCTAATTTAATTTGTGTCACGCTTACAGTCAAAGAAAATTCATGTATATTCAAAGAAATTAAATTTGTCTTTTGGTGAAAAGTGCAGTGACTATGTTTGCTGTGGATGAATTTTAAAGTACTAGGTAATATGCATTAACATCAGAGGGTTAGTGATTTTGTTTAATTTGACCTTCAATGTACATATCTTGAACAGTCATGTTTGTTTTTGTCACAAATATGTGTATTGTCATGTCAGGTAGGCTAATAGAGTGTTTTCTGGAAGTGATTCAGTCTAAGAGTGGACATAGAATGAAATTACCTCCACTTTTTGTTGAAGCATATATTTATTTTCTGAATTAGTTTCTTCAAACCATGAACTGTGTTTATAGTGGTCTTTATTCCCATAAGTAAAATATTCCATTACTCAGCTTACCTTCATAAGGAATCTGAAGAATGTAAAATGCTGTCGGATGTGCGCATCGTTTCTAAGGTCCATGAAGAGGAATACTGCCATAGACAAGAAGTGGACCATGTATTACATCTTTCTGCATATTTATAAGCTTGTGTATTTCCCAGCTACAGTAAGCAGAATAAATAAATGGATACAACCTGCTGGACAGGACAGAGTACAAAGTTAGGAACACTATGTGATGACAAAATGTCAGCACTGTTGTAGTGATGTTCACTTTGTCCCCTTTTGCTTATCTTGGCATGCAAGTTAAGCAAACACATTGTACATTAATACATGTGTACTGTGTTATACGTTTTTACATTTTTCATTTAATAATGGAGAGTTTGTAGTTGAAGTAGAGATATAAAGGAATTCAATTGTTGAGGTAAAACACAGAGTTGTCACGTGATTGATTAAGCACCATATTATTAATCTGTATGGGGAGTGGAGGCACAGCTCCACACATTTTAACCATTGCTGTAGATATAGGTGAGCTGTAATGCTTTGTCCCCTACCCCACGGAAAGAACCCCCATTACCTACTTAATAAGTTGGACTGGCCCCAGGGGCAATATAGATGTCACAGCAAAGAGATATCACTGCATTGTGTTTATGACAGTTTTTTGTGTTCTTTGGGTGTATATGCTTGAAGTGTGAGGTGCTTAATTATATTGTTACATGAGGCTGCGCATTATTTGTTGAGCAGGATCCTAACTGATGCCAAAGTATTCACAAAAATGTCTCTGTGTTACAGCATCTCTCACCATTTCCACAAAACACAGTAAGACTTGCTTTGTGTTCAAAAGTCAGTCTCCTATTGTCTTGCAAAATGACTTGCTACAGCTGTACCACTAGTCATACAGTATGCAGCTGCTAGCAGCTGTAATATCCATGAACTACTGCTTTTTTCAGTAAAGTGTGAATTATGCTTCTAGTACTGTATCATCTTAAAGACATAATACATTGGTACAAGTTTAGCGTGCAGAAGTGTACACTGGCTGAACATACATATTCTTGTTTATAAGTGAATGAAGACATTACTATGACATGTAATTAAAATTGTGTCTTGTAGAAAACATTGTCTCCTGTACCTTTATTTATTCCAAAATTTGATCCAGTAGTTGAATATCCTTTTGTGTGATGTTAAGTATGCCTGCCACATGAGATGCTCAGTAAGAACTTCAGTTTTGCTTAACCCTTGAGATAATTGTTACATTGCTTTCCCCATAATAATGACTCTTATAACTCATTTCAACAAAGCAAGCATTTACTAACTTCACATGATATAATATAACAAGTGATCCTCTTATGACAGTTGTCATTGTAAAAGTAATCAGAAGCTACTATGTATTTATATCTATCTTTGCATCATAGACCTAACATGTCAATATTAATGTCTAATGTCTGGAACCTTTTGTTTAGTTGTAGTACTTTTATTTTGGAACGTAAGTAAGACCTTTAACATCTATTTTTGCACAGCACTTGAAAGAATATTAGTTTTCAGCTTATCATTTGATTTCAGATAATTAATGGTGATAAACATGTTTCAAAATGTTTTGAAAGAGGTCATGTATTTGTTTGTGTTTATATCTGTTATAGACTGCTGGGATTGGAAGCAGTTAGACCAATAAGGTAGCATTCAGCAGATATCTTATGTTCTTTTCTAGGTCCCCAAAGGGAAGCAGACATGATGTAACTACAAACAGCAGAACTAAGAGTGTTTCTAATGCTTTGTGTCAACAAAACAAGTGTGTGAGGTCTGCGACTGATGCAGAAAAGAGCACAGTTTGTGGTGAAACCTGTGACAGAAGACAGATGGCTGAGCAGAAGAAAATCCACACAGGTATTAAACCTCATTTGTGCACCCTGTGTGGAAAGAGTTTCACTGCAGAAACCAATCTTATTTTCCACATGAAGACACATACAGCTGCAAGAAGTATCAAGTGTGAGATTTGCAGCAAGATATGCACAACAACAAAACTGTTGAAGCGGCACATGAAGACACACACAAAAGACCGTCCATACTCATGCAGCATCTGTAGCAAGACATACAAGCGTTCGTTTGAACTGTCTGCTCACAAGAAAGTACACACAGGTGTCAAGAATCACATATGCAATATATGTGGTTATGCAACTATGTATAAAGCTTACTTGGAAATTCATCAAAAGAGGCATGTTGGAGACTTCAAATTTCATTGTCATGTCTGTGGTAAGGGATATTACACGAATACTGAGTTACAGGGTCACAAGAATATACACACAGGGGAGCGTCCTTTCCAGTGTGATGTGTGTGGAAAGGTTTTCATCTACAGGCATTACTTAATGACACATCAAAGAACGCAACATGCCGACTCACATAAAGCTGGCCGAGGTAGTCCAGGGAAGTGCTATGAATGTGAAACCTGTGGCAAAGTGTTCTCATACAAGAAGTCACTATTGTTGCATGTGACCTCTCACACAGGTGACAGTCAGGCATTCCTCTGTGATATTTGTGGGAAAGGGCTCACAAGCAACGCATCTTTGCAGTGTCACAGACGTATCCATACTGGTGAGAAACCATTTGTTTGTGATACATGTGGTAAGAGTTTTGGAAAGCGAGGAAATCTACATATTCACAAGCGCACACACACAGGGGAAAAACCATACAGTTGTGACCAGTGTGGCAAGTCCTTCACACAACGACCTACTCTAGTTGTGCATAAACGTTATCATACAGGACAGAGACCTTACCAGTGTCAACTGTGCAGTAAAGGTTTTGTGTCTAAAACCCTTTTAAAAACACATCAAAAAAGCCACTGATATATACATGATTTTAATTGTCTTTGAGGCCCAGCTGTAAAGAAATTAGGACCATGACAAAATTTTTAGATACAAGTTATTGTCATTAAATTTTGTTCTTAAATAAAATTGCTAGTATTTTATGGAGTCTTACATTTTCTGATTTTGTGTCATGCTCATGCATAAGTAGCACTGTTGACATAAGTTTAATGAAGAGACATCTTGAATGCATAGAGTTTTTAACATTAGTTCTCATTTTTAATGTGGTTCCAAACTATTTTTTTATTGCTGATGCTCTGTAGATTTTTAGAAGGTGTGAAAATGTAAATTACAAGACTATGTTATTACTAGTAGTTTGAAGTGCATAGAGTCTTATATGTAATTCAGTTATTATTGTTACATCTTGTAAACTGTATCTCTAATGTACTCTACAAAAGTAACAGTTGTGTTGATATTGCTGTTTCTTATTTTTTACTTAAATCAGTTTTTCTGCAATTTGTATGACTGCCACTCAAAATGGTTGGTCTTTGCATGCAGTGATGAGCATCTAAAGTTGGCATTAATTATGAACTGGTCTATGTTGTAACTATTCTTCCAGCAATATCTTTGATTCCCTGCAAGGTTACAGTCTTGGCAGTCTTGGATTTTGTGTTTTTCTTTCTTTATCAGAAATTGTCACTTTTTACTGGGATCATCTGTCCCAGGCACATTCTGTTTCACCTTCATTTCCACGGTTTTTTTTAAACATCCTCACTTCATCCTTCATTCCTCTCACTGCTTTCCATATGTGTCTTCTTCTGTTCAATTTACAACCGCTGCTACTTTTGGTACTTCACCATGCACTTACTCTGTTCCTAACCATTTGATTCACTTTAACTCAGTACTTGCATATGCTACCTGTGGCATTCTCAGGAAACTGACATGTGCTTTTGTTTAGTCATTTTACTTGTTTTCCTTGAACACACGTCAGTTTTTGCAGTTTGGCTAAAATTTTCACTCCTATAAAATTTGCAAAATTGCTTTGGCATGCGTTAAAGAGATTAATGAGTCCAGAAGTATCACCACTGAAAATTATGTAATCTAGAGCACTGATACCTGCGTTAAGACATCATAATGTCAGCTGTCCAACAAGTACAGTTTTATATGATGGGGGTTCTACATGAATATTCAGGTACAGAGAAGAGAAAAATCTGTGAATCACTGACTGCATGTTTTGCATCTTATGTGTAGACATGCTAACAAACATACTTTTTTAACCTTTTAGAGTAGTATATATAAAGGACTTACATATAAAGTTGTTATACTCTGCATGTAATATGAGAGAGTTTTACATATGAAAAAACATGTGGCAGTGTTTAAATGCAGTTTGTTCATAAGGGCTAAGTTGTTGGTAACTAGAATGTGCTGTATTGTTTATAGCTGTGAAACTCAGGACAACTGGCAATACGGTACATATACAGTTCATATAACTATATGTCATGTTTATGGTGACAATTTAATTCTGGTATTAATTTTTTAATTCAGTTTCTTTATGAGTCTCTGTCCCTGCTATGTTAGATATTAGTGTCATAGTGTAAGATCTTTGTCTCATGCAGATTTTATGTTATTGGTGTAATGGAGAGAGTTTGTACAATGCTACTCAGAATTTTAGAAACTCAATTTAAGTGTGTTTCTTAGCATTGTAAACATTGTATGCCATTCTTAATAAAAACACATTTTTTTCAACCGTATTTTTTGCTTTATTTATTGAACACATACAAATGGAGCATCTTCATTCATAGTAATCAGGTGTGTCAGTCAATCATCGAATTGATCTTTCAGTTTGAGAAAGTAAAATTTACCTGTTTATGTTACTATCTAGTATTTTCATCTCCACATTCATTGATGGGATATCTGTCTGTCACACTTTCTTTTGTGTTACTGAATTGGAAATTCATACATAACTGGATTTCAGTTGTAATTGCCTGTAAAATAGTTGCAATATTCCTGTGAAATGTGGTACTTTGGCACAGGGTCAGCTATTTGCAGAGCAAAAAGTTTAAGTGATTTATGGCTGGCACATGAGTGGGACAGAACAATCTTGTGTGAAGGTCCCAATGGTTGGCCGTTGTGTTAGTTTTGTTGAGTCTGTGGTACTAGCATCAGAAACTACAAATTAACTACCTCTATGCCACCATGATTCTCAAAATTCAGGTGCTTGAGTTGATGTTTGCATCTGTACAAAATCAGTCATTGTACATACTTACATTGTTAACATACATTATTGTGTAACAGATGATGAACAGTAGTGTCCCATTAAATGTACACCCTTTTCATGTGAAAGAGAAAACATGAACCTGCAGTGGGGATTTAAATTCAAAGGTGCTTTGACTGACAGAAGAACCTAGCATTTAAAAGGCTATGTGTTGAAGATTAACGATGATATCGGCTAATGCAGGGATCATACAGATTGTTATGTATTTATTATTGTGGCAGATTGTTTTGGAGGAATTGTTTTCATGACAGTGGCTGAATTTTACTGTGTTCTGGGATGTAATGGCATTTACTTTGGTGGTACCTGCCAACCTTTGGATATGCCTATTGCCTCCAATCTCAGTATAGTATAGTTCAAATAAAGATCTGTAATTATAGTACAGCATTTTATCAAACTTTATGATGGTGTGAGTGATATGTAAGTGCTCTTAAGGTGTGTAATATTCTGTTGTTGAATTTTCATTGAAAACATTGCTTTTACTTTCATGTCTCACACACTTAACTGTCTTGTGATGTTCCTTTATTTTTGGTAATTTTTTTTTATGTCTTGCTAGTAGTTACCCACTGGTGTCCATATGTCATTATTATGCAAATACAAAACCTCATCTGCATCAGATAATTTTCTGTGTGTCCTGTTGTGTAGTTCATTGTCCTGTTAGCCAAACTAAACTGCAATCTTTATGGCCTTTTCTCAGTGAATAAGTGTTGTTTTCTTCTTTCATGGTGTTACTCTATGTATGATATTCAAAGCATGTACCTACCATAATCGTGTTTATCACACTAACCTTTAACCTCCACTTGCTGCACAAGGCAAAATTAAGGGGCAGCAGGGGTTACAGGTATAGCGAGAGAGATATACAAGGCAACACTTCAAGACAGTAGGGAGGGAGAGAAAGAGTGTGTGTGTGCCTTGAACACTATCATATCCACCATCCATTCAGTTTCTTTCTGTGTGGCCATCGCTCTTCTGGGATGTTACGCAGCATAGGTTGGTAGTTGGAGACAGCATAGATTGAGAGCTGGTTTCAAATACCAACCTACACTGCCTATCATTTCAGAAGAGCTAAGGCCTCAACAACACCATGGCAAATGCCTGAAGTCTCACATTATTCAATGTATTATAACTACATACAAGTAGTGCATTCTGGTTTCTAACGAGAACAGAAACATCACGTGTGCAAGTAGAGACACAAATAATGATTTAAATCTTTACATGTAATTGCATATTTTGTTATAAAATCATGTGTTATTCTTAAGAAATGTGTATACTGTGCAAACACATATTCAAGTGATAAAGTATTGAACTTAACATTCCTGAATAATGAAGTTTTCCATGTATGCATGTATATGTAAAATTTATCTCATTGTTTATACTGTGTGTAAGATACATTATGTGTGTGTGTG
>Ga0123352_10006456_pt1 | contig 17937 bp, 13 predicted proteins | sample TergutLab28metaG_FD_89700 | JGI IMG/M metagenome (GOLD analysis project Ga0123352, IMG submission 89700) | Labiotermes labralis P1 segment gut microbial communities from Petit-Saut dam, French Guiana - Lab288 P1 | ecosystem: Host-associated > Arthropoda: Insects > Digestive system > Gut ... | reverse complement strand
CACCAATTGCCCTGCCGCCAATTCTTTTCTCTCAGGCGCAAAAAGTTCAAACCATGGTTCATAAATATTGCTTTCTTTTTCATTTTTTTCGCCATATTGCTTAATATAGGAATTTACGAGATTAGCATGTCCTTCAGAAGCTGGGTGTCCGTTTGCCAATTCTACCGCCGGTGCAAAGGTTTCTACCATGCTCAATTTACCAAATTTTTCGCATAGTGCCGCCCATCCGGCAACGCCGCCGGAAACTGTAACAGACATCCAACCAGTGCCAGGAACGTGATCATGTCCACGTTTTTTCAATTCGTCCAATGTCATTTTTTGTGCAGAATGACCACTGGCATTTAACCCATGCAGTTTACCGCCGGAATGTACAATCGCAAACAAATCGCCTCCCGGGCCTGTAGCTGCCGGGTCTGTAACCGATAATGCAACTGCCGCAGCTACAGCAGCATCTATCGCATTGCCGCCCTTACGAAATACCGCCATGCCAGCCTCTGCCGCAAGCGGCTCAGATGTAGCTACCATCCCTCGTTTACCATATACAACATTACGTTTAGATGGGTATGGATAGCCGTTTTTAAATTGAATCATAGCAATTGTCCCTTCTACTTTGTTATTCTTATTGCAAATATACCCTACTTAGGCTTATTCGTCAAAAGCAAAACCCTACTAAGGTGCTGCCCTGTTAAAGAGTTCAAAGTACCAGCAACATCTTCTGGCGTTCCTGATGCAACAACATATCCACCGTTTTTACCACCCTCTGGTCCCATGTCTATAATGTAGTCAGCACATTTTATCACGTCAAGGTTATGCTCCACCACAATGACAGAATGCCCTTGCGCTACTAATTTTTGAGTGGATGCCAACAGGTTTTCAATGTCCGCACAATGCAATCCGGTAGTTGGCTCATCTAGGATGTAAAGATTATGATTACCCCGCTTTATCTTACCAAGTTCGTAAGATAATTTCACTCGCTGGGCTTCTCCGCCGGATAAAGTGGGTGCGCTTTGCCCTAATGTCAGATAACCTAAGCCCAGTTCGTTCATAATCCCAAGTTTATGTTTTATAAGTTTATCGCCCTCAAAGAAACAAAGTGCTTCTTCCACCGTCATTTCAAGTACCTCAGCTATGCTTTTCCCATTATAACGTATCTCATGTCCATCATGGGAAAATCTGCTGCCTTTACATACTGGACATATGCTCTCGATGTCTGCCATAAACTGCAAATTTGTAATAATAACTCCGTCACCAGCGCAATGTTCACAACGTACACCGTTGGCATGTGTTAAGCTAAAATCTATTGCTTTATAACCTCTTAAAACCGCATCCGGTGTTGCCGCAAACAACGAGCGAATTTTATCATATACACCAATATAAGTTGCAGGATTTGACTTGCGATTACGTCCGATTGGTGATTGGTCTATGGTAATAACATGACTAATGTTGTCACAGCCGAGAATATAATCAAGCTTTCCGGGAACAATCCGTGCGCCGCGCTTCAATACATCTAAGTTCTTTGACAAGGTTTCAAATATTAACGTAGATTTGCCCGAACCCGATACGCCTGTTATACACACAAATAATCCAAGGGGTATATCCACAGTGATATTTTTTAGATTATTTTCCGATGCGCCCTGTAGTGTAATATACTTATCATTTGGCTTGCGACGGTGTTCCGGTAAAGGAATATTTCGCCTTCCAGTCATATAAGCACCCGACAGGCATTTTTCATCTGCCATAAATTCTGCGGGTGTTCCCTGTGAAATTATTTCACCCCCATGAGTACCCGCACCGGGACCTACCTCAATCAGATAATCAGCAGCGCGCATCGTTTCAATATCATGCTCAACAACAATAATCGTATTTCCTATATCACGCAGTTTTTGCATAATGGAAATAATTCTATCCGCATCACGAGGGTGAAGCCCTATACTTGGCTCGTCCATTACATAAAGTATCCCTCTTAACTCGCTTGAAATTTGGGTTGACATCTTAATGCGCTGCATTTCACCACCAGAGATAGAATCACTACGCCGGGCAAGGGATAAATAGTGTAACCCAATATCCACAAGCAGTTGCAAGCGAGAAATAATCTCCCGAATAATCGAATCTGCAACGTCTTTTTGCTTTGGTGGAATATCCAACATAGACAAAAACTCTATAAGTTCGGGAAACTGCATGGTACTTAGTTCATCAATATTCATATTACCCACTACTATGTCAAGCCGCGAAGCCTTAATTCGTGCGCCGTTACAGTCTGGACAAACCCGCTCAATCATCGCTTCTTTAATAAAACTTGGTTCATAGGCATCTGCATTTCCGGCATCCCGGATATAATTTCTGTACCAGCTTTCTAATTCACGAACAAAGCCCACAAAAACCTGTTTCCTACCAACCACCCAGTGCCGCTTCTCCATAAACGGCGGCTGTGTCCATGTTATTTGTTCACCCTTAGTGCCGTAGAAAAGAATGTCCCTTATATGCTCCGGATATTCATTAAAGGGTGTTTCAAGAGAAAATCCATATTTTTCAGCTAAATTATAAAAAACAACAGTGCGGTAGTTGTCTTTGTAGCTTCTTTTAAACAGTGATTCATGTAATGCCCCTTTGATTATGCTCTTCCCCGGGTTTATTACAAAGAACCGTGGCTCGGCAACGTAGGATGTCCCAACGCCCATGCAAGTGTCACAGGCACTTATAGGCGAGTTGAATGAAAAGTGGTAAGGCTGTAACTCACATAAAATATAGTTATGAACCGTACAGCCAATTAGCATCTTGCACCTTGCCTCATTGTGTTCGGAAGATATATTAACGCGTATCATTACTTCATCTTCCAGCGTATTTACCATCGCATCAACAGACTTTGCTATGTGCAGATAGTTCTCACTCTTAACAGTCAAGCGGTCAAGCAGAATTTCTATTTGGTATTTCTTGCTTTCATCCAGTTCAAAAGGCTTTTCTGATAAGTCAAAAGGCTGACCATCAACAAGAAGCCGCTTATAGCCTTTTTTGCGTATCTTTTCGAATAAGAACTCATAATCCTCGCCATAAACTTTTTTTGCCTCCGTATACAACTCCACTGTCGTTCCTTTTGGAAGGGAAACGATATACTCAGCCATACGTGCCGCACTTACAGGCTCTAATATATGACCGCATACTGGACATTTTCCTATTCCGACAGTTGCAAACAGCAGACGAAGATAATCGTTAATATCCGTGACTGTACCCACTGTTGAACGCGGGTTATTATTACCTTTTTTCTGCTCAATGGCTATAACAGGCGATAAGCCGCGAACGTAATCTACTTTGGGCTTTTTTACCTGCCCAATACGACTTTTGGCGAAATTAGAAACCGATCTAAGAAAGCGACGCTGCGCCTCGCCATGTATGACATCAAAAGCCAATGACGATTTGCCCGACCCGGACACACCTGTGATAACGGTTAACTTATCCTGAGGTATTTCTACGCTAATGTTTTTGAGGTTGTTTTGTTTCGCGCCAATTACTTCAATACTTGCCGGACGTGCGCTTTGCGTGAGTCCGGATACCTTATTATTGCTGTTAGACATTTTCATGCGCCTCCTTAATATACACATATGCAGTTTCATCAATGGTAAGCTTGCTGTTTTTGAATATCCGCAGAGGCAAGGTGGTTTTTATAACAACGCCTTTATTCTCCAGATACCAAAGTGCCGCCGCCCCAACGCATTGCTTTGATATTAGCCTCCATGGTTTAGGTTCGCCATCACTTAGGAAGCGTATGATATGCTTACTCCACCATTCCATATGCACCATTAGGTAGTTATCCAGAACATTCAGTGTATGCCGTATATCCGCCGCCGTCATGGGAGTGGTGCTTGGTATGGTATATACTTCATGCATAAGCTGCGGGTTAAGCTCCCTGGCGCGGCGTATAGCCTCACGGTTGGGGTTTTCCCTATGTCGTATCAATTCCATCTCAGCAACTATTGCGGCACTAAGCTGCAAAAAACGCTGGGCATACAATGGGTCGTTTATGACGGTTATGTGCTTTTCCGCTTTCCACATCCAGTTATATAGCATACCTATTTTGTCGGCAAAGGCTTTTGGTGCATCGTCGTCCCCTATTTTTCGGGTTTCCTCATGCAACGCTAACAAGGCTTCATCCTTAGAAAATACCATGTGTCCGCACCCGAGTATCCCATGCTCATAGCCGCCGCGTACTTCTTGTAGCCCTTTTTTAAACTTTGTTACCTCGCAAATATCTAATCTGATATGAATATTATCTTCTTCTGCTGAAACAATGCGGTTATTGGGGATCGAGCCATCTCGTACAATCAGCATCACGCCGATGTCGCTTTTCTCCCCAACTGTGCCGTAAGCTAAACTGCCATATAGCAATAATGCGATAACATTTGGGTCTTTTTTTATTCTTTCGGTAAAACTGTTAAGTGCTTGTAGGTGTTTTTCTTTTTGCATACTTTTTCGCTCCTTTATTTTTTTATGTGATGTGCGTGCCTAGTGTCTCATCCGGCGTAAAACTGAACTGAACTTGCGAGAATTTTTGTGTAACTGCAAGGAATCGACGACGCGGCGTGCTAGAGGCACGTAAGGAGGAGGTGACGTAGCAGTTGTGCAAAAATTGTGCAAGGGCAGTTTAGTTTTATGCCGGATGAGACACCAGGCTTAAAATCAACATTTCATGCGACAGAACAAAATTAAAAACGCCCTGTTTCTTTTTGGCAAATTCGGCAATTTGATTTCTGACCGAATCCCATTAGAAACAGGGCGTTTACTTATTTTGTTTTCAATTTTGATTTTGCAATTTGATTTTTGATAGTTGCTTGTGTTGTTATTACAAAGCTTTATGCATATGTTGGGCGGTTTTCGCCGTTTTCGCATATAGATGTCCTCCGCAGATAAGAGTATTCATTACCATAACATTATGAGGTGAGAACTGTCAATCATAATTTTTATTCAAGGTGTCCTGCGAATTTGTCTGTGAAGATAGCCTTTTCCAATAAAATACTGTATCATAGATAACAACCATATCAGCATAACGCCGGGAATTTACCCAAATAATCCACCAAACTATAAAGGAGCCAACCCATGAACCCCCTAAAACGCATACAATACAACGCCCCAGTAACCCTGACATTCGCCCTAATATCCCTACTTGTATTAGGTCTTGCAAGCATAACAAACAGCCGCAGTAACGAATTATTATTTTCCGTTTACCGCGCCCCCCTTACAGACCCACTTATGTATTTGCGCCTGTTTTTACACGCCTTAGGTCATGCCAATATGGCACACTACTTTAACAATTTTATGATAATCTTACTCATAGGCCCAATGCTTGAAGAAAAATACTGCGGCAAATGGATAGTGATAATGATAATAGTTACAGCATTTGTTACGGGCATTTTGCATGTTATCATTTCCTCAAATGCAAAGCTTGGCGCAAGCGGAATTGTTTTTATGATGATTCTGCTCGGCTCCTTTGCCAATATGCAGCGGGGCAAAATTCCCCTTACACTAATTTTAGCCATTTCTATTTTCATCGGGCGTGAAATTATGTCTGCAATGACACTGGATAACAATATAGCCTACATGTCACACATTGTAGGCGGCCTATGCGGTGCAGCATTTGGATTTATTGCAAACAAGAATGAAAGGTAACGTACATGTTAAACAACGAACGAGAATTAACAGGCGGTAATATGTCCTCTGTTACAACCGACGGAAGCATAGTTTATAAAGATGCCAAACCACAAAGTACTACAATTCACCGGTTATTAAAGCATTTAGAATCCTACAATATACGGCATATAACCGCCCCCAAAGCATTAGGTTTTGACAACGCCGGAAGAGAAATGCTTAGCTATGTACCAGGCAATACCATCGAGGATTACCCTCCTACTGACAATATCTCCGACAGAATTAATATCGTCAGACACACAGCCCTTATGCTGCACGACTTCCACGATGCAACCGTTAGCTTTGTAAGAACACCCGAAGACATTTGGTTTCTTAAATATGACGGAGACTTGCCCAAGGAAGTCATTTGCCATAACGACTTTGCACCTTACAATATAACTTTTTGTGATAACCTACCGATTGGTCTAATAGACTTTGACACTGCGTGTCCCGCGCCTAGGGAGTGGGATATTGCCTATGCAGTGTATCGCTTTGTCCCTTTAAGCCAGCAAGTATATTGCAACAAATCTGGCACTTATCGTGATTATGACCACGACAAAGATATGGCAGAAAGAAAAATTCTATTAAAAGAATTCCTAAACGTATATGGATTTGGCATGGATATAAAAAAATTTGTAATTAAGCGATTAACCGCCCTTGTAAACCTTTTTGATGAAGAATGCGAAAAAAATAATCCCGCATTTATTAAAATGAAAGCGGAAGGCCATCAGGATTTTTACATTAAAGAAATAGATTTTATATCAGAAAATTTTAAAGACTGGATGTAGTCAGCTCCATTTCAATCCATTTTCTGACCAACTCTCGATACTCTGCATTATCCAAAGGTATCCTAAACGAAGTAAACCGACACCGCACTATATCTTCGCCCCTATAGTTAAACTGTAAACGCCCACCATTTTTGCATGTAGATATAAAGTCTCCTTTAATGCAGTGTCCGCATGTACCATGGGTTGGGTTTGTTTTATTTGCCACCATATCAACGATATGATCAGGTAACACACCTAATATGTTGTTGGAATATTTTAAATGATTAATACCGGGAGTCCCAAAGCACCCCCCTATACCGATATGAATTCTAAGCACCCTCCCCTTCATAATACCAGTACTGCGTTTAGTATAAGTAAACTCATCACCACCCATAGAATGAGACAGCTTACAACCGCAATCTTTCAAATATTTGTCAACATCCATTATCCACTTAATAATTTCCGGCGGTTGTGCCTTTATAAACTCACTAAGCTGTATGGAATGCTTTTTTGGCTTTACGCTGGCAAGGGAGTTAAAATCGCATCGAAAAAATGCAGAATAAAACAAATTCTCTGCTTTAATATAGCTTTTATGATGCATTGTTGCCTCGGCGATAAGTTTAAGTCCGGCAACTACATATTCATTTATTTCAGATGTGATGGAGAATTGACCGGCTTTTACCAAATCAACTTCATTTGCAAAATCAACACCATGAAAACGCAATCCTAAAGCAGATAAAAGAGAAAACATTTCTAATTTTCTCTCGTTATTCATCATTAATAGTCTATGGTAATTTTCGGGATATTTTTCTGTAGTGGGACATATTGCAGTAAGCACATCTTTGCCATTTACAATAAGTTTAATTTTCGGTGATGTTTCAAGTTTGCCGTTAATACCCAACGCAATAAGTATATACGGCAAATCTCGCATCACAGGAAAGCAATAGCTGATCTTGCCGCTACCTCTGGGACCTTTGTCACCATATGGATCGTATTTTTTTCCTGATTCAACATCAATTTTATTGTCAGCCGCAGCCAATTTATCAAATAGCAAATGCAGAAACTCACGGAATGCCTCCATACTTTTTAGCAATTCGCTATCCGTTAAACCATATCGAAAAGATTCGGCAACAACAAATCCACAAGGAGTATGCGGGATAATAAGGGCCTTAAAGTAATTGCACACATAGGCAAAATTATATTTAGACATTTGTTTTGCGCCCTGTATTTTGTAAACATGACAACTCATTATCAAACCATGTTTCAATTTCATCCGTGATATCCAAAATGGATTCATCCAGTGATATACGAAGTCCTCGACAACCGCCATCACAATGACTGCTTATTCCTCGTTTCTTGCCGCAACCATATCCTCGCGAAATCATCTCCTGTAAATACAATGGGAAGCTGTTGACAACATCACCATATTCATGCGTATTTTCAGCCTTGACGCTTATTTGATAACCATTATTTAAGGATGTATTCACAGCCCATACTTCTCTTTTTTTATAGGAATAATAAATCTTAATCCAAAAATCCTTTATTTTAATATTGCAACTAAGCCCTCTATCTAAATAGCGTTGATGCAGTTTAAGTACATAATTTTGTATATTTATTGACAATGGTTTAATGAGATCTTTTAAAATTGAAACAGCTTCGAGCCTCTCATTACTCAGTGCCCTATAGTCGCAACGCAGCAAATTGTCGGTGTTGTCATTTGACCAAAATTCTTTCTGGGCTATTGCCATAACCTTCATGCCTATCAACATAGCAGCATTATCGGTATATGAAATTATAATCGTCTCAATTTCTGATAAATCCAATTTTTTCTCGTTTAAATCTATGCCATCAAAGCATATGCCGCAAGTTGCTAGAAAACGCAAGCATTCAAGGTTTTTTGGAGCAGACAATTTAGGATTAAGCAAATTACTTCCGGAAATGGTAATATTGCTACCCTCTGTCAATACGCCATTAAGACCTATATTTGACATCAAGCGTTCCACATTGTGTAAAAATGGGTAGTGCACGGAAACAGAACTGCGATTATCGAAGGCATGTGCAATCTTCTTGTTATTGTCGTAAGAATCACCATTAGCAGTCAGAATATCACAGAGATGATACAAAAAATCTCTGAATGCAAGAACTCCTTCGTATACGATTTCTTCGTTCTTTATATCCTCAAATGTAATGTTGATTGGGTAAGTGCTTGGTATTTCCGACGGAATCAAATTTTTTAGATGCATTGCCATATCTCTTAATGTTTTTCGCATTTATACTACCTCCGATTTCAATTTAATTGGAACATATCTCTGCAATTGTTCATAACTAAGTCCCTTTTTTATCTCCTCATCACAATATGTCATATGCCCCATAATACCACGGCTTTCATCATATTCAAAGTTTGTGCCATTAATCCAGCCCATAATCTTATCTTCCACTTTGTGAATACTCTCATCATCTCCATCAATGCTCACGGCCAACGCGTATAAGCCGCCTTCAAATTCAATTGCCTCAAATGGAGCTATGTCGGCTTCAGTTACGTGGTCTTTAATCGCCATTATATATTCAAATTTCACTTCTTCATTATCATTTTTCCGTATTAAAAAATCAATGCAATCGAAAATAATATTACTGAACAATTTCCCTAGCCGTCCCTCGCTCCAGGCCCAGTCCATGAGTTTAAACCACTCGCCCCATTCTCCTAAGCCAGATGTTATCGCTCTAAACTTTGGTATTCTGACAATCATAACATCCGGGATTTTCTTATCCAGCTTATCTGTGATTTCAATCAAGCGTTCAATTTTGGTAGCGTTGGGTTTGCCGATATAATCGACGTTTATAAACTGTGTTTCAATTTCTTTTGCCTTATTGTATAGTAATTTTATTCCTGAGTTGTCTGCAAAGTCCACTTGCTCAATTTCCCGGATAAAATCTATTACAATGCCCTTCAGCTCATGCAAGAGCGCAACTTCATCATCTATGTTGCGTACTTTTTCCCCAAGCACTTCTAAAACTACATCAGAGCGATCCGAGTTGAAAATACGTTGAATGTCTTTTATACCTATGTTCAGTTTCCGCAAAATGAGTATTTGCTCTAAACGCCTAACATTGTTTTCGTCATACATTCTATAAGCATAGTCGTCACTACGAGTGATGGTGATTAAGCCCATATCTTCGTAATAGAGCAACGTTCGAGCAGTTATGTCATACCTACTTGACACATTTTTGATTTTTATTAAATTGTCCATGTGTATCCTCCGTTAATTTTATGTTGTCTAATGCGCCCATTATAAAGCCTTCCCTAAAGTAAGAGTCAATAAAAAAATTATGAAAGTTTCAAGCGTTTTTTTGTGTTATAATCAACAAAAAAGGGGATAAAACATGACTGCAAAAACATTTTCACATGACCTTAATAGAGGTCTGGGAAGTGCGATTATTGAATTGCAAACGAATCCTAATCGAATGCAGTATAAAGATATCGTTTTGCGTTGTTGTCTCAAGGACATAGGTTATGACACGCAATCTGAAGGCACAAAAGGTTACTATCTTTATACCGCTATTCGCGCTCTTGGTGTAAAAGACGAATTCGAAGATAAAATAATCGTTGCTTTTATGAAACGGCTTGACCACCGCTTATTTCAACAACTTGCAGACATTATATGTTTATACGCCGACGACGGAAGCGAAAAGGCAAAAACTGCTCTTCGCAAAAAATATCAAGTACTTGTCGATCAATTATCAAAACAGCGAACATTCCATCATAAATTTTGTGAACGTGAACAACTTGAATATCTGATGATATGCAATGTAAATACTTATAAATGGTCTGCATTTAGAAAGTGCATTGCAGATGCAGGTCATATTTTATTAAAACGGCGTGATGATGCTTGCAACTATTATGACTGGTTTCTTTCCCACTGCGAGGGGATATTCGGTAAAGAGCGGATCGCACAATATTTTAATACGGCTTCGGAAACATCCGCAGAAATTAATGCTTTCGTTACAGCCCAAAATGAATTGAAAAAAGTCCGAAAGAATCATTCCTCCAAGCGGGTAGAGCAGGAGATTACTCTTGAAAACTACGTTGACAAAGCCATAGAAATCGAAAATGATGAACATACTTCTGTGAACAAAAATACTTACGCGAGTATGGCATTATCCACTATACGGTTTTCACGGCAAGCAACTAAAGAAGATTTGTTAAAACTGGTTTCTATAATTAAAAATGAAAAATCCGATAAAATTCGTGCAAATCTGCTGCATGTTTTTAGACGCGTTGATTTTCCGGCAGACATTTATTCACTAATAGAGTATACGGAAAGTGACTGTGAACAACTTCAAAACATTGCAATTGACGCTTTAGGACGTTTTAAAGATCAACGAGTACATGACTTGGCGATAAAATTAATTTCAGCAGGAAATGTTGAGGCGGGATTACCATTGCTAAAAGAAAATTGGAGTAAAAAAGATGGGCCGCTTATTCGCGAACATATTTTACCATTAAAAAAAATTTCTCACGCGGTGCAAATGGACATTGCAGGTATTTACTCCAAACATAGTTCAAAATCATGCGGTGATATTTTAGAACACATTTACAGAAACGGAGAGTGTACTTTCTGTAGATGGGGCATTGTGGAAGCCCTGTGGAAAAGCCGCGTTTTAAAAGAACATATATTAAACGAATGCCTCTACGATTCATATTATGAAACACAAAAACTAGCAACTCGTATAAAGCGAAAACTGGAAAGGGATGTAAACATATGCTTTTAACCATCACATATACCGGGCAAAACACCACCGATCTCGGCTATTTATTATATAAAAATCCATACCGTCCACAGGTATTTGAATTAAATCACGGTAAAGCATATGTCTTTTATCCCGATATATCCAATGAACGCACCACAGCAGCATTGCTGCTGGATATTGATCCACTGGACTTAGCGCGAGGCAAATCTGGAACAACAAGTGGCGGTCGCAACCCTGCCGGCGGTTTATTTGACTATGTTAATGATCGCCCTTATGTATCGTCATCGTTTTTGAGTACAGCAATTTCTAAAGTATTTGGAACAGCCATGACAGGTAGAGCGGACGCACATCAAGCATTGTCCGATTCGCCATTGGATTTAACGGCAAATATAGCCATGCTCCCCTGCCGTGGAGAACATGAAAAGCTGAAGAGTGTCTTTGAACCATTGGGATATGAAATAGCCTATGAAACTTTTATGACTGACGAGAACTTTACTGAATGGGGCGAAAGCAAATATGTAAACCTAACCATTAACGGCAAAGTTCGCTTGCGTGACCTTTTGAAGCATCTCTATGTGCTGATCCCTGTGTTTGACAGGCAAAAACATTATTGGGTAGGCACGGATAAAGTGGAAAAATTATTGCGCATTGGCGATGACTGGCTGCCCAACCATCCAGAAAAAGCGTATATCACCGGCAGATATCTAAACCGCCGTCGCGCCCTTGTAAATATGGCGTATGAACGGTTAACTGCCGAAGTTTTATCAACCCAACCGGAAGAAACGGAAGCCAGTACAGATAAAAAACTCGATAAAAAACTAAACCTTAATACACAACGTCTTGGCAGTGTAGTTGCCGCGCTTAAAAGCCATGGTGCCAAACGCGTGATTGATATTGGGTGCGGCGAAGGAAATCTTTTAAACCTTCTTGTAAAAGAACGGCAATTTACCAATATAACAGGAGTTGACGTATCCCATATCGCCCTCGAACGAGCAAGCGAAAAGCTAAAACTGGAATGGGCAGGAGACTCCATGCGTGAACGGATACAGCTATTCCAAGGTTCACTCATATATAAGGATGCCAGATTTTCGGGTTATGATGCCGCTTGCGTTATAGAGGTTATTGAACATTTAGATATTTCGCGCCTAACCGCTTTTGAACGTGTTCTATTCGAGTTTGCCAAGCCGCCTGTGGTGGTGCTTACAACACCGAATAAGGAATATAACGCAAAATATGACCTTTTACACGAAGAAGAGTTGCGTCATGGGGATCATCGCTTTGAATGGACAAGGGCTGAATTTAGAGATTGGGCAAATCGAATAGCAGATAAATTTGGATATACTGTGCAATTTTCAGAAATTGGTGATTTAGATGAAATATATGGCGCACCGACACAGATGGGGGTGTTTGTATTATGCGAATAGAAATTCCTGAAATTGCGGTTGTGGCACTTGTCGGCGTTTCCGGCAGCGGAAAATCCACATTCGCTAAGCAATTTTTCAAACCAACGGAGGTGCTGTCATCCGACTATATACGCGCCCTTATTTCCGATGACGAAAATAATTTAACAGTAAACGCCCAAACATTTGAAACCCTCTACTACATCGCAAACCAACGACTTAACCTTGGATTGCTGACTGTTATTGATGCTACAAATGTACAAAAAGAAGCGCGCGCTTCGGTTTTACGTCTTGCAAAGGAGCAAAACTGTCAGACAGTGGCAATTGTGTTGGACATGTCGGAGAAATTATGCAAAGAGCGCAACGAAAAACGTCCCGACCGCGATTTCAAAAGCCATGTCATCACACGACAAAGGGAACAACTGCGCCGTTCAATCCGTCATTTGCAAAAAGAAGGCTTCCGCTTTGTGTATGTGTTAAAAAGCGAAGAAGAGATTGCGAACGTAGAAATTGTCCGTATGCCATTGTGGAACAACAAAAAAAACGAAACGAATCCGTTTGACATAATTGGCGATATTCATGGTTGTTATGATGAACTTTGTTCATTACTTAAAAAACTCGGATATTCGCTTGATATAAAAAATTATACAGCTATACCGCCGGACGGACGCAAAGCAATATTCCTTGGCGACCTTTGCGACAGAGGGTTGAAAAATGTTGAAGTACTTCGTCTTGTAATGAACATGGTTAATTCAGGGGCGGCGTATTGTGTTGCAGGAAACCACGATGCAAAATTATTGAAATATTTACGCGGCTCAAAAGTGCAGCTTACACATGGTCTTGATAAAACAGTAGAACAACTTAACACTCAAAATGAGGCATTTATCTCAGATGTGAAAGCATTCTTGGATGGGCTTATCAGCCATTATGTCTTTGACGGCGGTAAGTTGGTGGTTGCACATGCAGGATTGAAGGAAAAATATCAAGGACGCGGAAGCGGTCGTGTACGCGATTTTTGTTTGTATGGCGATACAACCGGGGAAACGGATGAATATGGCTTACCGGTGCGCTTACCATGGGCGAATGAATATCGCGGCGAAGCGATGGTGGTATATGGGCATACCCCTACACCGGATGTTGAGGCAATTAATAACACATTTTGTATAGACACAGGATGTGTGTTTGGTGGAAAATTAACTGCGCTTCGTTATCCAGAAAAGGAAATTGTGCAGGTTGATGCCCAGCAGCAATATTATACTCCGGCAAAGCCATTTCTCAATAAATCCATTTTAGATGATGATGTGCTAAATATAGACGATGTGCTGGGGCAAAAATATCTTACCACTCGTTTACGTCGCAATATAAAAATAAACGCCGAAAATTCAACAGCCGCATTGGAAGTAATGAGCCGTTTTGCCGCCGATCCCCATTGGTTGATTTATTTGCCGCCCACCATGTCTCCATGCGAAACAAGCAAGTTGCCGGGTTATTTAGAATATCCCACAGAAGCCTTTGATTATTACAAAACCCGGGGCGTGGGAAAAGTAGTCTGCGAACAGAAGCACATGGGTTCTCGCGCAGTTATTGTGTTATGCAAAAATGAGGATATTGCCGCACAGCGGTTTAAGGTAAACGACGGCAACTTTGGCATCGTCTATACCAGAACCGGACGGCATTTCTTTGACGATCTGTCAATTGAAAAAGCTATTTTAACCCGGCTTCAAAACGTTCTGACAACCTCCGGCTTTTGGGATGATTTTAATACCGGTTGGGTATGCCTCGATACAGAATTAATGCCTTGGTCGGCAAAAGCGCGGAAATTATTAGAAGAACAGTATGCCCCTGTAGGACGCGCCGGGCGGAGTGGTCTGGCTAGGGTAGTAGAAACGATAGACAAAGCGGCGGCTGTTCTTGAAAACAGTTCTGCCGATGCAGAGGCTTTGCTAAATCAAAAAGTAGACTTATCCGCGCTGTTAAAAAGGCAACAATCTCGCATGGAGGCTTTAAATTTATACACAGATGCGTATCGCCGTTATTGCTGGGATGTTAAAAGCCTTGATGATTACCGCATCGCGCCATTTCATATACTAGCCACCGAAGGTAAAGTATGGAATAACGAAAACCATATATGGCATATGGATACCATTGCCAAATATATAGCCGGAACAGATCCCATTTTCACAGCAACAAACCACATTGTTGTTGAATTACTTGACGAAAACAGTGTAACTTCCGGTTTAAAATGGTGGGAAGAGTTAACGGCATCCGGCGGCGAAGGCATGGTGGTTAAGCCCTATGATTTTATCGCCCAAAAAGGAAACGAACTATTACAACCAGCCGTTAAATGCCGTGGAAGTGAATATCTGCGTATCATTTACGGTGCTGAATACATGCTTGAGGATAATTTAACACGCCTTAAAAACCGTTCCCTTGCAAAGAAGCGGAATCTCGCATTAAGCGAATTTGCCCTTGGCATGGAGGCATTAGAGCGTTTTGTACGCAATGAGCCGCTATACCGTGTACATGAATGCGTGTTCGGTGTTTTGGCGATGGAAAGCGAACCTGTTGACCCGAGGTTGTAAAAATCGAGGTGAAACCCGCATGGCGTAGAAAGGTTCACGCATAAGGAGTGCGATGCCATTATGTTTTGGAAAAGAAAATCGCGTTGGACAAAAAGCAACCCAAGCTGGACATCAATAATGGGCGAACATATATCGTTATTGCGATCAGGAGATTACAACAGAATTCCATCGGTTTTCTGTGTTTTCGCCTATAATCATAATACATTAAAAACTGATGCGGCAAATGCTTTGTGTGGCGTACTTGAAAAAGCCACTTTCGATGATTTAACACGCATTGATGAACAAATGCGCCAAACCACTTCTATAGAATGGTTTATTAACTGGCGCGATTATTCCATTGATGATTTTTTTACTGTAGATATGAATGAAGATGAACGTCGTGCCGTGACAATCTTTGCTTCATTTAATCCCAACGGCTTTATTCGTGAGCGGGCTGTAAATATGATGAAAATTTACGTTAATACGCTTCCGTTTGTATTGCTTCGTCAAAACGATTGGGTACCACAAGTGCGTACGGCGGCAAGTGAAACGGTGGATTATCGGCTGGCAAACCTTTCGGATAGGGAATTGAGCACTGCTCTGCCTTTCGTAGATAAAGTGAGCCGTAGTGGAAGATTACAAAACAAGGACTTGCATGTAAACCGCATATATACCGCGTTGGTTTCGCCGGGGAACGAAAATGAATTGTTTGCCGGATTTCGCTCTAAAAATATCCGCACCCGCCGTATATGTACAAATGCGCTTTTTAATACACCAATCCCACGATATGATTTAGCTTTTAGTAGGTTGAAATATGAATCAGACCCTTTTCTCCGCACAAAAATATTTCGATGGCTTTCGGAATCCAATCAAAACATGGCTGATGTTGTGGATCGCTTTTTAAAGGATAAGTTTCCACTCAATCGGTTATCGGCGTTTAATTATATTTGTGAAACCAATAAAAATATGGCATTGCAAGTTGCACAAAGTTTATTATTGGATAACAGTTACGTAATCCGCGAGAATGCTCGTTATTATTTAAAAAATATGAATTTTGATATTGATTATCGCGCATTTTACAAATCATATTTAACAGATTGTACTGCGTCTGCGATTTATGGGCTGGGTGAAACAGGCACTGCCGAAGATGCTGATGTAGTTGATAAATATTTGAATGCACCAAAAATTTCAATTGTCCGCGCAGCAATGACAGCGGTTATGCAGCTTTCTAATGAGAAATACGTCGATGTAATAACCGACTTTCTCGCAGATAACAGGGATGGCATTGTTAAAACCGCGAGGAATCTTATAATAAAAACCGCTTCGATAGACTATCCAAAAATCATGAACATATTCCGTGCTACGCCACGCGTAAACACAAAACAAAAATGTTTTTCAATCTTGCTTACTGCAAGCAAATGGCAGAGGCTTATATTTATTCTTGATGCGATGAAAAGTAGCGAGGATGAAATTACAGAAACTGCTCTAGTTGCTTTGCATCGATGGCTTGGTAGTTATAATAATTCTTATGCCACTCCGAGCGAAACACAAAAAGAACAAATCGTGAAGAGTATTGAATGCATTGGAAATAAATTTACAGTAAATATTCAACGCCAATTATTATTTTTGGTAAAATGAGATTGATTGCGTCCATATAGAAAAACATGCCATCAGGTTTTAAAGTGAGGACGCGATAAAGAAATCTAAAACACAATTAAATCGTTAAGGAGATTAAAATGAAAAACTTAGATGCATATCAATTAAAATGGGTTGCTATCGTTGGCATGTTCTTAAACCATGCCGCAATGGCACTTCCCGAAGTTTTGCCCATGTGGGTTCAATTTCTATTCTACATTGCAGGGGGTTTCACATTCCCTATAATGGCGTTTTTTGTAGTAGAGGGTTACAAGTATACCTCTAATATGAAAAAATACTTATTACGAATATTTATATTCGGCCTAATATCTCAAATTCCACATATGGTTGCATTTAGGCTGTTTGGCGTAGGGTTAAATATTATGTTTACAATATTCCTAGGGCTTATACTGCTTATCCTATACGATAAAATAAAAATTCGCATTTTATTTTGGCTAATATTTGTTGTTGCCATGGTTGTTACAATGCTCTTTGCCTTTGACTGGATGATTATTGGTCCAATTATAATGATTATGTACCGCGCTATCGGAAATGAAAGCAAACGAAGAACCCTACCGGGTATTGTTGCTGGCGTATTTTACATTGCTTTGATTGGATTTGCCCTTTGGGGACTCCATATGTACAGTGCCCCCGGCATGGAAGAAGCTTTAGCCAATTTTGAAGCATCTCTCGGATTTACCAGAGAATTGATACTACCGGCTTCAGTATTTTCAATCGGCTGCTTTTTTGCTTCGTATATGATAAGGCATTTTAGTGGTGAACGAGGCAAACCTATGAAATATTTCTTCTATATATTTTATCCGGTACACTTTATTGTTTTAGCCGGTATTGCATTTGCATTAGGGCTAGTAGATTTTGGTGCAATATTTGGGTTTTAATAAAAAATGGGGGTATTCACTACAACTACGATACAATAGCACGTTTATAAATTCATCGTGATGAAAGGGTGCAAACCAGCACCCCTTTTGAACCCCTTATTTTGGACAGCCATGTTATAATCGCATGTATAGTTACGAGTTATGTAAAATACAAGAATAGTTGGGGAGATGCTTATGGCTCTAACGCAGATTGATTTTAATTCCTATCAAACAACCAGCAATGTCATTGCAGAGAATAGAAGTGATGGAT
>Ga0123352_10006453_pt1 | contig 17940 bp, 14 predicted proteins | sample TergutLab28metaG_FD_89700 | JGI IMG/M metagenome (GOLD analysis project Ga0123352, IMG submission 89700) | Labiotermes labralis P1 segment gut microbial communities from Petit-Saut dam, French Guiana - Lab288 P1 | ecosystem: Host-associated > Arthropoda: Insects > Digestive system > Gut ... | reverse complement strand
GGTTCCTGAAATAATAAAGTTTTTTGTAAACCATGTACAAAAATTTAAATGCCAAGCGAAAATAATGTCGTACGCGAAGGTTGACTGTAGCCAATTTAAATCCCGTCGCCTAAAGGTTAAACAAGTTCTCTTGTGTCCAGTTTGATAGTATTTGTTTAAGCTGTAACACTTGTACAATTCTGTCACAGTTGGCTGTCTTGAACATTGTATGTTGTGCTCATGTTCTCATGATTTTTTAAGAGTTTCTTTTGCCTTGTGCATGGTAGTATTTCTTTTCCTTTTGTTATAGTTATTGTCAACTTTTTCCTTGCACATAAAATAAGCAGACTTCTTGTCTGTTCACTTTATGTCTCGGTACTTCTTTTTCCCATATCCTTACTACTCTTCTGTTTTTTTTATTCATTTGTGGTAGACTTCCCCATTCCTCTTTCTTTATGCATTCCTCTGATACATCTTTCTTGTAACAAATGTATTTTTGACTATTTGCATGACATGTTGTATTTTACCTTATTTAATTTCCAGCCAGCTATTATAAATATATTAGGAAATTCTAAATAATTATATATATATATATATATATACACATATTACTTCATATTTTATTACTAAGTGATTCAGTTTATTAAGTATTATTATATATGGTAATTAATGGGAGATTACATTTATATAATAATTTGTGGACTTACTTACTTCATGAGCTGGAATAGTATAATCAGAACTGTGAATAGTCTACAGGCTGGATGATCAAAAACAATTCTGACCATGTGCCTGCTCCTAATATGATGGTTGAGAATAGCTGGAGCTATATTTCATCTTTTTCATATGCCTGCTTTGAGTGCAGAGGAACAACTGTACTTGACTCTGCCTATGAACTGCATCACAGTTTCTGTGCAAACTGAAGAATCAAAAAACCAACTAGATTCCACTTGATATTTTTTTGTACTTATAGGCTCAACATGTTTCGATCATTACTATGTCCATCATCAGGAGCTCGCGACTATGATGTTGTTTACCACATTGATCATATCGTTCTTGGTTTGCTGTATGTTGGAGGTGAGGTGTGGTTAGGCTGGAGTAGTGTCCGGTTTGCAGGCTAAAGCAAGCACTTGCTTCAGCCCACCATACTTCATTAAGATGTATTTCAGTATATCCTCCTTTCTCTGCTTGGGCCTCCTAAGTGGTCTTTTATTTCAGCTTTTTCAGTTCAAATTTCATATGCATTGCTCATCTCTTCCATGTCTGCTACTTCCTCTGGCCTTCTCGTATTCTTTGATTTGATCGCCCTAATGTTGTTTGTTGTAGAATGCAAAGTGTGATGCTCAAGATTATGCACTGTTCTCACACTTTTTAGCAGCGTGAAACATATGGGGGAGAAAACACCATGAACTTTAGTTAAATGAATGCTTTTTGAAAGTTATTCACAGAATTAATGTTTATTGCAGACTTTTAAACTTAGAGCTTTGCTCTCGATTTCATGGTAGATGGGGGTAATTGTGAATTGTCTTATCTTGTCCACTAGTACAGGTACTGGCACCAATATGACAATGGACCAATTTTTTCTCTCCATTTATACATGTAGCCCAGGTTAATGCCTCATTTTCCTTCTTATCTTATTATTACAAAGTTTTTTAGTTAGAGGTGTATTGGCTAGATCATAATGTCCATGATTCACTATCATCGGTTGCTGAGACTAAGAACAAGAATGCGTTACCTGCTTGTCCCTGTGTTTTGGCATAGGACAATATGTTATGCATGTGGCTGCAGATTCACTAGAAATATATTTCTACACTATCTATATTTGATACTTTTTGTTTAATTGAAGATTTCTTGGACTTGGTGTGGTACATTTACTGCAAGTATTATGTGAATTAAAAATAACGTACTATAAGACATGTGTTGCATTGTGAAGTATGAACATTAAAAATAAGCGTGAGAATACTGCGTATGGAACAGCATCAGAATTATTTTCATATGTTGAAGGGTTTGTTGTTGACACAAAGCTTTAGATGAAAATATAAATTTTATAAAATATTTTACATAAAAACTGTTATAATCCATGAAATTTTCAAGGTAAAATCTCTTCCATATCAACGATATAGCATCTTAGTACTGAGTATTAGATATAATTCTGTGGTCTTCAGCTGTGCAGTATGATAGAGAGGTAGCAGTGTAGTGGAGGAATCTCATGAACAGAACAGAGTGGCAACAGGTTTCTCCTAGACTACATCACAGCATAATGCTGCACAAGACTATAATCATAATATTTGTTACTGTGATAACCTCCAAGCTCATAAAGTGCATGAATGGTTGATTTTATGTGGTACTTTCCAATGCAAAAAGAAAAAAATTTAGAGTACTATATAGTTTGGACAAACAATTCCGACATCACACTTTACTGCTTTTTTTTTTTATTGGTAAATTTTTTTGTCTTTATTTGCAGTATTTGTACTATCTGAAGCCTCAGATTCATTTAGGTAAATTTTAAAAATTCAGTTACATCACTGAAAATATGCTGCATCCGTATTATAAAGAACTGGTTAATGTTGGAAATAATTGTTGTTGCTTGTAAGAATTATATAAAACTATTAGTACATGCTATTATCAAAATACACAACATTTTAAGGGAAAGACAACTGGTCAGCATTTGACTGGACGTATTGAAGAAGGCCAGGAAGCCTTTTAGTCCAGGTAGTTTAGGTTAGTTTAGTGTATTCATTCAATCCACCTAGTCACACATGTGACATAAGAAATGCCAGATTCAATTTACAACCAACATATCGTGTAAAAATCATTTACGAGTTATATATACAAAGAATCTCGACTCACAATACATTAACATCAAAACAACAAAATACAACACAATACAATGCAATATAAAATATCAGTTCTATTTCAAACAAATAGAGGTGAGAACTTATTGAACTCGCATGTGGATAAAATCCAGATGCATTCAGTATGATGCAAATTCATCCACCAAATGTAATACAGGTTGTAACTGAAGGGATGTCAGCTGTAATTTTTTAATGTGATTTGGTTCCTTGTTGTAGAGTCTAATTCCCGTATTCAGCACATTATTCCTGAAAAGGCATGTATTGAAAAAGTGAATATGTTGATCCAATTTTCTTCGTCTCTTGTAGTTTTGAATTTGTGCATTATAGTCCTGTGAATCTTTGTACTCTTTTAATGCAGCATACTACTTCTAGTATGTACAAAGAAGCCACTGTGAGTATACTGTCATCATTAAATATCTGTCTATTAGATATAGATTTACTAACTCCACTATTTGCACTGCAAAAATTCTACAGTATCTTAGAAGTGCATGAAACTGTGCTTATAAAATATATTATGTAAGGGCTCATTACTTCATTTAATGACTTAATAATATGAAATACTTTACTCAACTTGGGACTTAATAATTGTACTAGGGTATACCATTTCAGGTTTTTTGTGATATAAATACCTAAGAATCTTAAATCCGATTTATAGGTTTATATCCATATTTTTGATAGTCATTTGTGGTTGTGTCACATATCACAGCCAAGTACTGATGAAATGAATGCCAAATCATGAGTGTAAACCAATTCGTTGGGTTGGGTGTGATTGCATATATTGATGTACAAACAAAAGCGGCTATGGTGTATTTCAGTTTAAGTTATAATTTGTTTCATCTGTTTCAACAATAAATGTTAATAGTAAAATGATGTGTTCTGCATATTTAGTGTATATGGTAGATAAATTAGTTGTTCATCAGCGTATGTATACATTTTGTCATAATTGTCACAATTAAGTACAGCAGAATCAACCATGACGATTAATGGGTCGAAAGTACATGTCGAAATTGTTGTAGTGTATAGCGCAACTATGTCGTTGTACAGATTTGTAAATGGCGGTTCAATTACGTTCCAGCCAAATGGCTATTCGATTAGTTTAGCTTCCTCCCCGAAATAATTAAAATTGTAACTTTAAAACTATAAAATAAGTTTTATTAAATGTTGTCACACTATATTCTCGAAGTGTTAAGTGCGCATATCTTTGGTGAATAATCGATAATGTATGCTTTATGTGAGTTTAGCGGAATTGATTTTGTTGTCGTCAATACGAAGACCCCTCTAGGACCATCTACCGTCTTCTTCGAAGTGCGCATGTCAGCCGAGTCTGTCGTTCTCTTTCTGCCGTGGCATCAGGAGGTGAGTAGAACTCTCCGCTTCGGTGAAAATATCCGTTTGTAATCTGTGTTAGAATAGAACATCTGGTATCAGGTATTGTTGCAATATGTGTGTACAAAGCAGTAAATTACTACTGTACCCATATTTGTGTAGGAATCTTGTATGCATTTTCCGTGTAGGGACTTAAAAGATTTTGACCACAGTGCCGTACGTTCTGCCGGTAGTGATGACCATGTATTAACGTTGTGTGATTTAAGAATAATTGGCTTTGTTTGTATGTGTAGGTAAAACAGTAAAAGAAATGTGCCCAAGAAAGAACCTCCAGAAGTTTCAGTATTTTAAGTATTTACAGCGGGTTGTTCATGGGTGATGCATGGGTATGCATTGTTCGCCATGTTATAGAAGATGTCTGCCATTGTGTAATTAATTACAGTATTTAAGAATTCTCATCGTTTGGTATCAGAGTTGGTAACAAAGCGTTTTTGTGTGTTTTGTGTGTGAATCTGTTAAGTTGTTTGAAATTAGTGTAGTCTGGTGTGGCAGTTTCACGAACATGGCAATCGATAGTTGCCTGCAACGTCATCGGTTCAGCATCCAAGTCCGTGCAACGGTTTTCGTGTGTACCTTTTTTTGTAGGGTGTAGCATAGTTCGAAAGTTTTATGCATTGGTTTAACGTGGAGAATTTGTGCAAGCGAAATTAGTCATCTAGTACCGTGCAGTAGTAAATGCATGCTTTGAGTAATATACGCACCACGTGGCGTGAAAAATTTCAGTAGGAACTAGAAGTAATGTTAAATTTCTGTATTTGTATACTTCACTAGTTAATTAGAGTTAGCTTGTAATTCCCCATGTCTAATCGCTAAAGTGATGTTTGGGTGTATTTACAGTCATTCTGAAATCAAGCAGTAAACCAATCAATCACCATGCCGAAGGAAAAGATTCATATCAACATTGTAGTTATTGGACATGTGGACTCCGGGAAATCTACTACGACAGGACACTTGATTTACAAGTGTGGTGGTATTGATAAAAGAACTATTGAGAAGTTCGAGAAAGAGGCACAGGAGGTAACTTCAATTTAAGTTGCACTGTTTTGATTATTGTGGTTGCAATTCTGCTGCCTAGGTGTGCACCAGTGTAATACACATGTATCTTTTACAGATGGGAAAAGGTTCTTTCAAGTATGCATGGGTGTTGGACAAGCTGAAAGCAGAGCGCGAGCGTGGTATCACTATTGATATTGCATTGTGGAAGTTTGAGACTAGTAAATATTATGTTACTATCATTGATGCTCCTGGGCACAGAGATTTTATTAAGAACATGATTACTGGAACTTCTCAGGTAGGTACACGCTAATGGCAATGAGTTTTATATATATATATTTATGCATATTTGTATGTTTCATGTCAATTTAAATGCTGTTATTTATACTGTTTTCATTTAGGCTGATTGTGCTGTGCTTATTGTTGCTGCTGGGACTGGTGAGTTTGAAGCTGGTATTTCCAAGAATGGTCAGACACGTGAGCATGCACTTTTGGCATTTACCTTGGGCGTGAAGCAGCTGATTGTTGGTGTTAACAAGATGGACTCCACAGAGCCACCATACGGTGAAGTGAGTATGTCAGATGTTCATGTAGGAAGTTGTGTTTAAGTGCTTACAAGTGTGTTATCTACTTACGTGTGTGTGAACTAGCCTGAGAATGGGGAAACAAGTTTCAATTAAGTATGGTATTGGGTAATTTTGTGTGAATGCAGCTCATTAAGTTGGGCAGTTTTAATGGCCATTTCATGAGGACCGTTGGTATTGTGTAGATGGGTAGGTCTTGTTCATGATGCATGTGAAGAGTTGCATTATGCTTGTTGAGTGTTAATAATTAAATCACTCAAATGTAATAAAACTTGATTTCAGGCTCGTTTTGAGGAAATTAAAAAGGAAGTTGGCAATTACATCAAGAAGATTGGTTACAACCCTGCTGCAGTTGCGTTTGTGCCAATCTCTGGCTGGCATGGGGATAATATGTTGGAGCACTCTGACAAGATGTCGTGGTTCAAGGGATGGTCAATTGAGCGCAAAGAGGGTAAAGCAGAAGGAAGGTGCCTCATTGAAGCTTTGGATGCCATTCTTCCCCCAAGCCGACCTACTGAAAAACCCCTTCGTCTTCCTCTACAGGTAATTTGTGTGTGCATGCGTGCTGAATGCTTTGGTAGAAGTGCAATTTTGAGTTGACTTGCTTTAGTGTGTAACATTCGCACTTTTACGTCGCAGGATGTGTACAAAATCGGTGGTATCGGAACAGTGCCTGTGGGTCGAGTTGAAACTGGCGTGTTGAAACCCGGTATGGTGGTAACTTTTGCCCCTGTAAATTTGACTACTGAGGTGAAGTCTGTTGAAATGCACCATGAGGCTCTGCAGGAAGCTGTGCCTGGTGATAATGTTGGTTTCAATGTAAAGAATGTTTCTGTGAAGGAACTTCGCCGTGGTTATGTCGCTGGAGATTCCAAGAACAATCCTCCAAAAGGAGCTGCTGATTTTATTGCTCAGGTATTTTGTTAGTGTTGTATGTTTCAATTGGTGGGGTTTTTCTCATTTTGTAGACATGAACACTATTTCTTTTAAGTGTGTCTGAGATGATAAAATAAATGTGATACTTATGACCAGTTGGGAATATCTGCCCTGTAGGTAGTGGATTACATACCCTTTGGAAATTCTTTGCCTTTGTTCTTACGCCATGTTCTTTGTTGTTGTATTATTTTGTTTTAGGTTATTGTGCTGAACCACCCTGGTCAGATTTCAAATGGATATACTCCAGTTCTAGATTGTCACACAGCTCATATTGCTTGCAAATTTGCTGAGATTAAGGAGAAGTGTGACCGTCGTACTGGTAAGCAGTGTTTTATTTATTTTATTAAATGAGCATAGATCTGTGCGTTTGCTCATTGGTTGTGTTGTAACTTTCAGGTAAAACGACTGAGGAGAATCCAAAATCAATCAAGTCTGGTGATGCGGCTATTGTTAACCTTGTTCCCAGCAAGCCAATGTGTGTGGAATCTTTCTCAGAATTCCCACCACTTGGGCGTTTTGCTGTGCGTGACATGAGGCAGACTGTTGCAGTCGGTGTTATAAAGGTGAGCCATGCGGATAATTGCTGATATGCATGTATTATTTACAAAGTAACACTTGTGGTTGTAGTAATATTGGGGTTTCAGTTGCATGATGTAAGTCATACCGCGAATTCTTAGGCACTGGATCATGGTTATAGTACAAGTTAAGGAGTTTGAATGCAAAGTTGAACTTCACGATAATGGGCTATTGTTTCAGAGTGTCACCACGAAGGATGTTACAAGTGGCAAGGTAACGAAGGCTGCCGAGAAGGCCCAGAAGAAAAAATAACTAGGTGTGCTGATTGGTCCGTCAGTGGCGGTTTCATTGCAGCTCTCCACACCGCCAGTAGCTCTCCATCGCTTTTTCAACGTGAGCTGCCTTCTCTTTCTTTCCAAGTGGCTGCTGAAGCATTTTTTCCACCGTAAAGAATTTCGAAGGAAAGGCCGGCTTTTCCATGCCTCCAGTTTTAGCCCGGCTATCTTAATTTTATTACTTGTCGATATTACGAATGAAGGAATATAACGTAAACGGAAGATGAGTGACAAGTTTCTTTGTTGAGTTGAAATTTGTGTTTGGAGTAATGGGAGAGAAAGGGACTTTTTTTATTTCCATTCCTTTCGTTTTCTGTTCCTGAAATCAAGATATATGTTAATACAGTGTAACAGCTTCTGTACATAACTTACAGTGGTAACATTCATTGAAGGGCCAATAAAGAAGCTTTGAACCATGAATTGTTTCTTTTGTTGCAAGAAGTTTGATTGGTTAATAAGGCTGCATCGTATTTGTTTTTCACGGTGGATAGAGGAATATAACGAATTGTAAGGTACCATACGTGTAACATTGAATCCATCTACATTCTTTTCCTCGCTTTTAAACTTACATTGTAAAGTGCAGTACATTAATATCATTTAGCATTGACAAGTTTGCACTGATGTTTATAGAAAATTGCTTGTTATGTTTACAGGCTTGCTGATTGTGTAACCATTTGCTCAAGATGAGCAAAACTGTGTGGAAATAAAGTAACGCGTGTTTTAAACACCATGGCTTTAGAAGTGAGGAAGATTTCATTGGATTGGGTGGTGTGTCCATCACGAATTAAAGGGACTTTCTTATACATACCAAGTTCTTGTTTGTCGTTTAGATTATCAGGGATTGATATGCAGTGCTTGGTGCTGTGATTTTGCAAGATAATGGTTGTGGCAGCAGACCAGAGGATTGAGGTCTTGTGGGTTACAATGGTATGTTTCTCTTTAAGTGGCTTCTTTGAAACACTAAGTACCACTTCCAAAATAACAGTGTATCCCTGGAGACCTGAACCCTGTCTATACACTTGGCTGTTGACAGCATTGCAAATCTGAAAGTTCTTGCAAATTTGTGATCTTGTGCTGGGTTGGGGGGGGGGGGGACACCAGTCTTTGATAGGTATGGTTTTAAACAAGTGATGTTTGAAGCTCAAAACTTGCTTTCATATGTTGCCAACATGATGCTTGTAATATGATGGTTATTAAACATCATGGCTTCAGGTATATTTCTAATTTTTTACTAAATTTTGTGTGACAGGAAGACCTCAGGTCCAGTAACATGATAAATCCATTCTTTTTAAGATACAATGTAGGCTAGTACCATTCACTTGATTTTGCATCTGGTTGTCCTGTAGGTCAGTCAGTTATACTTCATAATTAAGACTACTGAGTCTGTAAGACTGGTAAGTGCTAGATGCATCCTACCATATCCTTAGAGGCATTCATTTCCTTTCCCAGTCACTGGTCCAGCTGTACATAGGTGGTGGCATTACTGTTCTGAATATGTTGGCTGGTCTGGTGTAGCAGTTTTACTACATACAATGGCTGTGCCTTAAAATGTTTGACAGTTTGTACCTTGAACAAGCATGTGAAATGCTATTTTATGTGCAACAAGTATTCTCATTTTGAATGTAGGATAGAAAATTGAGCTTGTAGATTGTGTTAATTACAGTGACTGTTGAAACAAGATTTGTTTTTAGGAATTTGTGAATACTGAGTAATAGTGAATGATATAGGAAGCATCCATTTATTCTTAATACTCTGGGAGGGAATTTGTATTACGTGGACGTACATGTTGGATCAGACATATTCCTGATTCTTCTAGTGATTGGCTAGTAGTGTTGTACTAATGTGGATATTTTTCGCCTTATAGTCAAAATTTTATCGAATTCTTTAGTGCAATATAAGTGTTTCTGTTGCACATGACATGAATGGGGGAGACGGCAAATAGATACAGATTCTCCGGGGTCTAGGTGTAGGTGGGTGAATAATACTACAATGGATAATAAAAATGGCCTGGGAGGTTGTGGGCTTAATGCATCTGGCCTATGAGGGGATAATAATGGAACTTGTTTTGCTAATAAGAACATTAGCACCAAAATGTGGACTTAGCCAGATGGAGTTCATTTAGCGTGAAATGAGATGCCTACGAGTGTTTCCTTGTAGAATTTTTGTAAGAACTATGCATTCGTGGAATGCGCGATGCGTTAGTCCACGATATCGCAAATGACTGACCTCTAATATGTGGTTTGTCAGAGTCAGATGTTTGTAATATGACACATGCACACGTAAGCTCTGCGCGCCACGCAGCTCTACTGAAAAAGGCTGATTTATTTTCAGTAACGGAATAAGATTTTCTAACATTTTGGCTGATAAATTTCATTGATTTACTGTGAGTGCATCCTGACCTATACCAGTTGGGTCGTGAGATGAAGTGGAAAACTGAACAGATGGCTTTCGTCTGCCCGTTCTACTGCCTGGAATCGTACTAGGCCTATCGGGGGCATTTCAATTATATACAAATTGTGATGAAAATAATGCGTGAGAGGAGAGTCGTGTCCTTGTCAAACGGCCATCCCAAAAATCCAATCGCGCTTTCACGGATCCCTATCAGAATTACTGGCGTGAAGTAGTAACTATTTACAAGACCTTGCCTGTACGTCAAAAATGACTTGCGTATCACGGACCAGTGGTAACGTTAAGTTTGGGAAAGTTGGCAATATCGTGGCGGCATCTTTTGATGAAATGTAGTTTTCAGTTCGCTAATTTCCTTCTAGATGGAAAATATGCATTTGTTGGATGACTGGGTATTCATCTGTGACTGCAACTGTGTTATATGATCTCTGACCGCAACCAGTCAGAGGCTAGTTATATGAATATTGTTTCGTGTTGTATTTAGTTAAGTTTTATGGGCAAGCTGTGTACTGTTTTTAACCTCACATTTGTTAGTTGCGCTGTTATATTTGATCTGTTTGTAGACACAAGGTAAAAGAATTCCTTATCGTTCACTCGTTTGATTGGTTGGCAGCTTTCCGTCTGGAATTGTTGCAACCCATTCTTTTCATTTCTGTGTAACTGTCAACTCGTGTGTTCCTGGCGACTTGCTTTCAGTATTGTAGTCGAGATCTTCCTACGGCCTTTTTTTCCCCCTGATATTGCTGCTTCAAAAATGTTACCTACATACTAGGTGTGCCTAGTTATATGCCTTATCCATGAGTGGCGTCAATTGTCTAAAATTTTAAAAAATCTTTATTCTTTTGCTGTTTGAAAAACTTCACCGTTCGTTATTCTATCTGACTATTTATTTTTAACATTTTTCTCCAGCACTATGTTTCAAATGTATTTACGACCCTCTCCATTTTTTCCTAGGGTCCATGTTTCTAATCCATAAAGAGCAACACTCCAAATACAAAAGAATTTTATCGTTATGTAATAACTGTAGAAATTGTGTACAGTGATTATTGTAGTAATAAAGAATTTGACCGATCAAGTGCATAGAGATATTTTCACAAAACATTCACTTTTCTGACCAGTGAAAAACATTATGGCAACTTTTAATCGGTAGCATTATTTGCGAAGGTAAAATTTGAGCTAACGAAATTACAGTTAGAGGTGTGCCATTGGTTGGCAAGGTTGTGGACTGGTGTGGATTGCACTTTGGTTTATTTTCTGTCAAAGAAAGCAACCATGAACAGAGTGTGCTATGCGCATACTCTCTAGAAACTGTAATGTCCACTCAGTAAAAGCACATGTTAGAAAGGACTCATCTTTTTTTTCAAAGCTCACAGCTGCAAATAATTACAGTTAATCAGTTTATGACTTTTGGTGTGACCCAGACTAGTGTATCATTTATGTTACTGTATGTGAAGTTACTTCTTAAATTTGTGTATTACGATAATTTTTTTTATTTTTATTTTATTTTATGATACAAAGCTGACTTTTAAACCTCTAACCAATGTGTGTACCCTGAACAAAATATTGGTGCTGGAAATATGGTTATATTTGATATATTCATGGTTGCTAAATTTGTGAAACTTCTGACAGTGCGATTAGTTTTTAGCTTTTGTGTGTGTGTTTTAAGTCAGTCCATAATTTGCGACCATTATGTATACTGTGAAAAATACAGCTCTCAGAAATAAGTTTGATCCAAACATTCTTATCAATTTTGTGTTTCAGTTATATGGTGACATTTGCATAGGTTGGCTGTACTTGTGTCAACTATGAATCCATTGACCTTTTTGGAGCTGTTAACAATATAAATAGTTTACAGTGTGTATGTGTGTGCGTGTGTATTATATGCCTGTGAAAGTCATTGCTTGTTGTATGTGACCATAAATGTATGTGCATGTGAGTGTGCTTATTTGTTGTATTGGACGTTAATGTACTTATTACATTTGTTTCATTTATGGGTGAGAGTTGGATCTTTCTTGGGCAGGTACATGGACTGTAAATCCATTAACATATGTAGAAATCTATACTAGTTTATATTTCAGAATGGCTCAGAGCTTTCAAGTGTAGTTTTTGTGTTTTAGGGCATTCACTTATAGAGGTTTTTAATTTTGACGAAAGTAAGCTCATGGACAAAATTGAAGTACAGGTAAGTAACAATGATATGTAATCATTTATTTTATCTGTCTGTGTTGGTCATATTGGAGAGTTCATTTTTCTGTAATTCAACTCAGCTAGCATCAGTGATATGGTAACATGATATGTATTACAGTGATAATGGATTGTACAAGGAAGTACATGCATCTGTTTGCTGTGTTGTATTGGAGGGAGTGAAAGAAACTGTAACATGCCGATCGTGGAAAGCAGCGTAGCATTAATTACTGTCGTGGTGAAGAATATCGTGCTGTACTTATATTTCATTTTACCATCATGATACATCCACTCCTGGTCACTTATATTTATACATTCTTTACCCCATGTTTTCACAGTGTTGAATATTTAGTATTGTGGTGTGGTTTAGGATACCAAGCAGTTTGGTAGATGGTTATCAATGCTTCAAAGGACCATACGTCCACAATCTTCAGTTCGTCACCTGAAACATAGGTAGTATGTTCCTCCAAAACATTGGCAAAAGTTATATGTCCCTACAATTACTATAGTATGTTTTACCGCCTTTCTTATAGATAGGTACATTGATCGATTCCTTCCACTCCTCAGGCAGTTTCTGCTTATTCCAAGTGGAAATAATAAGTTTATGGATCTCAGAGTGAATTGCCTTACCCCCTGCTTTAATCAATTCTGCTGGGATTTGAACAATACCTGGTGATTTGTGACTGTTTAGCTTTTCAATAGCCAACTCAACCTCAAAGGCACTGGGCTCAGGCACTAGTGGTTCTGCTGTGTGTAATTGTGTCTGCCTAACATCTTTAACCCCATGTATATTCAATAGCTGAGAGAAATGGTTCCTCCATCTAGCCAAAATACTGTGGGAATCTGCAACCAAATCACCCTGCTCATCCTGTACTATAATAGTTCTATGCAGGTAACCTTTTTTAAAGTCACTTTTGCCTCTCTACAAGACCCTAATATTTTGTATCTTACTGTTAGTTACAAGTACCTCAATTTTAGCTTTCAGTTATTCCTTCTTTTTGTTCCTGAAATGTCTTCTAGCTTCATGTCTTACATTGTTTAGATTATCTACATTGCTTTGGCTTGGATCCTGTAACCACTGCATTTTAGCTTGCTTCCTGTGATCTAAAAAACCTAACCATTCTTCATCAAACCATGGTTTATGTTGCTTCAGTTAGTGCAGAGCTATACTCTCTTTAGCTGAGGTTTTGCTATTCTCTTTAATGTTCTCCCAGGCCCTATTTATGTCTTTGTCATCACTCAAGGTCTCCAGACCTGCAAACCTGGTTGTAAACTCAATCTGATACTGTTTCCTAACCTCCAGTTCATTTACCTTCTTGAGATTAAATCTTTCCCCATCAAATTATGTGCCACTGGTTTACTTATTGTTAATCTTTCCCTAATTTTTGCAATCACTAGATAGTGTTAAATATCACAGTGAGCTCCCCTACAACTTCATACCTCTAATATACTCGACTGCCATCTCCTATCTATCAATATGTGATCAATCTGGTTGTGAGTCTTCCCATCAAGAGATGTCCAGGTGTACTTATGAATGTACAGGTGTTGGAACATCATGGCCTTAACAATCAGGTATTTTGATGTGGCAAAGTTTACAGTTCTAACACCATTATCATTACGATCCTGATGTAGACTCTCATTCCCAGTCGTAGTCTTGAAAATGTTCTTTCTCCCTACTTTTGCATAAAAATCCCCTAATATAATTGTCACACGGTACTTAAGAAAATGATAAAAAAAAACCTGCTCTAATTCCTCATAAAAACTCCTTTGAATCATCACTTTTTCTCGCACTTGGTGCATGCACATTCTGAACAATGATATACACCAGTGACCTCTCAGAACTATATGACATCCTCTCGGTACCAAACTCTACTCTCTTAACTGCTGATATTATTCTGTGGTATACAAAAAAATCCTTTCCCAATTGATGATTTTCGTTTCTTTTTCCATAGAAAAAATTATAATTCCTTGCTTGTACTGTGCCCTCTTTGTCCCACCTAACCTCCTACACACCCAGTAAATTCAATTTATATCTTGCTAATTCCCTGGCTGCTGCTGTAAATGAGCCTTCCCTATACAGACTCTTAACATTCCACGTACCAAATCTCGTATCCCGTTTCTGTTGCTTAGATTGCACCAGACTATCAGCTTAGGTCCGAGGCGTACTCTTTGACAGTTTCGCAACACAATACGTTTTTACGGTGAGGAGTCGTTAGCACCTCGCCCAACCCTCAAGCCGGAGGACCACCCCTTGTTGACCGTCCGCGACTGCTTATTCAAAGTATTCGCAAGTACCCTACGTATTGGAGACCGTTCCTCCAACCGCAACCTGAGGACGTACCATGTCGTGGTGAAAGGGACCACTTATCATAGTGTAAACAGTAAAGGAAATAATTTTCTCTATATATAATTTGTATGTGAATGGAATGAGAGTTTAATTCAGGTTAAAATGAAATGTTAATGTGCACACAACATTATTATTTGAATTCCTGTGCATTGTTTGATAATGTATAGACTTGCTGATGGCCAACACTGAGGGCCGAAACATCGTCGAAACGTGCGTAGTATATGTGGCACTGAGGTTGTGTTAAGACCTAGAAGGAAATAATTTTAGGGAGAATTACAGTAATTGTAGAGAATTGTGATGTGTGATGTCGCAGCCTTAGAGGCGTAATTCACAAAGTTGCTGATTGGTGGGCGGTTTAACAACGTCCAAATTGAGCCATGTTAACGGATGACAGAACATTTGGTCCGTGGAACACGGATTAGCAGTTACACTTATCTTTTAACTGTGATCTAGGTTTGCAGGGTCCATTTTGATTTTGGCGTAGCGTCTCGTAGGCGGTGGTGTTTTTAGGTAGGTGATTACTTTACTCTTTCGTGATTACGTTTAATTATAGTAGAGCAATGAGTGTGTACTATTATGAGCATTTGTTTTACATTTTTAGTGACGGTAATTTGATACCATTTCAATAGCTTAGCAGGTTTTACCGGTAGAACAAGCGCCCGGCGGACTGGTGTTTGGCTTGGGTTCATTGTCTTAGTAACGTAAAAGTTTTAATATGCGTTGGATAAGGTTTTTGTCTGTTATGCTCTAGTGGATTGTATAATTTGTTGTGGATTTGATATTTGTCTGTAATGTGTGACACTTTGTATTTTTTGGTCATTTGGATTGGCTGTAATTATAGCGTTCACGAGATTCAAGACGCTGTGGATAGGCGAGGCGGCTTGACGACTACTGCTTATGTTTTAATATGTGTGATATTTTTACTGAATGCGTACTTTAAGTGTAGTTGTTGAACACGTTTTCATCGGTTTTGGTGGAAGGTGCTTTGTGATTACCTAAAGATACCTGCCTCGTAAAAAAGGCGCTCTGGTAGAATGCCATGTGCTCGGGGAAATTGGGTTGAACATGGAACGTATGTTATGGTTAATTTAAAATTTCGGCTTGTAGTAATGAGCCTGTTTGCCATATCTAGCCGTGACACTCGTCTAACCCACCCCTTTTATTTTTGAAGTATGTGGTATGAACCAGAAATCATAACAGTGATGTTACATAAGTAATCTTCCTTACACTATGCCGATTGTCTAATTTCCAGTGTAGTACTAGGTTTCTGAAGCCAGCTGTGCTTCTGTTGGCCATTAAAGGAAAGCACCTACTGTGGTGTACCTCTTAAAAAGAGGTATTCTCAGTCACTTGTTCGCTCATGAGACATGATCTTGTGTGTGGGTAGTAATGTGAAAATGCCTCTTTAGAGTTGAAAATTAACCTGAAGACTCAGACATAAAACCTGAACCAACAGCAAATTAAAATCATAAAAGAGCTATGAACTCGTACTGAGCAGACCATAGACAGGACACAAAATTTCTAGATGTCAGTTGGTGTTAATGGGATAGTTTGGATTTGTTAGAGCATGTCTCCCAAGTTAGGCATTTTGTGTGCCATGTGGTTTTAATGTAACATTTATTGGCTAGTACTTCTACCTTAAGCATTCGAGAAACACTTTCTAAGTATGGTGACAGGTGTGTGAGAGATGTTGCTGCGAAATGTAGTTGGCCATGACTGAGCATAGTTGCAGGGATGTCTTGAAGCTAAGTATGTCAATATGTAATTATGTATCTCTCACTTAATTCTGAGCAATGAATTGGATTGTGGTGATACCTTCTGGGCCGAAGCTTTAATTTTGCTATGTGAATAGGTTCTGAAAGGAAGCTTTTGTAGATCCTCATTAGGAAAAGTATTGTACCATGCTTTTCAGTGCTAGTCCGATTAGTCCAAAATTTATGTGATGTAACTTTTCGCCCAAACCATGTATGGGTTATAAGTTTCTGATGGTGTTGTATTCAACTAGCTTGTAGGACATCCAGCTTCTCATATTTTTGGTTTGGGATAAAAGTTTTTGGAAGCTGGATCAGTTTTGGTTATCAGGTAAAAATAACCAAACTTACTGTTATGTGTCTACAAGATGGAGGTGGGCCATCAGCAGTGTGGGTTTCATACATACTATTAATGAGCAAAGCAGAGTGAGCATTATCAACCAGTTTTTTGAATGGAAAATGACTGGTTTGTGCATCATTCAGTAGTTACCAAAGTTAAGTTCTCTCCAAACAAAGTGCCTTATAATTTCAGGGCATTCACCGTAACTCCACCTTTGCTGGGCTTGTTCAAATGGCACACTCGTTACTCATAGCCACACTGATGGAGGTTAGCTGTAAACTCACTATGTTCTTTCTTGGACCAGTCATAATTGTATGTCTGTCTTCAAAAGCTCATGTGTTTTGTGAACCCATCCACTAAAAGCTGACTGAAAACAACAATACTCTGGCCACATATATCATCTTTTAAAAGGTTGCATGGGTACCAGACTTGTTTTGTAGTTCTGTTTTGTTTATATTAGCATACCTAATGCATAGGCGAAGTAAGCTTGAACAAGTACAGAAATGTGGATATACTAGATTTAGCTTCAATACGTTAACAGCTTGTCGGTACAAGCTGATTTCTTGGAAGGCTGATAATTTCCCAGCAGTCCTAGGGTATTTACTTTTAATGTAGGTGGCAATTCTGTGAGAATAAGGTTCTCTCCTTCATGTATATGACTTGCTACCAATGGTATAAAGTTTCCTTTTGCTTTTGGAATTGCTGTTTTCCATGCGGTCTTTTTCATTATACTGTCTTTGAGGTGGATACACTCTTTGTGTGTGATCTGAATACAGATTTTACTCCACTCATACCGTGTAGCAACCAGAATTTTGTGTGTTTAGAAGAGTGGCATGAGTGAAACTATAATGCTGTATTTGGATGTTACATCTGTGACCTGGTATTGGTTCAAAAACTGGTAGACAGCTTTTGGTGGCATTCAGAATGGAGGCTTTGGCTGAAAGGTTTTGGGCAATTCTAGTTTTGTGCCATATTGAGCCATAATAAAGCCTATGTTTTGTGGGGTCATCAGCAGTATTTTTCCATGTGCATCTGTAATAGGATTCGTTGAAATTCAGGTAACATCATTGTATAATGTTGGTCATGTGTTATTTGTAACTGAATATAGTGCACACTTTAGTAGGTAAATTTTAGGTGCACTATGTACTTTGTGTGTATACCAGAGCATGACAGCTTTCATGGGAGGGATGCCTGCATCCCCCCCCCCCCCCCCCCCCCCCCCCCCCACCCCCCCACCCCCTACTCTCTTCCCCTCCCACCCTCCTTCCAGCCTGCGGCGATTAATGTAATATTACTGTTAGTGTAAATAAAAGAAAGAAATTATAGTTTTT
>Ga0123352_10006451_pt1 | contig 17941 bp, 12 predicted proteins | sample TergutLab28metaG_FD_89700 | JGI IMG/M metagenome (GOLD analysis project Ga0123352, IMG submission 89700) | Labiotermes labralis P1 segment gut microbial communities from Petit-Saut dam, French Guiana - Lab288 P1 | ecosystem: Host-associated > Arthropoda: Insects > Digestive system > Gut ... | reverse complement strand
CTCAATGTGGATCAATGCCCATTGACGCTTACAAAATTCAAAATGCTGAATACCTGAAAGCATTAGATAATCTTCTTCGTTATAACTCATACAACACCTCCTTTGGTTTTGGTTGACCCACGCATCCACAAGGGATGCAACGGTCCTAAATCCACTAGAATTTTCAACCGATATTATTTCAATCCACGCATCCGCAAGGGATGCGACTTCCTTGAAAGCATCTTCTGATTTATGTGAAATCTATTTCAATCCACGCACTTCCACGAAGTGCGACAACCTGACCCTAACGCATCTCTTCCAAAGTTTGGTATTTCAATCCACGCACTTCCACGAAGTGCGACAACATCTTCACGGACATCAGATATTCTTGTAAGTTATTTCAATCCACGCACTTCCACGAAGTGCGACGATAGACCTAAGAGATGACATTCCGATAGAGTTCAATTTCAATCCACGCCGCCCTCACGGGCAGCGACGACAACTATTGGTCGATCAGCAAATCTGTTCAGGATTTCAATCCACGCCGCCCTCACGGGCAGCGACGGAGTCAGGAAGCTGACTACCCTGACTTACTCATCATTTCAATCCACGCCGCCCTCACGGGCAGCGACCTGTTGCAGGTGGAGGTATTGCTGTGGTTACAATTTCAATCCACGCCGCCCTCACGGGCAGCGACGGTATTAGCACATTAGACTACATCACAGCAAAAATTTCAATCCACGCCGCCCTCACGGGCAGCGACAGAAGACAATAATTCGAATTGCAGAGCGAAAAATGATTTCAATCCACGCCGCCCTCACGGGCAGCGACCACGCTTTGCTGAGACGATGATGACTCATAAATGATTTCAATCCACGCCGCCCTCACGGGCAGCGACTAAATGTTCAAATAGTTCTGTGTATTTATCTAGTATTTCAATCCACGCCGCCCTCACGGGCAGCGACTTTAGTGCCTTTCTGATGTTTAACGTATCCTCCCTATTTCAATCCACGCCGCCCTCACGGGCAGCGACAAGTTAATGGCGGAATTACGCAAGCTTTGGTCAATATTTCAATCCACGCCGCCCTCACGGGCAGCGACCTTCTTGCAACTCCAAATGTCTTTCAACGTTGTGTAATTTCAATCCACGCCGCCCTCACGGGCAGCGACCCATCCAGAAAAGGTTTGTCACCCACTTGAAACATTTCAATCCACGCCGCCCTCACGGGCAGCGACGACTATTTTATCGAGGGTGATTACAATAGAGTTTATATTTCAATCCACGCCGCCCTCACGGGCAGCGACTAAAACAAATTCTTGCTTTTTCTCTGATAGCCGAATTTCAATCCACGCCGCCCTCACGGGCAGCGACTTCCATCATCATGGACTGTGATCATTGTGGTGAGATTTCAATCCACGCCGCCCTCACGGGCAGCGACGTCCCCCATTGCTGGCCAAGTGCTTGACCTCGATCATTTCAATCCACGCCGCCCTCACGGGCAGCGACTTGCAATGTCTACGTTTGTGATTCCGCTGATGTTCAATTTCAATCCACGCCGCCCTCACGGGCAGCGACAATGGTGACGATGTGAGTTGGTATGTTACTGGAGATTTCAATCCACGCCGCCCTCACGGGCAGCGACATGTAAGCCGAGATACAAAAACAACAAAAAAGGGATTTCAATCCACGCCGCCCTCACGGGCAGCGACAAAATAAAGTTGTCAGCTACGTCCTTCGTTGCTTATTTCAATCCACGCCGCCCTCACGGGCAGCGACCGCGCGAGCTGCTAGCAGATGCTAGACTTCGTAATGATTTCAATCCACGCCGCCCTCACGGGCAGCGACCAAACATTTGACCTGTCGGCAACTGTCTAATAATTATTTCAATCCACGCCGCCCTCACGGGCAGCGACATTGATTTCTTATGGGGGTGTCGACACCGCTTTAAATTTCAATCCACGCCGCCCTCACGGGCAGCGACCAATCGCGATATGCTAAAAGGTCATGCAATCATTATTTCAATCCACGCCGCCCTCACGGGCAGCGACTTTATCTCTTTCCATAATTTCAGCTTCTAAAGCTATTTCAATCCACGCCGCCCTCACGGGCAGCGACTCCATCTTCCAGCAACATTTGTACAACTTCTGGCGATTTCAATCCACGCCGCCCTCACGGGCAGCGACCTTATGCACACATAGCATTTGAGCTTAGATTTCCAATTTCAATCCACGCCGCCCTCACGGGCAGCGACTTGCTGGCTATGATTATGTTTTAAATGAAAAGCCAATTTCAATCCACGCCGCCCTCACGGGCAGCGACAGCGATTTTTGCAGAATTTCATGCTAATCAGCACACCAAATCACAAAAATCACATGTTTTACTCATAAAAGCGATGGGAAATTAGCCAGTTCCTTATCATTTTTCAAAAATCTAGTATGATTTATGGTGCGAACCTCCCAAGGGAAATATGTTAGCTTCACATTCGCACCAAAAAATCTTCATCTTACAAATTTACATGCCATCTAGTTCTTCTGGCTTAAGTTCTAAGCTTTCATCTAGTTTATATGTTCCATCTGCATTCACATTTAAGCTGCGGTGAATCTTTGCAGAAGAAATAACTTTTTCGCCTATCTTTTGTTCCCACCAAATAACCTTTAAAACTTCCATACTCCCACTAGGTCTTGCAGAAGTTGCGTCATTTTCAAACAATGTTCGCATCGCATCTTTCATTTTCAAAGCATCCTCATCAGTAAATCCTGTTTTCTCCGCCAGCTGAGGGTTCATTGTTCCAAAGGTGACATAGATACCTTCATCTACACGGAATTTATCTCCCATTCTATCGCCTTGAACCCCACCAACTTGTGTGCTGTTCATACTCTTAACTATTTTAGAATGTATTACATCAACAGGTTCTAAGCTAATTGCTGGTTGAATACTAAATGGTCCACGAATTGGAACCGATAAACCCTTACTGTCATCTCCTTCTTTCCCAAAGGCTAGAACTTGGCCAAAAGTTCTAACATCTATCCATTCTTGGCAAGCTAATTTCAACACTTTATCAGCATCTTTAATACCTTTTTTAGTAGTTTCAGCTTTTATATTTTCTACCGATTCAACACGTGCTTTTATATTTGGATAGTCGTCACCTTTGGCTCTGTAATCATGTGCTTGCATCAAAATATTTTCTCCTAGATCAAGAAGCCTATTTCGGATTTTTCGCTTCAAGGCTACATCACTAATTTCACCTAATCCATCATAATTAATTCTCGGCCTATTGCCATTCAACGGATCACCGTTTGGATTAGCATTTTTAACACCTATAATAATTGCGAAATCAATTTTGTTTTTTAATATATTAGCCATTATTCATTTCCTCCTCAACACTTTCTGGTTGCTCTTTTGTTTTGCCTAGTTCCATTCGTTGCAAAGAATAACCCATCAAATATTTTCCATCTAGCGGTTTATCTTTTTCAAAATCACCCTTTTCAAATAATGCTAATATTTCACCTATTTGATTTTCGTATACCATTCCTTTTAGCATTTCTCTATATGGGTTGAGCTGTGCATCCAACAAATTCCAAGTACTAAATGGCTTTTGTGAAAATCTACTGCGATATCTTAGTGAATTCGTCACATAATTTTTTTCACCTCTACTCCCTCTTGCCCAGGTTTCAATTTTCTCAGCGTATGCAAGTAATCTACCATACAAATAACTTCTGTCAGTTTCTTCTTTTTCAAGTTTCACGTTCATCTCATCTCCTTTACTTAAATAATACATTCTCCAAATTGCACAAGCTATGTTTACATAATATATATACTCTCTTTCTCCAAATGAGAGTGGATTGTTTACTCGATTTAATGCAGACGTTATATAACTTTTATCTATTGCCTTACCAGAAAACATACTGTGCAACAACTGTTCCCTAGCACGCTTTTGGAGTTTTATATAACCTTCTCCCTTTACATTCCCGAATACCAAATCGATAATATCGTCTACTTTAGGAGTCGTGATATAATCTGCTCTTTTCCATGTATTGCCTATCTTTGCCCATTCAAGATACCAATTGCAATTTTCATGCCACTCAACAATTTTTTCATGAAATTCATGAGCTCCTAACTCTTGATAATAAGTCACACTTAATCTTCCCGTCGTTGCTGCGTCTAAAGAAATAATCGCTACTCGATTTGTATGTTTTTTCAATTTATCTGAATTCCCCAAGCCTAAAAGAGCATTTCTCATTCTTTTAGAGTAATTTTTATCCAAGGCAGTTTCAGCAGTCTCTACATTATTATGTATGCCACTAAAAGAATCTGAGGATTCTTCCCAATTTGGCAATTCCAAATCTTGATTTAATGCATATGTAACTATACATCCAGTCCCACATTTTAGCCCGTAATTCGATACAAGATATGTTAACATTGCATGAGCTTTACGACTAGAATCATAGCTTATAGAATTTGCTTGATTTGCCTCACTAAATCGCCCTCGAAAAGTAAAATTTTCCTTATCATTAGCTGAAATAAGTTTCGCTCCAAATGACTTTGCATTTACTCCTTTAGGATGGTTACCAGTATTATAAGTGAATTCACCACTGATATAGCAAATCTCTTTTGTATCTATGGTGCTCGTATAGTAGCTATTCCACAAATCTTGTATTGTTTTATCCTTCCATAGGTCTGGATATAAATCTCCTTTGATTTCTACGCTAAATGCAATATTTAGATATTCTACCTCAGGTTTACCTTTCGCCTTAGTTTTGATTTTTCCTGATTTATCTTTCAAAACTTTGACACCTTGAACTTCATACGTTGCTAAATCAGACCTCAAATTTCCAGAATTAATATAGTTATAAACAGCATCTAGCTTTGCATTTCCATCATTCCATTCACAGAACAGCTTTTTGTAATCATCAAACCCATTATCTTGGCTAACCATTTCTCTTTGTTCATCAGCTAACTCGGGATAATCATCAGTTAATACTTCAAAAATCTCTTGACTAGAGAATAGATATTTTGTATTTTCATGTAAAGGATGAGGCGAAATCCCACTTGACCTACTTGCACTTTTTTCAGTGACTGGAATAATAATCTTTGCATTTAGTTTTTCCAACCTTAGAAATGTACCAAATTCATTCAGTATAACTTTAACATCCATTTTTTTAAGAGAATGACTCAATGGTATCAATTCTTCATTTCCTAAATCATTTAATTTTTCATAACTTTCAACTAAGCTCTTCATCCACATTTTTAAAATTCACCCCCTCTTCGAACTTCCTAAATTCATAATTCTCACCATAGTCCTTTACTTGGCGTTTCATTTCTTCCGGTATATCTTTAGGTGATTTAAATTCAATCACACCATCTTTCATCAGTTGATGACATAGCCTGACCATTAATTCTTTGTTTCCAATCTCATCAGGATAATCAAAACCATGGAACATAACACCAAAATCTAAATCACCATAGTTATCATAGTACGGTTCCTGTCCATCATGGGCTACTTCTTTCCCAAATTCACAAGGTTCAACATAGCCATAACACTCACGCGTTCCAAGAAACACATCCCTTCTACCGCCTTGTCGAATTGCTCTCTTAGCCATTTCATGATGCTTATTTTCATTTCTATCATGGGCTAAATCCGGTCTTTGTTCGTTCCATTCAAAATGAGCAAGAACTTGATATTCCACATCTTTTAAATAAGTATAGTAACTTAAATCTTGTCCACCATTCATTTTCAATGTTCTTATTCCTTTGCTTTCTGTTTGTATCTTCTTCACAACACGAACAGCATCTATATACCAAATGAAAGTTGGCTTCCAGTAGATACTCTCAAGACAACCTTTCAACGCTTGATATGTAGGTACCTGGTAGCTAAATTTTTCACCCCCCGGACGCGTGATCGGATCACTAAAGAGCGCGTATTTACCGTAAATTTTAAACTCCACTGAATTTCTTTTTTTCTTCATCTTTTCAACCTCCTAGCATCAAAAAACTCAATTTTCCATCGACATTCAAACCAAAATCCTCATGATAATGTGATTTTTCTAATTTCAAAATTCCAATCTCGTGTCCAGATATAACATTAGACAGTGCCTCTATTTGATAAGTATATAACCCAATTGAATAATTACCCAGCTGTTTTAATATTTTTACTTTCTCTTTAATATCAAACGTAGCTTCATACTGTTCCAGCAACTTTTCTGACTCACCATAAGAAATTACCACATTTTGCTGTCCTTTATCTATCACAAAAAATTCATCACCTGCTGTTCTCATCGCATGTGGCAATGATATAGGCTTAGTATTTCCAAGGTTTTTATATGATCTTAGCCCTCTTGCATTGTTAGACAGCAAATCATAAATGGTTATGTTGTTATCTAATTTTGTCGTATAATCCATCTTATCTCTTTGCTCATATAAGTAGTATTTATAATAGTCAAAAATGTCACCCTCATCATCAAATACACGCTGAGTCGCCTTTGCCCCTATCAGGATATCTGGAAGCTTACTTAAATTTTCACCAGCTATATTTAGCACGTAAACTGGCATCACCTTTCCATATTCACCATGACGGTTACAACGTCCAGCGGCTTGATAAATGCTGTCCAATCCAGCCAAAGAGCGTATTACACATTTAAATGATAAATCGATCCCCGCCTCTATAAGCTGAGTGGAAACGCAAATAATAGGCCTTTTATTTTCATGTTTATACCCTAGACATTCTTTTATGAAATCCAACTTATCTTTTCGATGAGCCGAACACATACTGGTACTTAAGTGAACTAGATTAACATTTTCACTAAATTTGCTTTTTATCATATCATAACATTCACGAGCTGCTTTTTTGGTATTCATAATAATAAGCATTGATTCTCCATCGAACTTTTCATCTACAAAACTCGCCAACTCTTCTGCTGTATAGCCTTTGGGCGTTATTTCGTTGATTATTTCAGTTCTTTTAGGTATCTCACTTACAGAAATTGATACTTTTTGAGATAAACAAATTGGTCTTTTGACTACATTAATATCATCTAATTGTGGTTGTGTCGCCGAACATAAAAGTAAAGTACTGCCGCATGCTGTTTTAAGAAAATTAGCCAATCCATTAAATAAGTGAATACACTTAATCGGCAAACTCTGTATTTCATCAAAAACAAGTATGCTGTTCGCCATATTATGTAACTTACGTAAATCACTGGCTCTCGAAGAGAACGCACTTTCTAAAAATTGAACCATTGTTGTAACGATGATTGGACTATCCCATCGATCTGCCTGTAATTTGTACTTTTCCTCTTCCTCATTTTCATCACTAACTAATACACTTGAATGATGTGCCAAAACTATTTCTTCTCCTAATAGATCTTTCAATTCTTTTTCAGTTTGATCAATAATTGAAAGGTATGGAATAATATAAATGATTCTATCCATTTTATGTTGCTTTGCATGCTCTATCGCAAACCTAAGACTGGATAGTGTTTTTCCGCCCCCTGTTGCAACTTCTAATTTATAAATCCCAGTTCCTTTTTGTCCCGCTTCTGCACATTCATCAGAAATTTTCTTGCGAATTACTCCCATTTCTGTATTACTTTCTTTCGTTTTCAAATACTCTTCAAGTTTTCTTAAACAATCCGACCAATTAACCGATTTTTCTTGATATTGAATATTCGAAGCAACCCTATATGCGTCAAGTCGGTCTGCATCGACTAAACAAGAAAACAGATATTTAATCAAGAATGAGCACATAAATGACTTTTCTTCCGGTTCAAATAGCCCTAAGAAAACTTGTATCTCTTCAGAAATTTTCTTCTTATCAATTGTGAAATCAACCTTCAAATTATCTAATTCAATGTTTGGTACATTTTCCAATTTTTTCAAAAGCTCATCGTTACCATCATGTCCAATATGATCATAGAGTGTTCCATGGTGACCCAAAATTATATTTGATAAAAGTTCTGCAGCCCCTCTATTTGGTTTAAGATTATCATAAATATACTTTGCACCATACCTACTATGACCGCCTTCATGCTTAAAAATTTTTCCATTAATATACTCCTGAAATTCAATTGTATTTTTACCTATATCGTGACATAAAGCTACAACTCTTGCTAATTCTTCTAAACCAATTTTTGAACCAAATTTCGATGCCAATTCTGTTACATTTTCCATGTGTGTTTCTAAACTCTGTCCTGGTCTAGCGAGCATCATTTATACACCTCTCTTCAAACTCCATCCCAACTTCCAACCATCGTTTGTTTGCGTTTTCAATCTTTTCCACCTATCATTATATCAGTTTTGTCGGCAGAATCCAGCAAATTTTCACAAAAAAATAAAGCTAGTTTAAAAAAAACTAACTTTGCTATACTCCCCTGGACCCTAACCCATTAAAGCTCAAAAAAAACCACCTTAGCATACGCCAAGATGGTTGTCATTCGTACGTTCTAAATTAATCCTTTTTAACCTTCAAAACCGCTCCACCAGCGAATAATGCCACACCAGCCCATATGAGAGGGACAGAAGTCACTCCTGTTTGTGGTAGCACAGGCCCCGTTACCGGTGGTGTTGGCTCTGATCCAGAGCCTGGAGGCGGTGTTGGAACCCTAACGTCATTATTGGAAAAGAAGACGGTTTGATTGGTAGCTAGGTAGTGACGTGTCACTGTCTCGCATAGGGTGACTTCAATCCAAATGGTCATGTTTGTAATGTACCCAGCACCAAAGACGGTATTGGATTGTGTTTCGATGTTCATCCAGATCGCCCCTGAATCGAGGACGTCTAACATGGACAGATCAATGTCAGCATGAATTAACGCATCAGCTACTTCCATAAAAATAGCCTGAGGTGTGGTGGCACCTGAAGAGATAACGATTGGATTAGCTGCACTGTTTTGTGCCAGGAAGTTTCTAAATTCTGCCACATACAAAGCGATGGCTTCTTCTTGTTCTGGTGTGATCACACATTCATCGTCGTTATTGTTGCCCGTATCGTCACCACCTGAACCTGAGCCGTCTTCACGTTCAAAGAAAATGGTTTGATTGGTCACGATGTTAAAGTATAACCATTCCTCTTCGTCGGCACAATCGTCGATGACGCTAACCATAATGGTTAGATTTGTTAGGTATCCATTACCAAATACGGTGTTTTCTTGTTCTTCTAATACGATGGCTGCTGCCTCGAACGTATCAAGTAACCCAGCTGGATCAACATCGGCACGAGCTAGTTCCGCCAGCACGGCACGAAAGACGTCAAAATCAGTGACGGCATCCGATGGAATAAGGAGTGGGTTAGCTGCACTGTTTCGTGCCAGGTATGCTCTGAAATCTACGATATATTGCCCAACAATCGCCGCTTGTTCTGGCGTGAACACACATTCTTCTCCATCAGAATCTCCCGGATACCCCGTATCATCGTCTCCACTCTCCGTGGCGCCATCGTTCTCCGTAGCAGATTCACCGTCTTGGTTGATTCCCACTTCTTCAGAACCAGTTTCGCCTACATCGTTTGGTTCTAAATCTTCATAAGTAACGTCTTCTTCCATCTCTACCGATCTTTCTAATTCGATCGATTCAGACACATTTTCCTCTGTATCAATTTCACCCTCTACTGCAAAAGCAGTGACGCCAGGCGTTGAGGATAGAACAGCTTGCCATAACAATGCGATCGCAAGTAATCCTGCGAGTAATTTCTTCATCCTTCCACATCTCCTTTTATTTTTAACTCTTTAAGTCTAACTACCATTGTAAACACTTCCGTGCATGAAAGCAAGAAAATTTTACAAATTACAAAAAAGAAAAATCAGCGCTGATTCAAGCACCGATCCCCAGGTTATCTTTCAAATTTCCCCACCAACACATCCACGTCAATGGTGATGGTTTTAATGGCTTCTAAATCTAGTTTAGTGTGGTCAACGTGAAACATCATCGGCGTCATCGCCACAAAATCCGACCGCACCTCAGGCGTTAAAGGTAAGGTATAAGTCAAACGTTGGTGGTGAAGCACAGTCAAATGGGTCTCAAAAAGTTTGATCACCTGTTCGTTGGAATAGGCTTCAGCAAAGAGATGGTCTTTGGCCTTTTCCCTTAATTCCACCAGATAATTTTCATTGGGGACAACCTTCACGACCAAGCCATCTACCGTTAAAATTCGACGGAACTCTTCGTAGCTAGCAGGAGAAAAAATGTTAACGACAACATCCATCATCGACGATTGTAACGGCAGTTTGGACAGGTCACCAACGAAGAACTTGACGGGGCTTCCCCCACGGGCGCCCATCTTGATGGCTTCTTTTTCAATGTCAACGGCCAACACCTGATAGCCAAGATCACTACTTGCAAGCTGGTTCGTAAAGAAGCCTTCTCCACATCCAGCATCCAAAAGTCTCCCCTCAGGTTTTGGCCCATAGTGTTTGATCAGGTCTTTAAGTTGACGGATCAAATCGTCGTAAAAGTTAGCTTCAAAGACACGGCGACGGCTTTCAAAGAGTTCCTTGTTATAGGGAGTTTTTATTTGTTTTTGTAAAAAGTTGAGGTAGCCGTATTTCGATAGGTCAAAGCAGTGACGTGACCTACACACCAGGCTGGCGCCCTTTTGAAAGGTCATGTCACTTTGACAGAAGGGACAGCTAAAGGCATCCTCTACGTTTTTAAAGTTTTCGTACACGTGTTTTATTTTCATGGTATCCCTGCTTCGTCATCTTTTTACAAGTATAACATAAAATAGTTTAAAAGGTCTTTATTTTTTGGCCTGTGGGTTGTATAATGAAACCAATCAATAACGTTACAGCGGGAGGAAGGTAAAATGACGGATACGTTAGAAAAACCACGGTATACAAAAGGGGAAGAATTGTTTAATATGATTAGCCACATCGTTGGTGGCGGACTTGGTGTTGTGGCTCTTTTGGTGTGCCTCATCATTGCTGGTTTTGCCCAAAACATATGGGGGGTTGCAACGGCTCTTGTATATGGCCTCTCCGTTATTTTACTGTTCACCATGTCCAGTGTGTATCATGGATTAAGGGTAGGAAAGGCGAAAAGTATCTTTAGAATCTTGGATCATTGTACCATTTATATCTTGATTGCTGGGACGTACACGCCGATTCTATTGACCCAATTTAGAGCAACTTACCCAATGGAAGCTTGGATTATGTTTAGTGTCATTTGGGGCTTGGCTGTGATCGGAATCATCCTTAACATCATCGATTTAAAGCGATTTATGACTTTCTCTTTAATTTGTTACCTGGGGATGGGATGGATGGCTGTTTTTAGAATGAATCAGTTGATTTCTGTTCTCGGTGCGCCTTTCTTTATTTTTATTCTAATTGGTGGACTTCTTTATACCGCCGGTGTTGTCTTTTACGTCTTAGGTAAACGCAAGAAGTACATGCATGGGGTCTTCCATTTGTTTGTTAACGCCGCTTCTATTTTACATTCTGTTGCCATTGCCGCTTTCTTAATGCGATAACGTAAAAACGCAGACCTTCTTTTTATCAAAGAGCTGCGTTTTTTTGTTTGATTTTTTTCGTTGCTACGATCAATTTGTTGTAAATGAGCATCATCTCCGGCTCACTACAATAGGAACTCACCTCGTCAAGAGGAATCCATTTGACGTCGCTGTTCTCGTCTTCCTTGATGGTCAACGGATCTGACTCATCTGCAAGTAGAAAATAAGTGACGTTCAAATGAAGGTGCGCACTAATGGGTTCACCTTTTTTTTCATGAGGCCATACGGGAATGATATCAAGCGCCTGTATCTGTTCATTCAAAGGGATAATCGCTTTGACACCGGTCTCTTCCCGTGCTTCTTTCATGGCGGCGTAGAGCAGATCGGTTTCCCCATCAACGTGTCCCCCCGTCCACCCCCAACTTTGATAGATGTTGTGATGGATCATCAATGTTTTAGTCAAATTTTTATTTAAAATAAAACCTGAAGCCGTGAAGTGGGCCATCCCATTTTCACGGGTTAGAAGCTCTTCTTCAAAGCGATCCATATAGGAAAGGATCATTTTTTGATCTTGTTGCTCCCGGTCATTGATCGGTACATAGGTTTGAATAACGGTTCGTAATTTATCGTATGCGGTCACGTCAGTCTTACCTCGTGCCTTTGTCATAAGGTTGTCCTAATGCTTTTGGTCCAGTCGTTTCTTTCGACGTGATCGCCACCAAAATCAACGTCGCAATGTATGGCAACATCCGGTAGAAGTGGGCTGGTAAGTCAAGATCGCGTAAGAAGTCAATGGCTGCGTAACTGGCAGCAATGGCTTGCAACGATCCGAAAAACAAAGCAGCTAAAACGATTTTGACTGGGTTCCAACCACCGAAGATGAGGACGGCCAGGGCTAAGAATCCGTATCCCGATACACTTCCATCAAATACCGCTGAGATGGGGATGATAAAGATAAGTCCACCCATTCCAGCTAAGGCTCCTGAAATCATGACGCCTGCGTAGCGAATTTTAGCGACGTTAATCCCAACGGAATCAGCTGCACCAGGATGCTCACCACAGGCACGTAAACGAAGCCCAAATTTTGTCTTGTATAAAACGAAGGCACCTAAGGCTAAGAAGCCAAAACCTAAGAATGTGGTCACATATGTGTTTTGAAACAGCGACGGACCAATAACTGGAATGCTTCCTAGTCCTGGAACGTGGTCAATTCTGAATTGATTTTGGAAGTGAATGCTTTGCGATCCGTGGATGGTTCGTGAAAAGTAAATGGCAAAAGCTGGTGCAAACATGTTAATGGCAATTCCACTAATGGTCTGATTGGCTTTTAAGTTGATGGATGCGTATGCGTGAAGCAAGGAGACTAACACACCAATTAACATGGCTGCTAATAAGGCAATAAATAAAATGGCATGCCCAGGAATTTGTTCTTGAAAGTTAGAAATGATGAACGTCCCAATAAAGGCACCTAGTACCATTTTACCTTCTAAGGCGATGTTAAGAACACCTGACTTCTCAGAGAACAAACCACCTAAGGCAACAATCATTAAAGGAATAGCGAAAAACATGGTATGTTGAATAACGAAATATAACATATTCATCAGGACTCCTCCTTTAATTTCGAAAAGCGCAACGCCCGTTTCTTTAAGAAAGATTTAACTAAAAATACAAAGGCACAGAAATAAATGATGATGGCAATGACCATTTGGATCAGCTCAAAGGAGAAACCATAGCCTTGTAGTCCAGATCCACCGAGAGTTAAGTAAGAAATAAGTAATCCTGAGAAGATAACACCGATTGGGTTACTTAAAGCTAAGAAGGCAACGGAAATACCGACAAACCCTTCCGGTGCTAACACGTCAGCAGTTCCCATGGCCAGGCCTGCACCACCCATAAAATTGATAGCTCCAGCCAAACCAGCTAAAGCCCCACTGATCATCATGGAATAAACGATGTTCCGCTTCGCATTAATCCCAGCGTATTCTGCTGCATCTTTATTAAATCCACAAGCTTTCAACTCGTACCCAAAGGTCGTTTTTTCTAATACAACATAAATCAGAATCGCAATGGCAATCGCAATTAAAATCCCCATGTTAATATGAGAATGTCTAACCCCATCCGTGAAGATATTTTCAAATCCCAGCGTTGGTAAGGTTGATTCGCTTTCAAGACGCCTTGACGTTCCAAGAGGATCAAAAATACGCGTCAGAATCAAGTGGTTCACCAGTAACATGCCAATGTAGTTGGTCATAATCGACCCAATGACTTCGTGAACGTTACGGTATGCTTTTAATAGACCAGGAATGGCTCCCCAAAGTGCACCAGTGAATGTAGCTGCTAAGATGGCGACAATGATTCTTAAAGGAGCGGGAATAAACGTAAATTCCAAGCTGATGTAAACAGCGGTGAATCCACCAATGGTGAACTGACCACTGGCACCAATGTTAAAGAGCCCGGTTTTAAATGCAAAGGCAACTGACAGTCCGGTTAAAATAATCGGAGCTGATAAGAGTAGGACGTCTCCAAGATTTCGCATCGACGAGAAACCAGAAGTTAAGATGGTTCCAAATGCTGTCAAGGCTTGGGAGGCATCACTAATTAAAAGAATAAGAAGCCCGATTAACAGACCGATAATAATCACAACAATGGATGAGAGGAAATCGTATAAAGCTTCTTTTTTCATTAGACATTCACCTCTTTCTTAGCACCTGACATGTAAAGACCAAGCTCCTGGAAGGTCACATCTTTCGGGTTAACGTTGGCCACAATTTCGCCTTCGTACATCACCAAAATGCGATCCGAAACGTTCATGACTTCCTCAAGTTCTAACGAAACAAGCAAAACAGCTTTCCCTTCGTCCCGTTGTCGCAGGAGCTCTTTGTGAACGTATTCAATGGCTCCAACGTCAAGTCCACGGGTTGGTTGAACGGCAATCAGTACTTTTGGATCGCGGTCAATTTCACGGGCAATGATCACTTTTTGCTGATTCCCACCTGACATGGATCGGGTGGTTGTGATCGCGCCTTGACCAGAACGAATATCAAAACGATCAATCAATTTTTTAGCATAGTTCGAAATGGCGTCTTTATTTAAAAAGCCGAAACGAGAAAAGGCAGACTTGTTGTAGGTTTGGAGCACCATGTTTTGAGCGAGTGTATATTCCAAAACCAACCCGTGCTTATGACGGTCTTCTGGAATGTGGGCCATTCCAAAATCGGTCCGCTCCCTAATCGGTGCGTTGCTAATGTCTTTGCCATCTAGGATGATTTCACCACAATCTGGTGTCTGGAGGCCCGTTAAAGCGTAAACCAAGTCCATTTGGCCGTTGCCTTCAATCCCAGCAAGACATAAAATTTCACCGTATCTGAGATCAAAGGACACGTAATCTCCTTTGAAAGGGGCACCGTCTGCTCTTTTTTGACATAGGTTACGAACAGAAAGGGCCACTTCACCAACGTTAGGCGCGTTTTTCTCTAACGTTAAACTTACTTTCCGCCCCACCATCATTTCAGACAGTTCTTCTTTAGACGTTTCGGCCACATCAACGGTACTAATGTGTTTTCCTTTTCGTAAAACCGTACAGCGGTCAGCCACTTGCTTGATTTCATCTAACTTATGCGTAATAAATAAAATCGATTTCCCCTCTTTGGCCATCTCTTGCATCGTCTGCATGAGTGACTCGATTTCCTGCGGTGTTAAAACGGCCGTAGGCTCATCAAAAATAAGAATGTCGTTGTCGCGGTACAACATCTTTAATATTTCAACCCGTTGTTGCATACCCACGCTAATTTCATGGATTTGCTTGTCTAGATCAATGTTAAAGTTATATTTTTCAGATAGAGCTAACACTTTCCCGCGAGCCTCTTTCATTTTGAGGACACCGTTTTTCGTTGTTTCAACACCGAGGATAATGTTTTCTAAAACCGTAAAGTTATGAACAAGTTTAAAGTGTTGGTGAACCATTCCAATTCCCAGTTGGTTGGCATCTCCTGGTCCATTAATCGTCACTTTTTCACCGTCTTTATAAATATCGCCCTCTTCTGGCTTATAAAGACCAAAGAGCACGCTCATCAAGGTCGACTTCCCTGCTCCGTTCTCCCCTAGTAACGCGTGGATTTCCCCTTTTTTCAATTGTAACGTCACGTTATCGTTTGCCACGATACCAGGAAACTCTTTTCGAATGTTTCGCATTTCAATGATAGACATAAACCCGCATCCTTTACACACATCGAAGTGATCATTTCTTTTTTAATAAGGATAAGAAGGTCACGTACCGTGACCTCCTCCATGTTTTTTATAGCTCAGTAACGACAACGATTTCCGTTTCTGGTAATACGTCAAGGTCAAACGTCTCATCCATTTCGACCTCTCCAGTTGCAAGTCCTTCAAGGATGACATCCAGCATTTCCTGTGTGAAATACGTCATTCTAGAGTTATCTAGTGCTAAGCCTACACCGTCCATTGTCGCATCGAACGTTGTAATCGTTCCACCATTGAAGTCTCCGTCGATGTAGCTCATTAACGTGCTGTATACGGTGTTATCTAAACGCTTCAGCGCCGACGTAACGATTGAAGATGATTGTGCATGCTGATCTACGTCTACGCCGATAACCGATGCATCTGCCGTTTCAGCAGCTGACATGACCGATCCACCAGCTCCACCAGCTGCGGTAAAAATCACTTCAACACCTGATGCATACCATGCCGCTGCTGCCGTTGTATGGCCAGGGTCTGGAGCAAATCCACCTAAGTAGGTGTAGTTGATCGTCACATCACCTGGTGCTAACTCTAAGTATTGAGCTGCATGCTCTGCCCCTTGAATGAATCCATAGCCGAAACGGACGATGTTAGGAATTGGAAGTCCACCCATGAATCCTAAGTCTCTGTAACCTTCTCTAACTGCCGCGTATCCAGCTAAGAAACCAGCTTCGTGCTCCGTGTGTAAGATCGCAGCTACGTTATCTGCCACCCGTTGCTCACCACCTTCAGCTGGTGTTGGAACGGCATCCACAAGAACAAACATAGTGTCTGGGAACATGTCCTGCGCCTCATAAACGGCATGTTGGTGATGGAAGCCTGGTAACACTAAGATGTCAAATCCAGCATTAATCGCTTGCTCGTAAGTGTCAATACGTGAGGCATCACTTGCTTCGTTAGGAATAAATGAATCTGCATGGTCGTTCGTATTTAATCCGTTCGCTTCTAAGAAACGCTCAATTCCGTCCCAAGCCCCTTGGTTGAACGATCCATCATCTAATACTGAATCTGGTGAGTGTGTAATTAAAGCCACGCGCACTTCTGTTACATCTTCCCCATCGTTATCTGCTCCCCCGTTGTTATCATCGTCGTTAGCACATGCTACAATGACGGTTAAAAAAGCAACTGCAAATAAAAGTTTAAGATATTTTTTCATCGTTATTTTCTCCTTTTTTCTGTAACATCCTCTATGTACACTATAACCCAAAGTTTGTTGTTGTATACTAGGGAATTATAAATTATTATTCAAAGTTTGTAAAGTTTTTTGCTAAAATTCATCACTTTTTCTGCCCACGTGCTCTCTGGTGTCTTTTGAGCTAGTATGATATACTTATTTATGAGAAAACTTACTAATTGTAGGGATTTTTTCTTCTAACCTTGCGCGAAAAAAGGAAGTGAAACCATGAGTGAAACATTGAATATCATTAAAGACCGCGTGCTCACCTTTGAACAGAAAGTAGTGAGCTTAGCACGTGCTGGTGAGGCCACCTTAAATGTATTGAACATCAGTCAAGACGTACAAGACGATCGAGATAAAGGAATTATTTGTGACCTCTTTGAAGGAAATGCGCCTTATCGCCCCCGTTACATTGTTCCAAACTATGAGACGTTCATGAAAAAAGGGTGTGAGTTTCTAAGGCTTGCACCACCAACTAACATTTGGGAAGCGACCAACCATCTACTCATTTTTTATAAGCACGTTCCCTCGATTACCACCATGCCCGTTTATGTGGGGAACTTAGATGACCTGTTAGAGCCTTTTATCGTGAATGAAGAAGAAGCTTATCAAGCGATCAAACTATTTTTTATTCATCTGGATCGTACCATTACCGATTCGTTCTGTCACGGGAACTTAGGACCCAAAGTGTCAAAGGCAGCGCGCATTATTTTAAAGGTTCAGCGTGAATTACAAGACGCTGTCCCAAATTTAACGTTAAAATTCAACGCCGATACGAGCAAGGAGCTGGCCATTGATGCCATTAATACTGCCATGGTGTGTGCTAAGCCAAGCTTTGCGAACCACGAGATGTTTTCCCGGGACTTAGGCGAAGATTATGCCATTGTAAGTTGTTATAACGGCTTACCCATTGGAGGCGGAAGCCATACCCTTGTCCGCTTGGTTTTATCTCGACTAGCAGAAGAAGCCACAGACGTTGACCATTTCTTGACGACTGTTTTGCCAGATGCAGCTAGAAGGGTTTCTACCTACATGGACGAGCGCATTCGCTTTTTAATGGAAGAAAGCGGCTTTTTCGAGAGCCATTTCCT
>Ga0123352_10006445_pt1 | contig 17946 bp, 6 predicted proteins | sample TergutLab28metaG_FD_89700 | JGI IMG/M metagenome (GOLD analysis project Ga0123352, IMG submission 89700) | Labiotermes labralis P1 segment gut microbial communities from Petit-Saut dam, French Guiana - Lab288 P1 | ecosystem: Host-associated > Arthropoda: Insects > Digestive system > Gut ... | reverse complement strand
GCAATGTGAAGCTTGAAGCCTGAGCGGTGGGGATCACCGCTGGTTCAAGAGAAGTACCAGGAAGAAATGCCTGTGACAGGAGACATGCATATTGTATAATAATAATAATAATAATAATAATAACCATCACTATTCGCATTCCATTATGTTAATCCAGTCCGTGTAACAAAACTATAGGATTTACCGTCTTCACACATTGGTAAATGAGAAGTGAATAGTAAATAACCTAAACAAAAATTATCTTTTGTTAATTTTTTCTCATTTTCAAAGGACTTCCGTACTGGATTCTGTCTTGAGGCGCAAGAATCTAGTACACAACTTCATACCCTGCTTCAGTAAGTTTCAACACAACTCCCCCCGCCCCATTTTAGCATAGGTATCGCAGAATAATTTACTGGTTATGAAAAACACAGTATACAACGGTTATTTGTAACTAGACACGTGGCCTGTCTTCGCTCGGATTGACGTCGATATCAGTCTTTTGCGTAAAACTAAGTGGTACGAAGCCACAACATTTTCACAAATAAACACACACACACTTGATTCCAGCTACACATTCCTACTATTAAACTCACAGCACGACTTCCTTATATTCAACACTGACTACTTCCAGTTACAAATGAACATTTCTTTGTCTCATACCTTAGAAAAACCAACCTTCAGATTCAGACCAAGAATTTTCAATGTTTACTCTCGAGATTTGTTGATGTTCACCGCCAATTTCACTCTTAATGGAAACCGCATTCATTTACACTTGAAAGGATAGGCAAATAGAACTATACGTATTCTGGGAACAAAAACATTGTCTCCTGCCGCACGGTTAGTAACCGTTGTAGCTCAGATAATGAAGCTAAACTTTTTCTGTACACCAGTCTAATGTCATTACAAAGCGTCGGTGAATTCAGGACTTTAAAACAAATTATGAGTGCAACAGGTGTTTTACTTAATGTGTTGCGGCAACATGTATAGTGCCACAGAACTGAATAACATGTAGATATGTTCTGTTTTATGAAGGTGATATCTCAAGGTTTCATAAAGACCTGCTTATGTATGAACAGTTTACTGCTCTCGTATAATTATCAGCCTGAAATAGGGCTCCATATAGCAGTAAAAACTTTACACCAGTATTTCGGTATTTTTATTTATGAAACCAGAAGTCCGTATTAATAATATTCCTAAAGCAAACATTTTCTCAATAAATTTTGATGACAATTAGCTGCAATGACGTAAGGAAAATAACAAGCAATTCCCTGAATCCATGTTTAAAATCAAGCTTTTATTACAATAATATATACTGTGACTAAGTTTATTAAAATTGGCTATTCTAAGAACGAAGAAATTTTACATATTGATACCGAAAAAATGAGTTATGTTTACGCATCCACAATACGTGTCCGAATAAAGTCAGCTCTTAAGAAACATAGGCATACAATAGTCTTATCTTTTAAACTAGACCTAATTTTGGCACATATTGGACTAGGGAAATAAAACGCCCTTTCGGGTTTTATGCTGGATGGTGCTATTATAATGAGATAATCGTAGGTTTACGCCTTCTTATGCCCTTATTTAAAAAAAAATCTTATTTCCTTGTGTGGCAATAACTGTCCAACAAGATGCGACAGAATACACTTTATTTAAACCTGTCAGCTGCTCAACATGTTTCGGGTGGTATTTCACCCATCATCAGGAGCACATAACACTGCATCTACAATATCTGACATTAATCAGACCTGCACTGTAGATACAGTGTTATGAGCTCCTGATGATGGGTGAAATATCACCCGAAACATGTTGAGCAGCTGACAGGTTTAAATAAACTGTATTCTGTCGCATCTTGTTGGACAATTATTGCCATATTATACGATGCACGGTCCATTGGAAACAAAATTCTTATTTCCTTGTTAACTACATTTTCTAGACTACTTTTTTTTAGCAGGGACAGTTGAGAGTCTTTCATTAATCGACGTCTTAAACTTATCTTGTAGTGGCAGTATCACATTTGAGTCAGGCAATTTCTAATTTTGGGAAGAATTTGCGGAACACTGAAGTTCCTTTCCGTGTTGGTCTTCTAAGGCTTCCAGGTTTCCGCTAGAATTGTATAGTGTATAACAATCCTTCATTTGCAAATTCAGCATTACTAATGATATATGGTTGTTAATATTTTAATCTGTACGTGAATACATCAAACAAATTTTTTTAAATTAGTACTGCACTATCGGCATTTTCTGTACCAATACTGGTATCTGACCACCGGAAAAACTTACCGAGATCCCGGTATTCGGGATTCCTGGATCAGGGCATTGTAAGCCCCCGCCTGAAGGCAACGAACTCTTTCAAGATAAATATTTTTTGGGGAGCAACAGCCCCCCCCCCCCCAATTGACCTACGCCTTAGACTGCGCAGCCACTGGGACCGGCAAGATAAATATTTAGCATGGAAAATTTTCCAAAATTCAATGTATAACCGAAAAGTGAAGAGACACAAAGACCGTTGCCATGGCAGACATACCTTTTTTTTTTCCTGATTAGTGTGATTCATACACAGACCTTTGTCCTATCCCCATTAAATTCCATTTTTTTTTAGTTTCCTGAATAAGAACTTTTATTAATTTCACCAATAAAAATAATCTCCTGTGTTATGTCATCTTATTACAATATAGCTTCCATGCGTCCTTAACTGTCAGACCAAATCATCGTTGGATGCCACATCACCAACAGACAATCCCGCTACATAACACCAGCACGCCTCAAGTCAGCCTACACAACACAACAAGTAGTCGCAAGCTCCTGAAGATGGACGTATTAACATCTGAAACATGTTGAGCAGTAGATAATAAAGCAAGTGTCATCTAGTTGGTCAACCTTTATTCAAACTAACAGAGAACTCTCCCTGCAACCATGGGAACCGTGGTGACCACTATAGTATGAGCATGCCGTACATACTTCTTCGCCCGACGACCAATTCTAATGCATTTGTTGAGGCAGCAGGCACATCCCACATCATCCTAAAACTCTTGCAAAACTTTCGAGCTTCTATCTGCAGGTTCTGACGTGTTACGGCCGCCAAAGGCAGACACAATGGCATCTTCTTATGTGTCTGCGGGCATCTGCAGTAACACGACATATTTCTATACAAGCATTACTCTTGAGTTAATTGGAACATTTTTCTTAATCTTTCGAGATCCGAAACCATATTCGGGATTGTGTAATTTTCCCTCGATATGCAATGTATGCCTCAGTGATGTGATGTTCATTCACAGTGGCCTTCCATTGACTGTCATGGCACTAATGGGAGCCAGGATGGAGTAGTCAACATGCTGACTATACAGGCTGTACAACGAATCTCCGAATTTCGGGTCGAATAAGAGATTTATTTTTCCTCTACAGTGTGCAGACAGAACTGGTACCTACCCCATCTCCCGTTCAGTCAGTCTTCTTCTCGGCAGTAAAGCAGCTGGGAAATGAAGCTGATAACGCACCTTTATTTAATGCCGAGGCTAATGCAAGGAGCTATACCCCACTTCTCCCATACGCTGTCATGTCGTTCACAGGTAATAAACGTTGCCGATATTGCATTCCCCTTATGTTACACCTACAATTATGTTACAGTTACAGCCTTCACTTTTATTTGACGCTGTAACAAGACAAATTATAGCGGCTTTTTCGCTTTACGTAACGAAGTACGGCGGATCAAATTTCTCTGATAAAAACCTAATTTGTGCATAACGTTGGGAAGAAATGAGAAATTAGAAACGCGCGTTTAATGGTTATAAGACATGATGAAAAAAAAAAAGCAGGCGTGCAATATTTCCTGAATATTGCATAATTCTTCTCTGGTTTAGACATTATGCATACCTTCACCTGAAACGTCAATGTTCCCGGTTATCTAAGAAGGAAACAGAACCCTTACTAGTCCACAGCATCACAGTGTACACATCCAACATCATAAAATTTCAAAGCTGTAAGTCACACACAAAATATATCTTTCGAGCTTAAGACCACGTTTCTTTATTTTATGTTCAGGGTATTGGTTTATAGCTATTTAACAAAAGGTACAAATATCTCAATCCGTCGAAGCCGGAAGTTTGTCTACATGTTCAGTTCCTGCCAAACAGAAATGACAGCCCTTTTCCCCTTACAGAATAACAAGTAGTCCAAGTGGCTCTTCACACTTTACGTTATTTACACGTGTAAAAGCTATAAGTATTTCCAAGCCTGTAGGCGCCTTAACCTCACTATCAGGGTATATGGCGTTGTTTCTGACACCGGTATATTTGGCTTAGTGCCGTAACAATTCTGCTTCGTTTAAATCTATGGTGTACAGCGAACTATTTAGGCCACTGTATGTGCCATTTTAAGAAAGTTCGTATAGAATTACAAAAACACACACACACACATGTACACGATGCCAAATACTTTAGTGGAATAGACAAGTGGGGTCTTAAAGTTTCTTTTATATAATTATAAGATATTAAAAATTTCATTTGTATAAAAATATTTATTATGTTTTAAAAATTCTTTAACTTTATAGGTCAATGTAAGGATATTCTCTCTTCTCTACATCAGCTCTTATACTGATCCGAAAGGGTCTACTTCCTTAAATTATTCTAACAGATATATCACTATGGACGTCGACAAATTCGCCATGCTATTTCCATGGTCATAAAACACTTTTACGATGCGAGTTCATACTAGAAGAACTAAAGGTCTCTAAATAATAAAAAACACAAGATATTTTCAAACAGAAAATTGAAAGAGTCATGATAATAGTAATAGTAGAGTAGTAGACTTTGAGTCCTCCAATCTAGTTGTCAAGAACGAAACGTATCCGCGTTGAAAAATTCATAAACATATTGGGAGTGATTCTTCTGCAAATACTCATTATCAGGTACATTACATATCGAAACACAGGAAACGACATTCAATGCCACTTGATTTACGACATTTCAGAGGAAGCAACTGCATTACTGATCAATGTCTAGTGATGGAAGAAGTTGTGGATTGTCAGTCGGTAAAGAAGAAGCACAGAAATTTCACGTAGAGAGATTCAAACTCACGAAGCTAACCAAGAGAGAAGTTAGGAAACAGTATCAGATTAAGATCTACAAACGGTCTGCAGATTGGGAGAACTCAAATGACAGACGGGATGTAAATGAAGCTTGGGAAAATGTTAAAAAGCGTACAAAATTCTCGGCTACAGAAGCATTAAAACCATGATTTGACGAACAATGTTCAACACTTTTAGATAAAAAACGCGAGTTAATTGCAATTCTTGTGGAATCCAAAGAAAAGGCTGATGATTTGAACCCTGTAAGACGTGGAATTACTAAACACTTAAGAAAAAGTGGAATGTTTTACATGTAAATTAATAACCGTGAAGAACAAAGATGTTAGTGAAAAGTATAGAGAAATAAAATGAATTTAAGACTCACTGCCAATATGGAAAAAACTTATTAAAAAGCTGAAAAGTGTGATCTGCTTGCAGATTTCCACAACATGTGGAAGGGGCGGAAATATCAGTTTTGTCAATTACTAATTCCACACCGAGTGAAGACGCTAGACTGAAATCAATACAGCTGAGCCACTACAACACGAGCGCATGAAATTTAGATAACTATTAAAAAATTTAAAGTATGCACATGGCTAATTATAGATAAAACCTAACAGAACTGATTCATACAGGATGTTGAAGATTATGTCCTGAGATCCACGAACTTTACTAACTCCATTGGGAGTAAGGAAGAATTTCCTCATTTATGGCCTACTGTGCCCATTTGTAAGAAAGGTGATGAACTGACTGCAGGGGTTGTTAAGACACATCGCTCTTATCAATTGCTTACTAAATGTTATCCATCGTTCTTCTATCAAAGCTAATTCCATATGTCCATGAAATAACTGGGGATTGTAAGTGCGGATTTTGACGTAACAGATAAACCACTGATTAAACTTGTGCCTTCGCCAAATACTTTACAAAAACGGGAATAAAATGTGGCAGTGAATCAGCTACTTACAGATTTTAAGAAAGCTTATAATTCAGATTTGACGGAGGTCTTGTACAAATCTCATTGAGTTTGTTATACCCATGAAACATAAAATAATCGGAGGGGAAAAGGGACACATTATATTCGTGTAAATAATTTAAAATTAAGATGTGGTTATCTCCGGGGGTCGCCCATCTGGCAGTGACGCCGGTCGCAACGCACCCCTTCTAACTCGTGTTGACAGAAAATACTGTGGCATATATTTAATTGTCTGTGCCGTATGTCGTCGTCTTGGCATGGGAAGTGGCTAGTCCTGTGTGGGCGATTATTTCTTTCCAGGAAAATGCGACAATTCCCTCGATCAGCAGCGCTTCCGAAAACAGGATAATATCCATCTCCGTATCGTCAAACCTGTAAGTACACTGCTGCTACCCGCTCACATATTTAGGAATTCTGATTCTACGTCGCGGTCGAGTCGTTGGAACTATTCCTTCGTATTCGAAAATCGGGATATCTGCTGTGTGGAGTGTTTTTGTAGTTGTCCTCAATCTCTTCAGAAAATGGCAGAATAATATCTTAAATTAGGTCAGATGATTCCTTCCACGTGCCTTCCCATTCTCCAATCATTAACGATCCTAGAGTTTGACGGTATATATTCGGAACTACTCACATCACCTTCAAACAACCCAAAAGGGACGTCTGTCTTTTGTCCACATAGTGTAGTTACATGTTCCAAAAGATTCTCACAGTAAACAACGATTATTTCCCTACAAAGCATTAACCAATTGGTCATCAGTATTTCTTCTAGAAAATAGAACCTGAAATTTTAAATATTGTTTAAAGGCCTCAAAATGTACTATGCCTGAATATATTGGGTGGCATGTCATGGATGTTTTATTTGAAATTTGTATCACAAGAAAAGGGGAAAACTGAGGCCTCTCTCATCATTCCTTTAACGTAGACAGCTACAGGAATGAATATGTGTTCGAGAAATCCTCCACAAGCCCCAGGAAACGTGTCTCGACCCGAAAAGTATAAGTTCGAAAGCTGACAGCATGCACACTGTCATTTGGGTAGAAAGGCAAAGTAGTACAAAGAGAGACACAGGAACAGATGTGCAGAAAGATTATAAAAGAGAAAGAAGAGTCAGGCAAACAAAGGGGGATAGGAGCCACATGGAGATATTCAGACAGAAAATCAAAGGGAAAATCCAACTAAACACTGAACTGGAAACAGAGAAGCAATCAAATGTCCACAGGGAAAAAAGACACGGATAACGACTCCCAATAGGACAGCCAAGAAATCAGAAACAAAGTAAAATAAATAGCAATCGTTATGCACTACACGACGAGCATTACCTTCCGGACAAAGAAAACCGTTGCGGCCTACCGGAACTCTATGTGATTTTGCCTGATCCTATAAGCGATATGAGGACTGCACGCGTATGTTTCTGATGTCTGTTCATTTGTACTGCGCTTTATTAGCATAATGCGTGTCTGTGTGTTTAAGCTCCACAACTAGTAAACGGATGTGGATTAAAATTGGTACTGGTTACACGAAACATCTACCGACAGATTTAATTCTACTTCCCAAATATAACATGTAACTAACCTGAAATTCAGGCAGTAAAGTAAAGATCTGATTAATATATACAGATTTTACCTGAAAAGCCTCTTCACAAGAACAATATTTACGAAAAATCAAAGAAAGTAATTCATGACCATGCAGTTCATCACACTGATAACGCAGTAAGCGATCTGAAAGGTATTTGCAAGATTCCGAAAAACATGACCTCATTATATTTAAGATGTGGTAACAGACTGAACTGGATTAGAGCAGAGACCAATGAGAGACTTGGTAATGTAAAGGTAAAAGTAAAGCAGTCCCATTACAGACCTGGACAGGCCCAGATTGTCCCAACAAGTTAAGGTTCCCAGATTTCGTGACAACGGCACAGGATGGTGGTAGGTTGTCAGCCTTACGCACCGGCCGCCTTTACCCTCAGGAAATATTCCTGGTATTCATTTTTGTTAGGGGCTGCGTCTTGGTAATGTAGAGGGCCAAAATTCAATTGTAGATAATCCAGGAACTTTGCGCTTATTGAGAATTGGCGAGGAAATTTCACTTACTTATGTTCTCAAATACCACATAACTAACAAACAAACCATCAGTTCTTCAAAGGTTGTCGTGGATATCAAAGAAAAGGTTAAAATGCATGGACATTTCATATAAGACTTGTCAAAAAAGCTCAATGAACCAATAATATAAATATTTATACGTACATGAAGTACATAAACAAATCGCCCCATACGTAACTCTTTTAGAATTTATATTAATTTATTGTATATGACTGCATGGCAAGGTATAGTGGTCCCTGTGTTTGTCAAAGAAGAAGCCACGAACACCTAAGGGAGACTTAGAGTACAGCTCCAGTCGGCTAAATGTAGAAGTAAGTTGTATGTTTCCCGCCCAGGCATCTCAATCTCCAGTAAAGGTTTCAAATTACCTATTACAAAGGTGGTTGGGTGGGCTTCAGAGCCGATCTGGACACTGCGGTCAATAGAAAATACGCACCTATGTTTAAAACGTAAGTATGAAATTTATTCCATATCAGTTATACGTAACGTGCAAATTCGATATCCTTACTTAGTGTCTAAGAGAGACGATAATAAATTCTTCATGAACTCTGAACAAAATCCGAAATATTTCAAAATTTCTATTGAAATGGGACACGACAGATCCTTACGAAAATTCCGTCGTCAGAAACTTTACAACTTAAACAGCGAAGCGGGTCTTAATATTATAGATCAATTTGGTTCTGACCTCACAGAAAAACACATAAAGCAACAGTAAATTAACTACTTAATTCGGCTAATGGCTTCCAGTAAAATCATCGCTTTCATTCTCTGAAGGCAAAATGTCGAATTCATTAACGTTGTGTGACATGTGTGACAACTAAAATTTATTAATGGTTAATGGATGACATATTTGCGGGTGAAGTGAATACCATGAGATGACCCCTCTATACACCGGAATTCTGTTGGAATTTACATACTTATTCCTTATCGGAATGTCACTGGAATCTGTCTGCAAGCGTACATTCCACAGCATAGGAACTTTTGTTTGCACACCGCGACGAAAAATTGGAGGATGGCGGGGTAAAGATGCATATATGAAGAAAGCATACAATATAAAACTTATTTTGTTTCTAACTCTACAGCGTAGAGTCCTGCTCGAGAGATAAAAAACATTACAATTAGTAAAAAAATACATTTTATGAAACCTGTAACATTCCGTGTTTAAAACAGCCCACATTTAGCCCCTGTCTTGAGTCAAAGGAATCAAGTCGACAGCTTTATAACTTAGTGTTTTAATACCTGTTTTAATATTATCCTCCCATTTATATATACGTTGTTCCTTACGTTCCCTATTAAAAACCTGCAGGTATAGTATTTCTCATTTTCTTGTACCTTGAACATGAAAGCCTGTTCTACGGTTCGATTTATCCATCCCAATATCCAATGCACAGAGCCGCAGTAAGGGGGCATCTAACTGTATGGATTGGCCATCAGTTACTGCAACGCTGCCTAAAGAGTAACGTCTGCATCTGTATCTATTCTGAGACAGTAATAATAACTTGGATTAGCTATCTAAATTACTGAGTAGCGCAGGAGTGATTGTACGCAGCAATTTTACAAATTTGCCAAGCGAAGGCAATAAGTATATGTGAGGAAAGATAGAAGAGACGAGAAGAAGAAGAAGAAGATGCAGGCAGCTACTTGATGACCTTAAGGAAGCGAGGAGGTACTGGAAATTGAAAGAGGGCACTCTATGGAGAACTCGTTTCGGAAGAGGGTATGGACCTGTCGTAGGACAAAGTGATGATGAATTTTACGTCTCTTGCTATGTGAAAGTTTATATATTCTCAAGCTTACCTGAAATCAGTGCATTTCATTACAGACCAGCAGACGCATACGAAGGGAACTCATAAAATAATTCATGTCTAAGCTCTATAATACTTCGGACGGACATTACTCCCACTAGTATCTGATGTCCAAACACCAGACCGTAAATACAAACAACTTACTGACTTCTGAATTTACCTGTATCACGACCTGATAACAATGAAATATTAATCTTACCTTAATAGATCTGATCACTTTATGACAAACTTAATTTATTCGTTTCATTAAGAAGTCATCAACTCGCAATTCTTTTACATTTCCCCACACTTTTCTTTCTAAAGTGTTATTTAACAAAGCTAATCTTCAACAGGCGAGCTATAAGCACTTCCCAATAAAATTCACAAGCAAAATTCCCTCTTTTCTTTCTCATTTGCTTGGCAGTAATTGAACTGTCTCCGATAACAATGAAGTAGAAGAGCGTTTCAAAATGTAAACCTTGTGAGGTTCTGCTGCATCAGATTTGCCACAATTACGTTAGCAAAATGTCAAAACAATCATCAAAATGTCTGCTCCCAAGCAGGATAAATAAGAACGTGTACTTTTCGTTTTATGCCAAGTACTAAGGTCTTTTGTGAACTAAACATAGCCATCCACCATACCAAACCAATGAACGTGCCTCTGCTACACACAACATGATAATAAACAGCTGTGTAAATTATGCGTCTCCCCATTACGTACAGTTTTTACAGCTTCCTCTTACTTCTTCCCTCGTAGATGTGAAATTCTTCTCCAGTAATGTGTTCTCAAAGAACATAAATATACGAAAGTCGCAAGAAAGACATTTTAGAGCAACAACAGGCTATGTTACATCTCTCTAAGTCTTGAAATATACAAGTTTTAAAACAACAGAGGGGACGACAAGAGGTTCTGAACCGAATGGTGACAAGGATTTCCGAATTTAATCCCTCTTTCAATTTCTTCGTCAATAAAACTCTGAGACAACAAATGCTGAACACTTAACAACCCGCATACTTAAGGTTTGGACTTCACTTTCCCTGAAACACCTTTATGACGAACTGACTACTTGAACAAACGCCATAATATCTATTGTCAAAATATCTCATGGGAGACCGCTTGTTTATCCGGACGGATAAAAAACTCAGTTGGTTAAGTAACTCTGTAAGCCTTCTTTAGCTTTTCCCTTCATGTTGCACTTCCGTTTACGTAGCATTCCCACAACATGAATACTCTTTCCTAAGGAACACAACCGATTCGTCATAATAGTGGAGACAAACTGCGCTTTCTTTGACGTGTAACGTAAATTCATACGGCCCTAGGCAAGGAAACGGTTAATAAGTAAAAGCGTGTTATGTCATTCTAACGACATTTTTGCGGAAAAGTAGGTTTCCCACATTTGCAAAGACGGAAGCGCTATGCTGGAAACTGTGCCATATGGAGAATAAAGATGAAAGTTACTTCACTGTTTGGTCACAACAATAACCAGAGTCAGGAGGTAAAGGTAAATGTAGAGTTCACTCAACAACCTGCCATGAAGGCATAGAGGGGGAACAGAGGTATATCTTTACTCGTTCTTTAACATCGGTGCTAGTTGTGGTACGTGGTTAAAGCCACGCCCCGGGAATGGCCCATTACTTATTGTATAGGAGGCTGGGTGGGCTCAAGTGCCGGTCTGAAGGGGTACGGAAAATTCTCTCCTACCGGGATTTGAAACTAGGACTGTGCAGCCTGTAGCAGAGTCGCTATACAGACTACGCTATCTCGGCCCACTCAGGAGGTAAGGGAGAGATAAGTACAGATATGAAAGAAATGGCCCCCGTTGAATGTAAAGGTGGATTTCCCGCAAGTGTTCGAAATGGTTACCAAATTCTGCGCTTGAAGGTTCTAAAGAGATGATACACGAGTATGCATGCACGAGTGCAGCCACAACACGACTTCCTACCGAGTTTCACAGAACTATCTGTAAGTAATTCAAATTACAGAATGGGGTAAGAACGATATCCCACTTAAACACTTGGCAAATCCTGGCTCAAAATATTGCTCTTTTGGTCGAGTTCATTATCAAGGAAGACAGAGCATTGCTACTGATAACTAAACCACAAATGGATACAAGCTCTTGCCTATCTCAATCTCTTATTTACAAAGTCTGTTTTAAGTGCCGGTGTTTCTGCATACACTAGAGCTAGATAACGCTCAGTCTCGTGCAAGCTGCTTCCAACAGGAAGTGCTACGGGCTTCCACGTATACAACATGAATGTCGATATAACGATGATATTGTCCAGATACATAAATGTGTGTGCCGAAATTTACCAGTACATAAACGTGCCTACAACGACTGTAGGAAGATGTCTGACAGACAGAATAGAACATGGTGTAAATATTTGTGACGAAGACATTTTAGTAAACTAACGCATACACGCACATTCTGCATCCTCTTACTTTAGCTTCAAGTAAAGTGTTTCGGAAGCTCTCTCTGCTTTCAGCGCCAGGCAGAATTTAAAAATCTACTCTGTCGGGTCTATCAAATGGAGACAGATATCATGGCCATCTAATGGACCAAACAGAAGGTATCGCATACTGTAACCTGATAATAGACACACAAATTTTTGCAACGTCGTGTGTGAAACAAAAATGAGTGTTATATGATGTTGAACATACTTGTAAATTTAAGAGCAGCGATTATATACCATTCTTAAGCATATAGTTTCATTGACGATTAACACCACAGAAGGCAGGAGAGTAAATAGTTCCTACTGAATACTAGGCCTGCTGGGGTCTAAAGCTGGTCTGAACACAGTCGTGACGAGATAAATAGAGGCTGCTTCTTTACATACCAAGCAGGTACGTACAAAAGGGTGGTAGAGGTTAGCTCTATCCATATTCGACCTCGCTCCTAGAAGGGGGCGGGTGGTTGCCGCCATGATCCGGCCGCTTTACCACCGGCAAAGAAAACCGGCACCAATTTTACATGAGGCGACGAGATAGATAAGCTGCATGTAAGTTAGAAGGAGCGGACAGAATGTCTGACAACATAGTCACCAGAATATTCGTATATATGTCTGAAAGTATTGACGACATTCTGGGCGCGCGCGCGCGCACGCACATACACACACACATTCATTCATTCATCAATGTAATAGGAAGCACTTCACTGATTTCGCCGCGACATTGATCATCATCTCCAGCATGCAACACTTGGGTATATTCTAAACAAAAGGTCTCAAAATGTTTTGGTCTGCGGGCCGAATCTGTATTTGCATCACAACTTGAAGACCATACCAAGAAAAGAAGGGAAACATTTTATGTTCTTAACAAAATTTTTTTCCCCAATTTGGTTACACAATTCTCTAACATTTAAACAAATCTAGAGTAACTGCATTCTGCTAACGTGCAAACGGTGACAAAATCTCTTACAAGTGCAGTCTCTTATAGTTTGTGGCAGGATTTAGATTACGAAGTCCGTGTTGTTAGCAAAACTGTACGACGCCATTCATTTACAGTGAGAAATTTATAGGTCACAACCAAAAAGGAAATTAAGACTGATTGTTTCAACTTCTTGCAGTATGAATTTACTGCAACTGTCAGTAACCAGAGCAGAACGGCTAATTCATCATCATCATCGTCGTCGTCGTCGTCATTGGCACAACAGCCCCTTTTGAGCCAAGGCCTTCTTCAGAAGGTTCTGCCAGCTGTCTCTATTCCTTACAGCATTCCTCCAATTTCTCTCCCCCAACTTCTTGGCATCTTCCGTCGCACCATCTTCCCATCCTAGTTTCGGCCTGCCCCTCTGTCTTCTTCCTTCTGCCAATGCAAAAAGAACTCCTCTTGTAAGGCTCTGTTCCTCCATACGAATAACATGTCCTGCCCATTTTAATCGATTAATTTTAATGTATGTTACTGTATCACTTTCCTTGTATAATGTATATAACCCATTGTTGTATTTTATTCTCCATTCTGCGTTGTCATTTGTAGGTCCAAAGATAGCTCTCAAAATTATCCTTTCAAAAACTCCAAAAATAGTTTCGTCAGATTTTGATAATACTCATGTTTCAGAACCATATGCCAGCACTGGTCTCATCAAGGTCTCATATAATTTTATTTTACGGCTAATTAACTGACAAAACTAAGTCAAGGTGTATTTAGAAACTTTCTTCCTCTGCCTGTCACGAAAGTTACTTCAACGTCCTTAAAAAAACCGAAATTATACTTCAAAGATTTCATTTTGGATCTTTATTGCAGATGAAAGCCAACAACGTAGCAAGCAATGAAACGTAAACCAAACAAATCTTCTAAACTGCATTCGGCTTTTCTCTGGCAAACATAATAATTTATTCATTATTTCATTATTTCTTTTGTCTTTCAATGCATTGTTACTCTACAATAAATTAATTACATGTATCCGAAGTTTTATTGCTGCTTCCTCGACACAAAGTCAAACTTGTTGCGGGAACAACCTTATTTCGCTGAAATTCAGATTGAGGTCACTTAAACATAGAGAAACGGAGACTGATTTTCAAGTTTCAAATTTTACAGTATTGAAAACAAAATATATTCTTTAAAAACATATTTCAAAACCTATTATTATTTTTTTTTCATGAAAACATGTACCAAGTCCATATACGTCATATGTAAGTCGCGTTTTACCTAGCAGCATAGTGTTAATATAACTTACGTGCTTTGATAGATCTGCAGGAAAACCCAACTTCCGTGGCCATTAGCTGTTGGCGATCACAGCAAAAGCGTTATCCATTCAACATGCTTTGCATACTTTCTGGGGAAGGGGCAATAAAGCATGGACAGCTAAGCCGCTGATAACATGACAAGGCGAATCTCACAAATCCGACTCAATTTCAGTTAAAAACTTGTGAAACTGCAAATTGTTAAGTCCATCTGGGCGAATAAAATATAATGTACAAATTACTGGGTCTATGCGAGTGACAGATTCAAACAGCTTCCACCAAGCTGTTGCTAATGAATAAAACAGTTCAAAGCTATAGTCTTCATACAACCCGCATTTTCACTCAGCAGATGCCAAGCCAAGCCAAAGTGCTAACTCGGGGGCGGAGACTTTCGCTTTGCGCAAGTCGACGTCCCCTGTCTGTTAGCCATTCCTTCGTTTAACCTCAGTGCTGGGCTCTGTAATACCTAAACTCTAACAGAGGAATACGCTTACGCTAACTATTTAAAGTCAGGCTGAGGGCCTTGACTGATCATGCCAAAGACTAGGGCCTAGGTTGTCCTACACTAATTATGGGAGGGATACATTTTGGTTGGCTGGATATCTGGGTTCTGAGCCCAGACTGGGTCAGTCGCAAACTGGAGGTATGCGGCTTTAGTCAGGCGTTTAGGTGAAGCCGCCGCGCCTGAGGGAGCGAAGTGCGGGCCGTGCCCCGACTTTGCATCGTATACCCTGGCATTTGCCTCACAACTGAGGAAAAATCATGGAAAAACCTCTGTCAAGGTAAACGAAGGGCGCTCGGCTGATCAGCGCCGAACGCGATTCGCTTAGTCGACATGGCCATCGAGGGCGATGGCCTTGACTTGCTTGCTGGTCCCTGCCACCACTGACTTTCGCGTCAGGTGACGGGGTCAACCCTCGGTCAGCGTAATTATCTGCCGAGTTGCCGTACTAGGAGATTCCCCACATACGCTAAATTTGGGTAAAAGCTCGCAGTCAGGGCTCTGATGTGGTCGGCAAACAGCGAAACACCCAGATCCTCGTGTATCTGCCTGTTATTTACGTACCAGGCGGCACCCGTAGCAAGGCGAAGACACTTGGATTGTAACACCTGTAGTCTATGGACATGGTTGCGAGCAGCGGACCTCCATGCGGGACATGCATTGTCTGTCATGGGGCGCATTAGCTGCTTATATACCAGGACACCGTTCCTGACGCAGATCACTCTTTCTATTCAGGAGGGGACCCAGTATATCCATCCTTTGAGCAGCCCTCTTCCTGACCTGATCGATGTGAGGTGACCAGGTGAGTGTCACCCCAGATAACGGGTTGTGTTTACCTATTGGATTGGTTGCCCGAAAGGTGTTACTGGTCGGGGCTGGATGAAACGCCGTCCGACACGCGCGAAGATTATCGCCGCGCTCTCAGAGACATTAATGGCGATTCTCCGTTCACTCAACCACTGTTGAAGATCGTTGAGGTATGACTCCAGGTAGCTTATGAACAGCGTCGGCTTGCAGGACGTGGGTATGATGGACGTGTCGCCGCGTAGTAGGCCAACAAGACGTGTGCGTGGGTGAGAGCATGTCGTTGACATACAGACTGAGTAGGACAGGAGAGATCAATCCACCCTGAGCTACCCCAGCCCGCATGCTTCGACGAGACGGTATCGAAGGCTTGGGCCACGTCGAGGAAAACTGGGCCAGTCAGCCTCTTTTCGCCGAAGTTCCTGGTTATTCTTTCAACGAGGCGGGCCATCTGTAAAAACGTGCTATGCCTGGGTCTAAATTCACACTGCTCATCTCGTATCAGTCCGCGCTTGCTTACACATGTAAGATCCTAGCTAATACGATCTTTCGAATAGTGTACCAATCGAGTACAAGAGATTAATGGGCTGATACGAAGAGGGCAGTGCCGGATCCTTCCCCGGTATAGGTATACAGGTCAGTCGAGCGTGCTTTCACATTGTAGGAAAGTGATAAGTTAGGAGAACCGCAACGAAAATCTGGAACAAGTAGTAAAAGGAACGCTGGGGAAGATGCTTCAAGGCCCTGTTCGGGATACCGTTTGGGCCCGGAACCTTGCTCCCCTTGAGACACCTGATGGCTTCGTAAACACATTCAGGGTTGGTTACCTTGTGTTCGCTGTTAGGGGTCAGGAAGTAAGACCTCAGCACCACATCGAAGATCTCATTAACTGCAGGGACCAAAGGATTAGTCATCGGCTGGACTGAGTATCCAGACTGTCGCCAAGGACTTCGGCTTTCTCAGATTCTGAGAGAGGGATACCTTACCCCCCCCCCCGAGGTGACCAGGGCGGGAGATGGAGTAGGAACTCTCATCACCGGTTTGATCACCCTCCACAGCGATTGGTTTTCGGGATCGAGGAATTAGAATGTCGCACTCCACTGGTCGTTTCCCCACTCCTTTAACCGGTGGGTCATCAACCTCGGCAGGCGGTTAACCTCGGCTCTCAGAACGGGCTCCCTGGTGATCTGCCACCTCCTCCGCAGCTGATTCCTTAAGCGTATATCATCATGAACGCCAGCCGGTATCGGAGGAAGTGGGTCTTCACGCGGGCGACGCTTAGGAGTAGACGTTGTCAGCGCCTTCAGAATGGCGCAGGAGACGTTCTCAACGCACCAGTTGCTTGCCATTTCATTGTGCAATTCCGGATCGAACGGAATTAGATCTTCCAAGTGAGTTTGGAAGTTGGCCCAGTCCGTGCGCCTAAAGTCAGGGCGATCCCGTGGGTGGTGAAAGGTGAACGACACGCAGTGTCATGAGAACCGGGAGGCGGTCCGAGCTTAGTGCAGAGCACGAAGTCAGATACACCGGGAATGAGAGGTTCTTAATTATCACGATGTCCCAGACATCGGGAGTAGCCGAGGGGTTGTATGGGTTGGTGGTTGGGGAGTCCGGTCCAAAAATCATTTCAGACAGGATTCTCATCGGCATAATCACGTAGGAGTTTTCCCCGTCTCGTGTTCAGCAGCGAGTTCCAATCCACGTGTTTGGCGTTGAGGTCCCCAGCCATTAAGACCGGCATTCCCCCGCCGAAACAAGCGGTCAGGTCTCCTCCGATAAGTCGGCGGGAAGGCGAAAGATAAGCCGCAAGGATTATCACTGGTTTACCGGCCAATGTGACTTGAATGGCAGTAGCCTCCAAGTGGGTGAGGCCGGAAACGAGCAATGAGGGGTGGACTATACAACGGGAAACCAGGATGGCTGTGCGGCCCCTCGCTGGCAGTCTGTCTGTGCGGTGGCAGACATAATTGGCAAGCCGGAAGGCTTGACCAGGGTTTAGGAATGTCTCACTTAAAAGACAAATATCGACACGGCACTGGTTGAGAAAATGCTTCAGTT
>Ga0123352_10006443_pt1 | contig 17948 bp, 14 predicted proteins | sample TergutLab28metaG_FD_89700 | JGI IMG/M metagenome (GOLD analysis project Ga0123352, IMG submission 89700) | Labiotermes labralis P1 segment gut microbial communities from Petit-Saut dam, French Guiana - Lab288 P1 | ecosystem: Host-associated > Arthropoda: Insects > Digestive system > Gut ... | reverse complement strand
TTTCAAATTCTGTGTGTGTGTGTGTTTGTGTGTGTGTGTGTGTGTGTGTGTGTGTGTGTGTGTCGTGTGGTGAGAAAACAACTTTCACACACTTATACAAAAATAACAGGTATAATTCTGGTTATACATATACTTCGTACATAGATTCTTAGCAATGTTGACTGAATGTGAATGAATAGTAAATGAACCGATGGGCATGTGAGTAGGCATGATGCAAACGAAAGACCGTAAAATTTGACAGTGGTGTGGATATTCAATATACATAATTCACCACTGAACGCGGAACTCACTTGTAGAATCAGCGTGAAAACACTATATTATATAGTACGTTTCTTTTATCGGTGTTGTGAGCACCACCCTGTCACGGGATTCCCTGACGAGTACAGGATTTGAGTGCGATTAAACAGCAGTGCTTGGTGCGACGGCGAAAGAAAGCGAGAAAATGACCTCCTCCAACAGTCAGACATACTTGACACCAGTAATATAATTCTAAAAATTATCTGCAATTCGTTTCTAGGAATTTCCAATACTGCGCGTCCTCTGTGTGTGTGTGTGTTTTAATAAACGCCGTATTTGCATCATCCACACAGGCATCGTATCGGGTGAAGGAAAAGGCTACAAAAGACAAGTAATAAATTATTCGTTCTTCAGAAACGCTGCGTAAGGCAACCACTGAATTATGAGCTGTTCGGACGTTACGCTGTCTTCCTAGAAGTAATCTTATTCATTCTGCCTATTACTTTAATAAAAAAAAATAATGACAGAGTGTCCACTGTATGATCCTCAATGTTTTGTTTGCAAAAAATATGGGTATCGTTGTCGCCCTGACACAGACTCCACTACCGTGTAACAGCACCTCTTATAATACGTATTACAAAATTATTTACCAATCCATATCTAGGGCTTGAATTGTTTGTGTGACTTTCAGAATTCCCATTTGTAAAACAAGTTAACAATGGATCGACCACCACATCACACTGATTTAAGGAACCAGTTACAAAACCGTACTGTCACAACAACTACTTTTTAGGATATGCTTATGAACGAGCTGCAGTATAATCCAACTAATGTTAGTAGTTGCTCTGAAAGAACACGCCCTGCTCGCTGTCACTTTTTCTCTAACAAAGAACATTGTCGAAATTTGTTCACCAGTTGAAATAAAATGCGGACTCCTGAATTTATTACGACACGTGTTGTGGGGGGGTCCTTCCTTATTTAGGTTTCGACAGTGAACACCCTCCGTGTTAAACTGTACTTAAAATTCTCGAACATCAATTTACTTCTTTTGCGCGCTACTTATGAAACTGGGCCTTTCTGAGATATTGTCGATATGTGAGAATACACCTTTTAGTTGGATGCTACGTCAGGGAAAGCGCAGCGAACAAACTGTCGGGGATGTCATACACAGCCAGATAAGCCAGCTGCTTGCATGGCACACGCATTGAGTCGTATTCCGTATAGAAATAACTGAAGAACCCTGGTGGTAACAATAACTGATACATTGGTCACCGATTTACAAAGTGTAGGAGACGGGGACAGGAAACAGTTGTCAGAAGGAGTGTATACAAAACGGTGTCCGGAATTCAAAGAAGATACCGGAGTGACATACAGTATGGGAAAGAATGCAAGAATAAGGGAACCTACGCACATGTCAGAAACTAAAGAAGAAGCGGAATATATGTGGAATGAGGTGTGAGAATGGCAGTGCTCGGTGACGTTTGGGAAGAGTGGGGGAGTGGCCGGTCGTCGCATCTTTTAAGTTGTCTCATCAATAGCCTGAAAAACTCAAAGAAACGTAAGGAAACTCCCACTTTAGGATATCGAGTTACCCAGCTGAGATTCGAATCGGGCATTTCCAAATAAAATCAGAAGTGTCACATTTCGTACTCTAACGCCAGTGTATTTAAGCAATACTTCCGTTGAGGGTGATAAAATCGAATTGAAGGTTCGAAAAATTATTGGTCATGATCTCTGTTACAACGGAGTGTTTCCTAATGTAAAGCTACCTCATTCGTGAAGCAAGATAGTGTAATTGTGTGATCGTTGTTGTACCTTTCCCACTTTCTTCTTCCCTCTCAATTTATTTATTTTTTGTTATATTTCTTACCTTCAACTTTTTTTCTAATTTCCTATTTCTCTTTTATTTTGCCATTTCTTTCTTTTGTTTCGCTTTTCCTTTGCTTCAATGCTTTACAATTCGATGCTTAAAGATTTGAAGTTCGATAACATTTAAGCTATTATGTAAAGTACACATAAAATTTCGCTTTGTGCCTCATAAAGAACAATGTCTAACTTTATGAAGGCTGTTCGATAAATCATATTTAGGGAAATGATGGCTATTTATTGTGAGAATCGTAGGAGAGGAGCAAGAACACTGTGTTACGAAAATGCGGAGATTCGTAATGTTAAACCAGGTGGTACATATTGTTACCACGGTGATTTGAAAGTTTAATGAACTAGTGCTCATTGAACACGAAGATCCAGCGTCTCCTATACGGAAATCCGCCACCGGAAAATAAAGCTCCACAAGTTCAGTCCTGTTCACATCCTCATAGATTAGGTACCCAAAACACTCAACGTAATTTAACCTTTTGGCGCCGGAATTATTTTTTTTAATTTAACACACCTGTATATAAAATGTGAATAATACAGGAACCAAATATGTTAGAATTACGAAACAAACTGCATTTTGAAGAGAAAAAACCGGAGAGTATATACCTTGTTTAAAATATTCTGTACCTATATTTGTTGAATAAATATATAAAATGCAACTTTGGAGGTTAGGGGTGCGGCTTCTAAAGGTTAAAGCATTTCTCTGGACCACTGTCACAAGAACAGTTCGTGTTTGTTTAGAAATATGTGAGTTCCTCGCTGAAACTTAGGCCTGCGTGAAAATAGATCGTGTAGGTTAACAGGACTATGAAACGGTTGATGAAATTTTCCCGATGTTTAGGCATGGTTCCTTGTTTATCAATCGGCCGAAAAGGCACGCATTCTTACCACCACTGCACCACTCAGTAGCACTGCTGTGTCATGAAAACGTTCAAGTAGCCTTAACCAAGTGTGAACATTTAACTTCTGAACGCATGTAGCAGATCATAGCGGCCCCTTTCTTGTTTAGGTACCCGCGATTTGAAGTGATTTAGTCTGCACGTGATACACATCTGTGTGAGCAAGAGGAAGGCATTAAAGCACAGACAAAAATAAAGCCTTGTGCTCACATTAGGAGGGTCGGCGTCCTCTTCAACACCTGTGGTGAGTCGTGTCTACAATGAGCGCTATTGTGCGTGTCAAAATGTTCTGTACTGCTGCTGCTGCTGCTGCTGCTGCCTCTAGAATTCTCTGACACGTACAGATCTTAAACAAGAGGATTCGCGTGGGAGGAAAGAGAGAAATGCGTACAGAACTTGTATAATGAAAGAGATAAAAAGGTATGGTAGGAAAGTGGCGCATAGCGTTACAATTCTGGCTGTGCTCTCACTTCTTCTTCTGTGACTATTTCGAAGCAAATTAGGTCCGAGATTTTAATGTAACTATTCTTGCAACAATTCAAATATATTTAAACTAATTTTCTATTTATATACTTATACATATTTAAATACCGATCCCAGTGGTCCTGCGGTAGTTCTACTTTCGTTTAAGTGCTGGGATCGCGGGCTCGAATTCCGCTTAGGGCATGGATGTGCGTCTCTTTTCTATGTTGTGTGCTGTGTAGGTAGCGCCCTCTGCGACAAGTTTTTCACCTTTCTAGAGGAGTTCTAGCGGCTGCGTGTGTCTAACTGTGTGTGATATAGAATCCTCAACAACGAGGTGTCTTGTAGCACCACAAAAAGATATATGCATTCCGGTGGGAGGAAACGTCATTTAATTACTGCTGAAGGAATGAGACTTCAGTGATCGTAATGTGTGTTCGGAGAACCACTGTTCGTTGGTGTATGTACTGATTTGGGACGTAGAGCGTAGCGTATCAATGCAGGGCCATTAACCCGCCATTGTTTAGATCTTTTATAAAGCCTTGTGACTAATAAAATGTTCTATTGTGCATGAAATGTGCTTCTCCTTTCTCTTTACAACTTTTGTCCGAAAAGAATCCTGCGCCCAGATGAATATTTAGCGAGTGCCTGCACAATGTGTAGTTTCGTTATTTTCGTCCCATTTAGCAAAGACATCCTGAGGACCATTTCTTGTGCATAATTTTCGGCACTAAAAATAGTGGAAAGAAGTTTCTTCCACTTTGTAGTGCGTATATGAAGTGTATGACTGCGTACCGTGCAATAGTCCATCCGTTGTAAGGTCTAGTGCCCCCCTTTTTGTGTTTTACATACTGCCGTATTCGGTATAGAGACTAGGTTGCGGACTGGAACGTCCGGATTTCGAATCCCGGTAGAGACAAAAGATTTTTTCTTCTCGAAGACGGTCGGACCGGCTGTGGGGCCCACCTATCCTCCTATATAATGGGTAAGGGGGTTCTATCGCGGGGGCAAAGCTGTCGGCCACTCGCCTCCATCTAGCTCCGAAACTAAGAATGAGTACACCTGTCCCTCTACTCCCCTATATGCCTTCGTTGCATAGACAGGGACAACGTTGCTCTTTTACCTTTACATTTGAGTTTATGCAGACAACAGTACAGGTTACCGACCGATATTTGTGGTACCAATTTGTAACCTTCACCATGCCTTCTATACTCTCGCCCTATCCAGCCCGCCTTAAGTTGATCATCCTAATTGTACTTAATGAAGAGTACAAATTATGTTGTTATGGTAGTCCTGTAACGAATGAATATGTAAACAGAAAATAATAATTTACGCACGTGTTGCTGATTATGTCTGTCAACAAAAGATGGACTTATGTATGTGTAATACAGTCATACCGTTCGATTAACTTTATGAAGAACACGTTTCCGTATGTGCAGTAAATTAACATATAGACGATACGCACATATATGAATACTCGCTTAAAATCTAAGGACTTTTACTCTTAGATATTTATAGGATATAAATCTTACGGTCCGGTGCCTGTAAAATGAATACCGGCGGATATTTCTTCAAAGATAAAAGCGGCCCCACCGTGAAACTGACCAGTCATACCTACCCGCTGGCGAGTTGAGGAATGCGTGGAGACAATCATCTACTCCCGCCTAAGCATTCACGTCGTTGTGATTAATTAAGCACATACATACTCTACCTCCTTTTTCAGTTCTCTTGCTAAATATTTTCTGATTAATGGTCTTCGGGTTGCAGATGCAAGAGACGGAATATACTGAATGTGGAGTAGCGGACAGCCGACAGAATTCGGTCCTTAATTGTAGACTGGCGATGGGGATAGGGGGGGGGGATAGACGGGCAAGTTGTGGAGTGAAGAGACCTACATTTAATTAAAAGTGTACTGAAAAAGCACTGTACCGTCACATCTTCCTGTACAAAATCACAGAGAGCACATACAGAACATGTGTGTAATTTCGTGCAGATTGTATTTCATTTCTTGTGTGCTTCAAGCAATAGCGAAAGTTAGAACTAAATGTCTTGCGTATCTTGTTGCCCTTACCTATATAATTTTCCCACCAGGGAAGTCAGAGACTCGAGAAAAGAAGGTACTTTTTGTTGACTGAATTCTATTCACCTCGGCGGATGTCTTCCGCTCTGTTCAATTGTCATAAATATGAGTGTATTTTGTGGAAAGCTTGGAATGACTTTCCTTTTCCTGCTAGAAGTGGTGGCGGTTTTCACAGCTTTATGGTGCAGGCGGCCCGCACAAAATGATCAGGACGTAACAAAACATCGGCACTGAAATGTGAATAGCCCAGCAGCAGATACGAACACCAAACACCCTCTTTTTTAACCTCAACCGTCTTCCGTGTTCTGTGAATGTTTCTGGTTCATGTTAATTTCTTTTGTAGGTGCGAGGTGAAGGTAGCACCCGCTGCGACCACATTGTTCACGGCCATCTTACAGGAAATTACGAAAGAGAAAAATCCATGTGTGTGTGAGATATATATATATATATATATATACCGCGTAACGTCCTTCAGATGTTTCAATGGCCTGCTGACTACCTGGCTTTGAGCTCCTGCGAATAATGATTGCGTATTAGTGATGCATTACCACAAAAAGGGTACAATCCGACAGATTAGCTTCTGAACCATGAGGAAACACATGTTCCAAAAATCTAAATTCTTGGTGCCTGAAAGCTGACCTGAAGAAAATAACGTACTGTAGACCGACTAATATTAGGTGCCATCATACAAAATTTAGGCCCCTGGAATTTGTACACTCCTGCTTGTGGTAATAATGGGTAATAAGGCATAGAGAGTGGCCGTAGTTCCGTGTAGAAGGAAATAAATTTTGGGTAAGGTGTTTGCGACTGATAACGTGGAATCAGGTGCGAAATGGAATGGCAGTATTTCCGCTGTTTTTTTTCTTCATAAACCTGGATCCATTCCAGTTGCCCACCTTACCCCATTCAGAAGAGACCGTTGTGAAAATATGTTGGCTGCTAGGGAAGTACAGAAATTACTCGACTTTATGGATTTGAAATTATAACGGGACACTCTCAGAGATTTTTTACATTTACTGAATTACACTGAATTGAAAATAATTGTAGACTCATTTCCTTGGAGTAATTATACATTCTTTCCTCAACTTCAGAAGGTCCATTATCGTTTTCTGAAGAACCTACCATTGACCTGTGTTGTGACAATTTAAACCAATTCAAATCCTCTCACAACCTGTTGTTTTAAGATTCATTTTATTAGGCGCATTCGCAGAATTGTGAAAAGCAACAATTACCTTACATGTCTGTCTGTCTGTCTTTCCTTCCTTCCTTCCGTCTGCATGGAACAAATTGCTACCGATTTCAGATTTTCATGAAATTTGATATTTTAGTGTTTTTCGAAGAACTGTTGAGAAAATTTAAGTTTTATTAATAAAATCTGACAAGAAAAACGGGTAATTTGCATGGAGACCGATACATATTTTTCGCTATACCTCGCTCATTTCTTCTTAGAATCAAAAATGCTTCAGACAAAAGTTGTATAGAAAATAAAAACACACATTTTGTGTTCAGTAACTCTTTTTTTTTTTTCGAAAATCGTGCCGCTATGAGATAATTTGGAAAAATACTGTAGAGCCGGACAGGCCACAGATGACAATGTGGCGCATGCGCATTGCACGGTGGATAACTAAGGTAACAGACACACACTCAGAATATGTAATACTTATTGCTTTTCCACAGCAACAGTGGTTGTACGAACGCGCCTCAATGTTACGTTTTACGTACACTCTCTGTCTTGTATTATATTCTGCCGTATGCCACGTTCTCCTAAGCAGCTTTTACCGCTCATTCATGCCGACTGATATCTTTTGTGCATTTGTTATGTGTGCTACATGCTCGACCCATCTCATCCTACTCGGGTTTATCAGCGCACTTCCCTTGCGTGAAGTATACAGATAGTAATGCTTAATATTATTCGCTTGCCTCCTGTAAAATCTTCACGCTTGCTTACAAAAGTTCTGTGCCCCGTCTCGTTCTTTCTTATTTTTTGATATTTGATATATTTGTTAACTGCATTTGGGTTGACGCCCGGTGGCAGCAGTGCAGTACACATTTACACAAAAACAATACATAGAACAACACAATTAAAAACTTTGGTTGGAAGGGTTTCTGGGATTCGAACCCAGAGTGGTCAAACTAAAATTAACGAGGAAGTAACCGTTTAAAAATTATTGCCTAATTGGGAAGACTGCGGGCCGTGCCCCGTCTTTGCGGGTTATACCCTGGCATTTGCCGTACAAGTGAGGAAAAAAACACGGAAAAACCTCAGCCAGGGTGTTCATATTGTCTAAATGCAGCATATTCTGCTCCCTACTGCAGTATTTGAACGTCATGCTGCATCCGCCGGATACAACAATAACAGCACACTTAGACCTGCGCATCGATTAGAACAAGATTTCTTATGTGGGATGGAAGAGCGTTACATAAATCTCGTATGGGACGAAACTATTTATATAGCGGCTCCAGGCCGCGTTTGTCTTTCCGGAATGTCACATGCCATCCAGAGGCTTCCATTGCATTTCATTTGCCCACCGCGCACCGAAACATACGCCGATACTCTACCGTTAGCACATTATCCATCCCTGATATGAATTTGTGACAGAAAACATGGGTTAGCACCATGGGAATTGGACAATAAATTATGAATGTGAATTGGGGTAACTTGATTAGTCTGGTGATTGGCCATGGGATAAACGACTGGCCTTCGATTCCCGGCGGTGGCGGGATTCCTTTTTTTTCGACTACATGCCTGGCGTCTATTCATTGGGTGCACAAATGTTGTTCTTTATTTTTCCAGTATCAATAACCGTGGAACGCCCGAGTGAAGATATTGGAAAATACATTCGCATAAGCTGCACATGAGTTTAGGAGCCGAGATGGCTCAGTTGGTACAGTGACTACGCTACGGACTGGACTGCCGAAGACTCGTGGTTCGATTTCCAGCAAGAACAAGATTTTTTTCCTTTCCGCAAGTTCTCCAATCCAGCTTCCTGTTCATTGTGTGTTGGAAGCGCTCTCTGCAGGTCAAACGCAGCCAGCATGTGAGGTTCACCATTCAGCCCCAACTATTGGGTGGAATCGTACCTCCATTCCCCTATACGCCTTTATGTCGAACACTGGAGGTCACGTTTTACGTACGATATTTCATAGGTTATTACCAGGAGTAACTTTACGAGATGGGAAACCAAATAAGGAATAACAAAGGTCCTAAAACTGATGAATATTGTGGTAAGAGTAAAGGAATTCTGTAAGAGCATGTGGGCCTCAAACAGGATTCAGAATTATCATCCTTAGATAAACCAAGGGCCAGAGACACTTGGGAAGACCAAGAAGTAGATGGAAAGATCAGTTTTAAAAATTCTGAACATCCAAATGGGTCCATATCACCAACTTCTTGGGTTGGGAGACACGTGACAAAAGGAGAAAACGAAATAGAAGAAAAAGAGATGAAAAGTGTGTGAATACAACGCATAAGAATGATCACGTGTGAGGAATGAAGGATTTTACTTACCAGGGGACGCCTTGAATTATCAACGGAACTGGAGTATGTGATTGGAACTGCTGAGAGAGCGAGGGAGAAGCGTGAACAGCGACAGCCTGATCCTTCGTAGAAAAAGAATAATAACAAAAGCAAGATGATGATGTAATTCAATGAAGCTAGTGTCATTCCTACCACAGAATTTGTAACTGCCACTTCGTGACGATATATTGATCTCAGATAATCTAAAATTACGAAGATAAACTGGCCATGAACACAAGACTTCCTTACCAACTGATGTGGGGTATCGATTATTTCAAAACTTCATTAGGTGTGAGGGCAGACAGACAGACATGCGCAAACACGATATAAAAAAAACTGCGTTTCTTTATGAAGTAAAATTTGAGATAATATGTAAATAAGTAAATAAATAAATAAATACAAAAATAAACACATGTTTAGCGCCAGTGGGGTTATAAATATATTCTCAGATTCATAATATCCCCAGACTTACATAAGTATGTTTTGTCAGCTGCGAGATTAACAATGCCAACTCTGTAGCTTTGTTAGAAAAGGAAAAGTGCAATTGATGTGGATTGGTACAGATCCAAGCAGCGAGCCATAGGCTATTACATCGTTCCGCGCACGTGTTTTTGTAACAAATGAACACCTCGCATCGTGCAGCCAAATCCTTGCTGTCAGTAGTAACTCACGAAGTGCCCAGTAGTATATAAGTCTAATCTTTGTGCCATATTAGACAAAATCATCAAATTGGAATATATGAAGTGCAACTTTACCTGATTGAAGGAAACAAAGACTATAAACAAACACTGTCTAGTTTCCTTACTAATTGAAGGAAGCTAACATTATTTATGTGTCTAAAATTGAAATTATATTCTTTCTTTAGATGTAATCCCTACGACCAACAGCCGCTGTCTCGCCTCCAAATCCCTTAGGATCCGTGCCAACTGTGCGGAATATCTTGTATCGCCTGTAACCATTGCACCGAGAGGTCTCATTTTTTTCATTAACGTTGCTCGCTCTTACAACTGTTACAATATGTGTCGGATCTGGTTTCGGAAACGTTAATGAGTCGTTTCTAGAAGCACAACACCGACTATGTTCTTGTCGGTTGATGACATACATACAGAACGGCCCATCAGAGCGAATATCTGCTCTTGGTCCAAAGGAAATGAAACTTCTATTAGGGACATGCCTTCCTCTCTTCAGCAAAAACACACCCTTAACCCCATTCAGTCCACGTTCACTGGGTATAGCTGTTTCTTTGCCTCAGGTTAAAGTAGCCGGAACGTGAAACAGATCGATTACCTTTTTCTAATATTAAAAATTGTCACAGTATGTAATTCAGCGCCACGTTATGAAGACATGTGGGGGAAATGTTGGCACACTAACCCGCATTCTTAACCTCTGCCCTAGGTCGAGAAGAGCTGTCAGCTATACATCTCTGCCGCCTTTCCACTGGGGAAAGAGCCCTCGGTACCCATTGAGGGAAAGATGAAATTGGACCCAAGTCCCTCTTCCACCGGAAAGAGAACCTCTGGTACCCAGTGAATGGAAGACTGGATGACTATCAGGAGTCAGTCTGGGCGCTTTGGAGAAGAGAAAAATCTCTTACCAGAGTCATCGGACATCAACCCCATAGCCTAGTCACTGTACCAACTGAGCTATCCCGGTTCGCCTTTTCTTGCATACCGACTAAAATTTATGCAATTTTGAACCCGAAATGTCGCTGTAGGGTCTGCGTACCTTAATCGCATGGCCCTAGGGCAGGGACAATTTAACAGTGCGGAATTTGAATTTCTTACAGCGGCGTGGATGGAGATTCAAGCTTCCGAATGTTACACCGTGTCGACTGGTGAATGGTTACCGACGTTTCGGTGGGGCATAATACCTCAAGAGGGTAGCAACTATTTACCGGTCGACACGGTGTAACATCTCAGGATACCTAAATCTTCAATTATATTTTTTTTCCGTAACTGTATGGAGCAGATCCCTTCGATTATTTATAGAAACCTAAGGTATTTTTCCGCAGTTACAGAAGCCCATTACCGGTCCCTGTGCTTAACTAAATAAACCCTTCCACATCCTCAGACTCTGCACGTATCTTTAAGATCCATTTGATACGGTTTTCCCACTTAGCGCCTAGGCAGGTTTCCCATTCGTGCTAAAAGACTGGCTCAGTTATTCTTCTTTAATCGACACTTCGTAGACCTAATATTTGTTAAAAATTGTCTGCAGTAACAAAGAGCAGTCAGTGCCATAGAAGAGTTCAGGTGCACAAACCAGGCATTTAGAAAATAAAGGAGTGCTTAAACTTGGCAAACCTTCAAACGTCAATTACAGTCTTTAAATATTAGACTGTGTAGTTGGGTAGGTCCATATGATAAGTGGGTCCCTGTCACCACGGCATGGCGCGTCCTCCGGTTGAGGATGGAGGAACGGCCTCCGATATGGAGGGTACCTGCGAATACATAGAATAAACAGTCGCGGGCAGCCGACAAGGGGTGGTCCTCCAGCTTTGGGGTTGGGCGAGGTGCTTACAACTCCTCCCTGTTAAAACGTATTTTGTTACTAAATATTCACAGACAAAGCCTCGGACCTGGACTGATACTTTGGTACGATCTAAGCAACGAAAGAGGGACATGAGATTTGGTACTTGAAAAGTTAGGAGCCTGTATAGGGCAGGTTCATTTACAGCAGCAGTCAGGGAATTGGCTAGATATAAATTAGATTTAGTGGGTGTGCAGGAGGTTAGGTGGGACAGAGAGGGCACAATAAGAGCAGGGGATTATACTTTTTTCTATGGAAAAGAAATGAGAATAATCAGTTGAGAGCAGAATTCTTTGTACACCACAGAATAGTATCAGCAGTTAAGATAGTAGAGTTTGTTAGCAATAGGGTGTCATATATAGTTCTGAGAGGTCGCTGGTGTAATATCATTGTTCTAAATGTGCAGGCACCAAGTGAGGAGAAAAGTGATAATTCAAAAGACAGTTTTTACGAGGAATTAGAAGAGGTTTTTTTTTAACATTTTCCTAATTACCATATGGAATTTTTTAGGAGATTTTAATGTAAAAATGGGGAGAGAGAATATTTTCAAACCGACAATTGGTAATGAGAGTCTACATCAGGATAGTAATGATAATTGTGTTAGAATAGTAAATTTTGCCACATCAAAATATTTAGTTGTTAAGAGCACGATGTTCCCACACAGAAACATTCAAAAGTACAACTGACCCTCTCCTGATGGGAAGACTCACAACCAGATTGATCTCAGATTGATAGATAGAGATTGCATTCGAGAGTATTAGATGTACGAGGTTTCAGGGGAGCTGACTGTGATCCTGATCACTATCTGGTGGTTGCAAAAGTTAGGGAAAGATTGGCAGTAAGCAAACAAGCAGGACAGAGGTTTAATGGGGAAAGATTTAATTTAATCTGAGGAATCTAAATGAGCTGGAGGTTGGGAGATAGTATCAGATTTAGATTACAGACAGGTTTGTAGCTTTGGAGAACTTAAGTGATGGCGAAGACATAAATAGGGCTTGGGAGAACATCAAAACCTCAGATAAAGAGAGTCTAGGTCTGCAAGAATTGAAGCAGCATAACCCGTAGTTTGATGAAGAATGTTTAGGTTTTTTAGATCAAAGGAAGCAGGCTAAAATACAGTGGATACATGATCCAAGCCAAAGGAATGTAGATAATCTGAACAATCAAGACGTGATGATAGCAGACATTTCAGGAACAAAAAGGAATCATATTTGAAAGGTAAAATTGAAGAACTTGAAACTAACAGTAAGATAAAAAATATTAGGAACTTGTATAGGGGCATCGGTGACCTTAAGAAGGGTTACGAGCCTAGAACTAATGTAGTGAAGGATGAAAAAGGTGATTTGCTCGCAGACTGCCACAGTATTTTCCCTCAGCTCTTGAATATACATTGGGGTTAATGATGATAGGCAGACAGAATTACACGCAGCAGAACCACTAGTACCTGAACCAAGTGCCACTGAGGTTGAGTTGGCTATCGAAATCTAAAAAGTCACAAATCACCGGGTATTGATCAAATACCAGCAGAATTGACTAAAATAGGTGGTAAGACAATTCGCTGTGAGATTCACAAATTTATTATTTCTCTTTTGAATAAGGAGGAATGCCCTGAGGAGTGGAAGGATTCAATCATAATACCTGTCTATAACAAGGGTGATAAAGCAGATTGTAGTAATTACAGGGACATATCACTTTTGCCAACTACGTACAAAATATTATCCAACATCTTACTGTCAAAGTTAACTCCATATGCAGAGGAAATTATTGGGGATCATCAATGTGGATTTCGACGCAGCAGGTCAACTACTGATCATATATTCTGCATTCGTCAAATACTTAAGAAAAAAATGGGAATACAATGAAGCAGAGCATAAGCTCCTTGTAGACTTCAAGAAAGCTTATGATTCGGTTAAGAGGGAGGTCTTGTATAATATTCTCATTGAGTTTGGTATACCCATGAAACTGGTAAGGATAATAAAAATGTGTCTGACTGAAACATATAGCAGAGTCCGGGTAGGCAAGAATTGACTGACATGTTCCCTATTAGGAATGGTTTGAAACAAGGAGATACTCTATCGCCATTGCTGTTCAACTTTGCTTTAGAATATGCCATTAGGGGGGTTCAGGTAAACCAGGATGGCTTGAAATTAAATGGTACACACCAGCTTCTGGTTTATGCTGATTATGTTAATATATTGGGAGGAAGCGTACATACTATAAAGAAAAACGCAGTAACTTTGATAGTGGCTAGCAAGGTGATTGGACTAGAAGTAAATGCGGATAAAACTAAGTACCTGGTCATGTCTCGAGATCAGAATGCAGGACAAAGTCACAATATAGAGACTGATAATAATTTCTTTCAAAGGGTGGAAGAGTTCAAATATTTGGGAAAAACGTTAACAAATCAAAATTCTATTCAGGAAGGAATTAAGAGCAAATCGAAGTCACGGAATGCTTGCTATGATTCGGTGTAGAATCCTTTGCCTTCCAGTTTGCTATCCAAAAATTTAAAGATTAAGATATACAGAACTATAATTTTTCCAATTGTTTTATATGGGTGTGAAAGAACAGGGTGCTGAGTAGAATATTTGGACCTAAGAGGGATGAGTTAAAAAGGGAGTGGAGGAAACTACATAATGAGGAACTTAATGATCTGTACTGCTCACCCAATATTGTGCTAGTGATAAAATCAAGAAGAATTAGATGGGCGGGGCATGTGGCGCATATGGGAGAGGAGAGAGGCGTGTACAGGGTTTTGGTGGGGAAACCTGAAGGAAAGAGACCACTGGGGAGACGCAGGCGCAGATGGGATGATGATAATATTAAGATGGATCTTCAGGGAGTGAGATGTGGGGGTATGAACTGGATCGAGATGGTTCAGGATAGTGAGAGGTGGCGGGCACTTGTGAATGCGGTAATGAACTTTCGGGTTCCATAAAATGCTGGGAATTTACTGACTAGCTGCAAACTGGTTAGCTTCTCAAGAAGGACTCTGCTCCATGGAGTACATATGTAAGTAACTAAGTTAGTAAGTACGTAAGTAAGTAAGGAAGGAAGGAAGGGAGGAACGAAGGAAGGAAGTAGTTGGGTAGGTACGTGCCACATTCTACCAGACTACACGACGTTATATCCCAGAAGACAGTAGTCTTTAAAATTGCTCTCTCTTAAATTAAATGCAATGTTTCTCGCCGACCTGACATCAGCGTCAGGACGACTTAACGTGGTAATGTGCAAAACGTCGGACATTAAGGATGATGAAGACAGGTGTGATCGGTTGTAACGCCTTACACATTTTCTTACGATAATTTGATCGATCCTGGCACAATTAGAAGCAGATACGGCATATTTTCACGGAGTGGCCACCCACAGCAACCGAACATCTGTCCAAACTAGTTCGTCGGAGAGCAATTGAGATTCCTTACGTGCATTGTGAGCTGTAGAGCTGATCTTCATTCCTCTGTGTAAAAATTTGCCGAGCTGGTCCTGCGGCTGCAAGAAATTGAGCTGGTGCTGCATTATGCAAGTAGCTTGTTGTCTCCACGTTAGGAATTCTACAAACAAACAATTCAGAAACAAAATTTCCATATCCGTCCACTCCGATACTTTCAAAATGGCTTACCGACTTTTTACTTTATCTTTTATTTTTATAACAATCAATACCGCCTTCAAAGTGATCGCATTTCTCAATTGACGTTGGACAAAAAGAGGCAAAGAAATGGGGTCCATAATACGACTTATTACAGCTCCAACAGAACATCGCGTGGCAGGACCTACAGGCACAAGCCGGTCGACTTGTTCGATACATTTAAGGTAAACCTTTGTGACATTTGACGAATAATGCAGGGAGCCCATCTCTTGGCCAACAGAACTTGTCATTCAAGAATGTAACGTTACTACCACGTCACATAAGACATTTCATAAAGATATGTTGAATGGAGGATGAAACATATTGACAGATGTACACGATATTGGGGCACAAGGTAAGGCGTTTGGTCGAGGCACTGCGCTACAAGTCGGAAGGTCGCGGGTTCGATTCTCGATGGTGTCATTGTTATTTTTCATTGACGCAATACTTCCGGCCGCACCATGGCCCTGGGGTTGACTCGGCCTGTAACAGAAATGTGTACCAGGGATACTTCGTGGGAGTAAATACGGCCGGTGCGTACGGTCACTTTCATTTGCCCTCCAACGTGGCCGGATCAGGCCACGTTGGAGGGAAGTAGCTGTACCAGTATTATGACCTGTACCGGAGGTTGCGATTACAGTTTTTAGTGCTCCTGATGATGGGTGCTGTGACACCCGAAACATGTAGAGTGACTTTGCAGTAAATAAATATCTGCAAACTGTTGCATCTGGTTGGATTTTTATTAACATTGAATTACGATGCACGGGACCATGAGTTTAAAAAAAAACTAAGCATTCATTTCAGGAACAATATGTAAAGTTCATACAGAAGATCAGCACATGTTCTGGCCTTACCTCTTGTGTTTCGGGGGCATCCGAATATTTAGCAAGGTTCTTCAGCCGGTCCACAATATAATTGGGCTCTTCAACTGGTACAAAATGCGACAGGGCTGTTTAGCCAGTCTCAGAGGTATCAGGGCTCTCAGTCAGTCTAAAAGTGACGCGGCTGTAAAGCCACTACAAAATTAACGAGACTCTTTAGCCGGACCAAACTGTAAAAAGCTCTTCAGCTGGTCCAAATTGTAACAAGGCCCTTCAGCCGGACATCTACGTCACAGGGATCTTTGGTCGGTCCAGAATGTCCTGGTGACAAACGTGCCCTTAGTTGATGTTTGAGATTCCCATAGAGTTGAATATTGTTCTTCTAAAGCAGAGTGGTTATAGACTGTTCCAGCAGAGTGGTTATAGACTGTTCCAGCAGAGTGGTTATAGACTGTTCCATAAGCTTTAATATTTTAGAGCTATATATTTTTGTTTCAGAGATCAGAGTCGGTTTGTGAGTGTCGTGTAACTTTCAAACAAACGAAGCCTATGTTGCACCATGCTATCTTAAGCACACCAATCACAATATTATCTAATTAATGTTAATACAGTAATGTCAGATGCACAATACTGTCTTAATCACATCAATCTCAGTATTATCTAAGTACTGTTAATATAGTAACGCAATACAATCACAATAACGTAGAAGTGCTTCGTGTGAGAAATCTCCAGCCATCGCGACAACACAAACAAAATGCTTTCAGCTGCAAATTAGTAGCTTGCTTCGACAGTGACAGCCACATTCAGATGAGAAACTGAAATCCTAGCATAATGTTTATTCTGGTGTCTTTTTTTTTTAATTTCTCGGCACCAAGCCATATTTGATTATCATACTTTGACGTTCAGTGTCTGACACAGTTTATTTGCACCTGTGTTGTCTAAACGATGTAGAAAGTATCCGTCCGTGCTGTGAGTCTGTCTGTCTCTGAGCACATTAAGACTTATAGATGATCGGCACTGTTGTTAGACATATCCATAATATACTTCATAAAAAACTGCAAACACAAGTTTCCATATTTGGATGGTCAGATAATAACACAGTGTGATCAAACTTTCTACACGATTATTAGCTTCGTTCTTTGTGAGGTTAGGAATCTCCTGAATAGACATTTCAGGGCTCCAAACCAGTTGTCTTTGTGCGTGCGACTATGTCCGTCATTCAATTCTCACTCTGATTAAATCGAAAATAAAAACACCTCACACATAAATTCATATATTTTCCTGTAATTTGATATGCATAGAATTTGTTTACCGCAAAAGAGAACCATAAATAATTATTCTCATGTTAATTGGTTCAATTGACACTGCGGCTACCCATGTTCTCACGTTGCAGATGGAGAAAACAGTCTCCAGAACAGAACTTCCTAAACGGGGATCCGAAGAACGTCGTTAGAAGTTCCGCGACAAATCGTTCAATAAGTATAAAAATTTTTAATCTACGAGAGAAATTTCAAATATCCCTCCAAATATTACGGGAATCTTCTTCAGGCAATTGACAATACCGGAGTAGTGTGCCAGCGCTGTCAACTGCTTCTTTATTGTCTTTCGGTCAGTTCGTGTTTAGGATTATATTTAGTAGTATTTTGTCTGTTTTCATAGACAGGAGTTGCACCATGCAGAAATGATTGGCAAGCGCTGATCTTGAGCATAGTCGCGAATACACTGAATACAGAGACACGTGCGTACGAGTGGTCCTCGAACTCGGAAATTGTATTGAGGAGTAACATTTCATAACTTTTTGAAAAGTTAAAAAGAACGTCGGATTTGGCAAGACCTTGCGATAAATGTTAGTGAGCTTTCTGGCTTCAAACAGTGGGATAGTTCTCAAATAGCTAAGTTGATA
>Ga0123352_10006442_pt1 | contig 17949 bp, 15 predicted proteins | sample TergutLab28metaG_FD_89700 | JGI IMG/M metagenome (GOLD analysis project Ga0123352, IMG submission 89700) | Labiotermes labralis P1 segment gut microbial communities from Petit-Saut dam, French Guiana - Lab288 P1 | ecosystem: Host-associated > Arthropoda: Insects > Digestive system > Gut ... | reverse complement strand
TGTGGCTGCATGTAGCGGTGTGTACTGTGGCTGCATGTAGCGGTGTGTACTGTGGCTGCATGTAGCGGTGCGTACTGTGGCTGCATGTAGCGGTGCGTACTGTGGCTGCATGTAGCTGTACGTACTGTGGCTGCATGTAGCGGTGCGTACTGTGGCTGCATGTAGCGGTGTGTACTTTGATTGCATGTAGCGGTGTGTACTGTGGCTGCATGTAGCGGTGTGTACTGTGGCTGCATGTAGCGGTGTGTACTGTGGCTGCATGTAGCGGTGCGTACTGTGGCTGCATGTAGCGGTGCGTACTGTGGCTGCGTGTAGCGGTGCGTACTGTGGCTGCATGTAGCGGTGTGTACTGTGGCTGTATGTAGCGGTGTGTACAATACGGTACAGTATAAAGAGACACTGCTGTGATATTAATTGTGCGTTTGTTGGTTTGAATACAAACAACAAAACTGCACGCATTACAATAGCAGCAATTAAAGTTTTGTTGACTGAAACGTGTCTTCCATTAGCGTCAATTATTCCTTCAAACTATAGTGGTAACTATACATACTACGTGTCAAGGTCCAGAAAGTCTGCATTTTGTCAGCATATTGTCCATCTGAACCGCGACAGTTCGCCCCCTCTCCTGGTCGTGGCCCCCCCCCTCCCCTGTTCCCTGCCTCCAGTCGCTCCCACATCTTGCCGTCGGTTCTGTGTATTTGGCAATATGGCGGCGTTCTTCTGCACCTCTTCTTTCCGTCTATTCCTCGGCCTTCCAGCACGCCTTGTGACTTGGCGGCTTCCTTCCAAACTTCGTTTTGTTGTCCGACATCCTTTCTACATGCCCAGCCCACTGCAATCCTTTCCCACGCATGTACGTTACCCGGTCAGTGTCTGTACATTTGTTCAATGTATGTCGACATGTTCAGTCACACACAGCACACTCATTTTTAGTTTATTATCTGGCGACGAGTTTCGACCTAAAATGGCTGACATAATCAGGTCATTGTACAGTAACATGAATGCAAACAGATACTAAGTGTCATAAGGCTTTTTACGTTAAAAATACATTAAAAATGTATGTACAATATATAAAGGTATAGTCCATTGCAATACGACCAAAGACAGTCCTTCAATGCACCGTACTCTCCGGACACCATTCACTTGTACGGGTTCTAATGTTCTAATGTTCTAATGTTCTAATGTTCTCCGAAGTATTTTTATCTGAAACAAACCATAATTTGTGCAGCGCCCTTGGAACTTGTTCACGTGTCTCTCCGTGCAGTACAATACAGTACAGTACAGTACGGACTTATGATTCTAACATAACAGACACTTTGTTCCTGTGGTGGTGAACCGTGCTTTATGTGCGGTAGGAACTGATTTTGTGTGTGATTATCACCACCACCACCAACAACAACAATAGCAACGTCGGTCTTATCTATGTACAGGACGACTTCCCATGTCTGCAGTTCCTTTTGTGTTGACCACACTACAGTGGGCAGTTCTTGTTGGTTCCAAGCATTAAATACGTTCATATTAACCTTTTAAAGCCGAGTGGTCACTATATGTACCGCACAGTGGTCACTATATGTGCCACCAGTTTAACTTTACAAAAATTCTACACTCTGCCCACACAGCTGTATTTATGTGTTTTGTGTGGATCTGAGAACAAACAGCGATTATTTTCATATACAACATTAACTGGCTGGTTTTTATAACCGAGATTTAACCCTCTAAAGCACAGTGGTCACTATATGTACCACCAGTTTAACACTCAACAATTCTACGTTCTGCCCACACACTGTATTTATGTGTTTTTGTGTGGATCTCAGAACAAACAGCGATTATTTTCATATACAACATTAACTGGCTGGTTTTTATAACCGAGATTTAACCCTCTAAAGCACAGTGGTCACTATATGTACCACCAGTTTAATACTCAACAATTCTACGTTCTGCCCACACACTGTATTTATGTGTTTTTGTGTGGATCTCAGAACAAACAGCGATTATTTCCCTATACAACATTAACTGACTGGTTTTGTGACTGAGAGTGTTTACTGCGCGGTATGGACTGGGTCTTTATATACTATATAACTGGGGCTCGGTTTAGTATTTAAAAGGATAACCCATGGTGTTTATGCTTGAAATCTTTCACTTCGATCGTAAATGTCAAATATTTGCAGCAGTCAGCGCAGTTTTTCTACGCAGGCAGGCGCGGCCAGTAAATTATCTTAGAAATTCCAGTTCTTCTTGTTCTTTGGTCTTCTGTCTACTCTGTTCACTGCCCAATCCTGAGAAATGTGGCCCTCCTCCAGCACCGGAAGGCCTACTGCTAACACATAACAAAGTTCAGGCTATGTCTTGAAACTAAGTTGTTGTTAAGAACATTACTTGTTTGGCTGTGAATAGCTGGTGCTCTGTTAGCACCACCGTGCCAGCCTACTTGCTGTCCTCAGAACTTACCTGGTAACAACTGCGCACTCGAACTTTGTACGTATTTCGTCGTGACCGGCAATCAATACAGCAGACCGTAATCCACTATCCTCCCTTCGGTGCTGTTAAGATACTGGCATCAGACGTTTCGAAGATCTCAGCTCTCTCCCTCCTTAAGGTGAAGTGACTGCCACATGGGCCTTGCCGATAACCCACATTACCCGTCATGCAATAGCCAAATGAAGGGCACCAACAAACTTGAACCCTATATTTCCTAAATGACAGTCCCTTTCAGAGGTTGTAGGACTGCGGTTTTCTGTGGATGTGACGCCGTATAGTCTGGTGGAAATTTGGCGACACTTCGAAGGCATATGCTGGTTCCATTTTCAGGGCACGGCTATACCTTCGCGCGGAAACCTGTTATTCGGAATAAAAGTAAGTGCAGGTGTAGGAGACGAACTCGCCAGTTGCACGGTACTGCTTACTCATGCGGTGTGTGCAGGTGCGAGCGACACACGTCAATTCAGTTTCCGGTCATGCTTATTTCTCCGTTTTCCGGTACAGATGAGGAGGACGATCGCCGGCCAGAGTGCGATTTGTCAGGAGCAGGACTAACGCGTGTGACGACCCTGAGCACAGTAGGTGTCATGGGATGTCCCGGCAGATGCAGGCTTTCTATGCGATAAAGCTGCGGACTCGGGGACACGTTAAAGGGAACACCCTGTACCACAGTAGTAAGTCCAACGATTATGCTACCCGTGAAGTTGGCCGATTAGAGCAAACTAACTCCACTGAACAGCGTTTCTGGAGAAGATAGCAGTCACATAGTCAGGACATTGCCTGCATTTCATGTTCATTACCGTGTTCACAACAGCCGGCCACATCTCTTTATCCTAAGCCAGATTAATCCAGTCCACGCCCTCCCACCTCATTTCTCACAAATCCAATTTAATGTAGCCCCATCGACGCCTTGGTCTTCCGACTGGTCTCTTACCCTCACTTCTCCCCACCACAACCCTCCATGCACCTCTCCTCTCCCCCTAACTGCTACATGCCCCCTTCATCTCATTTTTCTTGAACTGTTCACCTGACTGATGTTGGGTGAGGAGACGAGATCTCCTCCAGTCCTCTGGTACTCTATCCGTCTCAGCACCCTATTCTCGAACACCCTCAGCCTATGTTCGTTCCGAACTGTGACAGACCAAGTTTCAAACCCATAAAAACAGCAGGCAGTATTACAGTTCGGCACATTTTAAGGTTTACACAAAGAACACCCAGCAACTGTACAACAATGGTCAGTCGCTACATATTTAATTTTTAAAAAGTCTTAATTTTTTTGAAAAAACAAATCCCACAAATAAATTCTGCGGAAGAAACATTGCACTATTTGGCACCAAATCTGTGGTACACATAATTACCCCTCCTCTGAGGTTTCTCCGTGTGTTCTCCAGTGCCGTAGAAGTAAACTTATTGGCTTAGGATCTACATATCGCTAGATACGTTCTGGTAATTGTACCCTAACGATAAACGAACTGAGTGCGGTATGTCTATGACTAATTGGTTTTGTGTTAGTGGTGATGAACATGGAGGTTCTCACACAGGAAGTCAGAGGTCGTCAATCGTGTGCCTCTGGGAAAATTTATGGACTCAACAGTAGTATGGTGAGCCCAAAGGACATGTCCATTTCGTGTCTACAAGCAGCAGTATGGCGAGTCCAAAGGACATGGCCATTTCGTGTATAGGAACGGAAGCTCTCTCAACGTTCATACTGTTCAGACGTCACTTTATTGATGGGGTCAGGTGTAAATAGCGCTAACATTGTCCAAGAAAATGGCCAATTGCAAGGCAGGTGCTGACTGTGAAATGGAGTGGCATGACACAGTGTTTAGGGAAACGTCACGACGTGAGAACACGGACAGTGAACTGCCTGCGATGTCACAGTTTCACTTCACACACTGTCACACTTGCCCCTACGTTCCAACGACGATCTGTCTAAATTGTGAGCTTTTCCTGACAGTTTCCTATCGCCCTGTAAGAAAGGGCATGAGGTGTGACCATCTCCAGACTGCAAAGAAAATCTAGCTGTTAACAAGACAGACAGACACTGTGCTGTACGTATGACGTAACAGCGGGGCGCGTTCGTGCAGCCGTTGTTGTAGTGGAAGAGCAATGATTGTTACATATTGTGCGTGTGTGTTTGTAGCCTTAGGTATCCGACATGCAATGCGCATGCGTCATAATGTCATCTGTCCGGCTCTACAGTATTTTTCCACATTATCTCATAAACGGCACGAATTTAAGAAAAAAATCAAGTAATTTAACGTAATATTTACGCAGTTCACTCACCAACAAATGCACTGTTTATTAACTTGGTTAAAAGTTTTAAGTTTATGTTAAAATACACAATAGTGCATTTGTTGGTGAGTGAACTGCGTAAATTTAAAAATGCACGGTGCAACGATAAGAATTAACATAAAATGTTTGTTGTGACTTTCTCTGCAACCTTCATCTGAAACGTGACTCTTTCTAAGAAGAATTGAGAGAGATATTATTAAAAATGTATATTGGTCTTCATGTAAAGTATCCGCTATTCTGGTCAGATTTTAGTGAAACTTGAATTTTTCTCGACAGATATTTGAAAAAAATTAAAAAATGTTTAAATTTCATGAAAATCCGTCCGGCGGGGGCCGAGTTGTTCCCTGCGGACGGATGGACAGACGGACAGACATGGTGACACCGAAAGTCGCTTTTCGCAATTTTGTGAACGCGCCTAAAATTGGATTGCGAACAGTTTAACAAGCACTGTAAAGCAGATTTCTCCGTATGTTTGAGAGTCCCGTAGGCGTTCGTCCACATTAAAGTATTGGAATATTATTTTGTCTGACAACTGTCGCTAGTCGCTTCCCGCCGGTTCGCTCAACTTACAAAACATCGGCGAGTAACGAACAACGTTTTTGTCAGATGTGACGAACGTCTGCCAGCAGAAGGAAAACATTTCCGGCGCCTTGTTTAAAAATGGGGAGTTAAAACCTAACCCAACTGCAAAACACTGCAATAAAACGCGTGGACCCCGACTCACTGCTATCAGGAATAGCGGCGAGCGCTGCGCTACTGCCGTCACGCGGAACGGTCTGAGTGAATAGTGATAATGTTTGTCACATAAAATAATGTCGCTGTACTTGTCTAATCAGATTCTGAATAATTTCGTGTCCGTTGGCACTGCCCTCCTCGAACGTCATACTGCAGTTGGTAACTCTGCTCCTTCTTATTCACGAAGTTCTGGGTTCAAATATCGGCGATGACACCGGCTATCCTGCTGACGTTTGCCGTGACTTCCTCCAGTCTCCAGCGAATGTTGGTCCAGTGCCCCAAATAGGTCACAACCGTTTCCTTCCACATCCTTTCCAATTCAATATTCACACTACCAGCTGGCGCTGTAGTGTGGGTGCCCATCTTTAAATATGAGTGTTCTGCTATGGGCTAGAAAACCGGAGCCGGGGTTCGATTCCGGGCGGTAGCAGAGATTTCTCTCTTCTTCATCTCGGTCAGGAAGGCGCAGATTACCAGCCAGCCTCTTTATCCGCACATAAGGCGGCTGGAGCGTCGGGCTGTATGCTGACTTGAGGGTACACCTGCACTCTTCTTAAAGTCTTCAGAGTCTGATGCTTAATTAACCCTCTACACCCCAGTGGTCACTATATGTACCGCACAGTGGTCACTATATGTACCACCAGTTTAACATTCAACAATTCCACGTTCAGCCCACGCAGTGTATTTATGTGTTTTGTGTGGATCTCAGAACAAACAGCTATTATTTCCCTATACAACATTAACTGGCTGGTTTTTATGACCGAGATGAAGTGTGTTTACTGCGCGGTACGGCCTGGGTCTTTGTATCTAATTCACGTTAAATTCCGTTTTCACTCCTCACCTACGTGTTTTTCTTACCAGAACAAACGGTCGAAGCCTGGTAACGTTTCAGCAGTAGGTAGCACTGGATACAGGAGTACTTCCACCTTTTCGGCCTTCAAACCGTGCCACAGCCCCGGCAGTTAATTAGCGGCCACTAATCGCAGTGACCGGAGTTCGGTCTGAGGCTAGTCCATTACGTGCCATTTGTGATAGACAGAGTGGTACTGGGACAGGTTTTTCTCCCAGCACTTCGGTTCTCCCCCCTTCCCGTCAGTACCATTCCACCAACGCTCCATACTCATCACCATCTACACGTCGCTCTCATCAGGACAAACGGACGAAGCCTTGGGACACTTAAAAAACGTTCTTTCGTGTATGGGGGAGATTGGATAGAAAAGTACTTTCACTTTTTTTCAGGCTACTCAAGGTTAATTAAAACCAGAGATAACTATACTCTTAGTTTCAGGGTATTTTAGCCTTTGTTCCGTGCTGTTACCATATGAAAGGCGACCGCTAATATTTTCAATACAGCGCCCTGTGCTGCATTGTTTTGCTGTGATTACTTCAGACTGTATGCATTACACGCACATCGCTTTTATTCGTCTGCCATGACTCAGCCAGTTTCATTTTCGGAACATACACCAAAGCTAGTCAAGGCAGACGTTCAAATACGCTGCGGTTCTTTTCTTGCCGTCCCTCAGCACAGCACTAAGAGTTGTCAAGGGATATGCCGGCCGGCCGGCGGAATAGAGGCTTCTTGTGCGGTTCGTTATGCCGATAAAAGAAAGACCCTGTATTTAAGTTTCTAAACGCAGGCATTTGCTTAATAACAAGAACTATTATTATTATTATTATTACCTACTGCAATTGAGTTGTCACTCGGTGGCAGCAGTCCTTACACTAGTACGGACAAAACAAAAAAGAATAAATACACATAAACGAAACAATACAAAACACAGTAAATACAAGTACACAGATTACCAAAACACCCACACACACACACACATTACAAAACAAGTTGAAACAACCACAGTATAAGATACACACCCTATAAAATAGTCACAATACAATCAAGTACCCCCATTATAAGGTCACCCTAATGCGCGTGGTACCGTTATCCCCAAGAACTTCACCGTAACTCACTTCACTCCACTTCACTTGAAGTCATACCAATTCAACTTCCGACATGAACACTGCACACGTGCCGATCGGTGAACTGAAGTTCGAACTCGGTTCCTTACACTCTCAGGAACGTTCACAAGAGGCGGAAGGCGACTGTCAGCTTCATCATTACCGTCTGCACGAAGCAGTTCGAGTTTCGTGATATTTAATGTCGGCGATTTCTACCGACATCTTGCCGACAAGTTCTATTTCTGTTAAAATCCTACAAAATTAACTGGCGCTCTACACGACACCCTACGTAAATATCAGGTTAACACTTCACTGACTTTTCTTGGGTGGATGGAACTTCAGAAAGATTATCTTACGTTAAATACATTTTTGACAAAATCATATTGTTTGCGGGCAACACGATAATCTGGAACGTCAAATATGGCGCCATATAGATGCAATTTGCATGCTGGGTACGTACGCCAATAAATACAATCTGATATGCGGTCATACGAACGAATTGTCCTTACGATCTGTTTCAAGCACTGTGCGTATTGAGTATGACATGAACAAGCATTATTCCCATTCTGTGAATAATGGCACAAAAATATCTAGGATAAATGTGCTAGGAGTATCAACTGGTTGCAACACGGGTTTGAAAACACGTAATACGCAGAAATGTTAAAATTCGAATACAAATGAAATGGACAAATAATCAGCATGCAAAGATCCAAACGAATCTCAGTGTTACGTTATACGTACATTTCCAATCTTTACAATACTGGACTGAAGTAGGGCCAGAGTGGGGCCGACTAGGGCGCAGCTGAATGGGGCGCCACCCCATAAGGGGAACTAAGAAGTCACTGGAATACGTGTAGTTGACCGTTGAAAGATTTCCGCACGCGAAAGAATTCCTCGGCAAATGCCCTAAAAAAAATGCTCATAATCCATTCTATGCCAAAGGAGTTCAAAGGCACACCCACTCATCAGCCTGCACGGGACGCCATTTCCCGCCCCGCCTGGTAATCAAGCACTTACCATGCCACAATGAACCTAAAATCTTCCACCTATGCAGTTTCTCGCTGCAGTTGCAAAACGTAGGCCCTTACCGGCGTATCCAACATACCCCACACAACACAGCCGTTCTTGGAAATCTTCACAGTTGTTCCACTACTCACCAAGTAGTACTGCCCTTCCACGAAACCCATATGTTCGTCACGAAGTCCATAAGCAGCTACCATAAAACTCTACCCTTAAGAAACCAATCCACATCAATTGTAGTTTGAAAACTTTTGTTCAGTTTTGGCTGTGATTTCATACCTTTTGTGTGTCGGGTAACAACCTTCAGTTCATTTTGAAATTGGTAATTTTCCTCTGCAACAATGTGTGTGATGAGAAATATGATGGAAACACTGCTTGGAAAGGTGGAGGAGTATCAGGTCAGTGCTACTCTACTGCGGCTACAGAAGGAAGTCCTACAGATGGTGCAGATGTCAACAATGAGCGCTCCTCCTGCGTACCTACCATCACAGCTAGTGCAACCGTTCCATAGGCATCCTTCTGTAGCCTTGATACGCAGCAAATAAATTATGTAGGCTACGCAATATCCAGTTTTTAATTTGGCCACTTGTGGTACATTGCGATTACAATCTTCATGTTGTAAGTTTCAGATTACAGTAAGAGAAATAATGTGAACCCAGTTTGTCATATATATATATGATACATTCATTAAGCATAAACATGGCGCGTGCTGTCCGACACCACAGTGCAGAGTCAGGCAGCACTTCCCACAGCCACATTCATTCTCAATGCATTCGTTTTTAACCTGTCCAACGATGCAAACTTCCACTGCACTTGTATTTATACATGAGCATACTTATATATACCACGCAATTATGACAGCTTGGCACAACTTGAAAGAAAAAGTGAACTTATGTAGTCATTATGGCACATTCAGGCATTATTTACAAAGCACAAAAAAATGCCACATTTTGAGATCATGTGTGGCATCAGGAACTAATGAACTGGCTTTTTTTTAACAATTTGATAGAGGGCACACTCCAAGTTGTTGCGCTATGTGATTTTCAGCTATTTGACCCATAAGTTCACCTTATATAAGTCCATGAATTAAATTTTAATATTGATTTCATGTACAGCTAATAACATGTGGTGAAATTCAACATGAAATTTGTCTTTAAGTATATCAGGTCACTCTGATATCTTGCCTTACTGGTCATGACAAAGCCTACCTTAGAAACGATCATAAAATGCATGATACTTGCATTACATCAGGAACATTAACAGACTGTACACAGCACCACTGATCAGTTGGTGCAGTATATTCTGGGGCACTCAATTTGCAATAGCGTAAAACTGCATCAAATCTATGTCAATAGAACGGACCAACAGAACAGCAGCAGCACACTGCACACTTCCAACATATCAAGGCTACAGGTGCTCCTTGCCCATTTGGCAGACTTTCACTATGTCGGAATTCGACCCACTACCCATCCAACAGATGACCAAGCACAAGTCACATCTGCTAGCCATCACATGCGACACCCAACCCACAAGTTTCAGCAAGCACCGATCTAATGAGAAATATCCCTCACAGTAAAAGCTTACATTCCAAGCAATATACAATATTCACACACCTCAACTGTGTCTGTCTGCAGCTGACAGACAAGTAACCATACAGTGAGGTTCATGTAACTTGGGGCTTGTGTAAACTGGTATGGATGTCTCTCTGTAGTCTAAATCAGAGGGACAAATATCATGCTGCATTCTCTGGTAGACGACCATTTACAATAATTATGTTACATTGCTACATACAAATATTACTTCACATATCACAGTAACACATGCCATTACAAAGGGTGTCATAACTGCAAAGCACACAGTAACACACGATTAACCTTTTAAGACCTGGTGGCAAGTTAAGAGTGGCCAAACCTCAACTGAAGTTTCCACAAAATGCACTAGCAGCAACGGTCTTTGCGTGTAACACTTGGCCACTGCGGTATACTCAATGTTTAGTCTTCGGACCTTAAAAAGTTAAGTTTGTGAACTACTGCGAAGTGATACCCATTTTACAAATAATTGGAGGGGGGGGACTAAATCTTATATTTGGGTAAATATTATATGTATATATTACCACTTACTATATTTTTCACCCAAGGACAGGACACTGGTATGTCCCAAACATGCACAGCTCAGCATCACTGCCCATAAATATACACAGGGCCTTACACTGTATCGTGGTACAACTGAAAGTCTCATATGATGCTTAAGTTAAACGCTGGCAACTACGGTCTTTTCACGTGCTAACAGCTGTGAATGACTGCAATTAAAATAACGTATGACTACAGAAGGACTGCACATTAAATTGTAATGCTCTCATGAACACCAGGGTGGAAAAAATATTTATCTCCTCACATTTGTTGTAGCTATGTGGACTGTGAAGTACTGGACAGCCCTGAACGGCTGCAGTGTGTACAACCTTCACGGGATGTACAAGCCTGCAATAGGGCACCTCCTTAGTCACGGGGCTGCCCAACAGATGCTGCAATGGGACTGACCATGCTGGCTGCACTGCAGAGCCCAGTCCCTTGCTCAAAACAAACACAACTTGAAACAAAACAGCTGCTACAAGAAATGGTGTTAAAGAATGTGCAAATTTTTTAATCTTGTTTCTGTAAATGATGCTGGAAGCAAAGACTGCCAGATATTGTGTATCATCTCATGTGCATCAGAGTTGCCAACATTGACTGTCTACAGTGCTGTGATAACATAACTGCTGCTGCGCTGTTACTAACAGCTGCACGTTCTGTCTTTGAACTGTCAAGCCCACATACACAAAATCAGTTGTGCCAAATATAGTAATTAAATTGTATGGCAGCTGTTTGGCACAGAGCAGAACACACCGCTGTTTAGAGGAATCTGCAACCCAATCTTCCGGGGTAGTTTTTCTGAAGTTTCTACAGGCATAAAGTGAGAATGAATGTGGTGGTGGTGGTGGTAATGGCAGAAGTGGTGGTGGCAGCAGTAGCAAATATTCATTTGCACTTCACCAGGATAAAAGACAACACTCACTGCAAATGAATAATCTGGTGCAAGTGTTGTGTTACATACATTAAGCAACAATATGAGAAGGCAGGAGTATGTTGGGCCCATTCTGTCAAACTGGCATTTCAACCCAACTGCTATGCAGCCTTACAAACATCTCCCACTCTATTACTTACAATGGTTCTGCAATCCTTCCATTACTTTCTCAAACCTTCCATATAAATATGGCCTATTTGCACATTCCCCCCTGAAAGTGTTCCAACTCCTTTGGCCAACAAACATACAGTTCCAAGGTGGGATCTGTAAGAACATTCTTCATAACTGAAATCACCTTCTCCATTGTGACATAATCATTACTTACATAAAAAGCTTCAATACCAATGTAAACAAACCTATCTTTCTTTACCATCTTACGTAACACAGACAGACATTTTTCAAAATTAATGTAGGAGAATGTATCACTCTGTTTCTTCCTAACAATCAGGCCATACAAAACTTCATTCCGTCTCTCCAAACGTATGACATCTCCAACTGCTTTATTTTGCTTCTTGTACTCCAGCAGGAAGTTAAACTTACGGTCCAGATCTTCCCCACACTTATCCACACTGCCATCTTCAGAGCCAAAGAACAGGAGAGCTGTCTCAGTTTCGATGGTAACCAAATGGTGTTGCCGGGATGTAACTTGGAGTTGTTTCTTTCGTGGATAGTGACTGTCTTCTTCCTTCTCAGGCTAAAAAATAAAAAAGCAAGAATGCTGTGCCCCTTATACATGTAGTATATAAACTATTACATAATGATTAGTGCACCTTGTCCATTTATGTTAAATCTCTGTCTAAGCTACACAAATGGAACCAAACGAATTCTTAAACTGAATCTGTATTGAACTGACAAAGATATTTACAGAATACAGATATGTGCTTCAGTGTCTATATCCTTATACTGCAGCTAATCCAAACATCTTCCAGGCCCATGGGGCTTCAAACACCGAATTCCAATGGCAACTGATTTTCATTTCGCACTATACATTACAGTGCACAGTACTCACACACTCAGTGTGGTCCCACTTCTACACATGGATCACTCAGTCTGAAGTCTTACGTTATTGTCTCATACTTTAAAAATGCTACATAGTATTTACATGACAAAGCAAACTGCACAGCTGTTTAACCAAATCCTGTGCATCTCAATAGTGCCACCACAATGCACATTTTACAGTTTCTTAAATTATGTCAATGTAATTCCAAAATGGCATGTGGAAACAATTTTCAGGCTGTAGTACCTGAGCAGCGTTCAGCTACATGCCCTGTCTCCACTGCACAGTACAAAATGTGCAGAGGTTGTGGCCCAACATGTGGCAAGTGGCAGCAATTTGGAGTTTGTAATTACAGCACCTGCACATGACTTACTGGAAATGGCATACACATCAGCAGCTTTGTTCTTGTTCTTATGACAGCTCTGCAGTCCTTCATCATGAAATTCACATTTAATCATAAATACTAATTACATTATCACATATCCTAATACAGGTCCTGTATTTATCAGAATGTGATAAACAATCCTGGTCAAACAGAACAATGTCCCTCTATTACCAGCAAAATAAAAAAAGACTCTCTCTTTGCTTGACAATGGGGGGCCATTACAGATCTTTCTGACCTAAGGAATAGAACAGCTACTGCAGGTACACAAGGAATGGGACAGCTGCTGTAGACACACATTAAACAACTGAATAAATAAAGTGAAGTGCCGCCTGACAGAAACACCAAGTCCTTTACATTGCCTACCATAATTACAAACCTAAGTTATTGCAAAATTCCACGTTTTCCATTAACATGAGCCCAAAACATTTTCTCAATAGAAGGCATCCCACTGTTGTTTTGTAAACTAATAACACAGAGACACAGACAAACAGACAACACAGTCCAACATGACTATTCTTGTGTATAAAACAATAACTTGTTTTTTAGAACTGCAATTTTACGAAAACAAAAGTTCTTTTGTAAGAATTGTGTTGGCTGTATTATCTACATATTTGTAATTCACAAAATGTGCCCCCACCCCCCCCCATATTAGGGTGAAGTCAGTTTTTAAATAAGCAGCCATACATACTCACGCTCACTCACTATTACAATTACATAATTTTACATACAGATGATGTGCAATACACTACCCAGCACTCTGCCTCTCAAATACATATTATTCTGTTTGTACAATAAGCTGTATATTTACGTCTCCTCATAAATGCGTATCAGTAAATGAATAAGCTTAACAATTAAAATTGTAACTCATAATCAGCAGTCAACATATTTAAAACTGCAAAGTTCCTGCGAGGTTCTGAGCTCTTCACACTGGTGTTGGTGCAGATAAATGTCTTCTAGGATGTGATTCAATGCCACTGGGCAAGCATTTCCAGACATTCCTTTGAAGAACTGGGCAGTAGTCATCCAGTGACACAGAGTCCCATCCTTGCATCTTCAGGTTACACTCTTAACACAACTGTAATACTGCTGCACACAGTAATGTACTGGAACTTAACTGTAATACTGCTGCACACAGGAATGTACTGGAACTTAACACAACTGTAATACTACTGCACACAAGAATGTACTGGAACTTAATACCACGTGACTTCACTTCCTAATGGTTCTTCTTCTTCTTCTTCTTTTTCCCTTTCTTTATGTTCTCGTTTTCTTTTTGTAATTTCTCACTTTGTTTCTTCTTTTCTTTCTTTGACACTTTTTTACGAGACAATGAATGCGAAGAGCCTTCAGAGTTGCTTCTCGATCGGACACGCGTTCCCCACCTCTGAAATGATGTGTACTGTCACCATTTACAGACTGACATCCCAGCAAAATATAATTATCATACCAAACATCACACACCCTGCTGTAACTGCACTTACTCTCTCCACAGGTAACTCTAAATACCACACACCTCTTATCATGGACCCAGGAAACTCGAATACAACAGTGACACTGCCGCACAACTGGGCATCAATACCTAAAGACACAAAATTTATGATCACTGTATCCTGATTAGTGATGATGGTCCAACCAGCCTCCTATCTAATGGGCCCAGCGGGGCCAAAATGGCAGAGCTGATCACTTGCCTGCATTTAGTACGGAGGTTAAGAATAAGTGAAAGTATACCTTCACACCCCATACCTTCATACCATGGTGCTTAAACAGACACCTTTACCATTATTCGTACATTAGCCATCCCCCAAACAAAATCTTTGACCTGGAAGTATTAATGTTTACTCTCCTCATATGACAGCTTTCCCACACATGCTATCTATTCACTCTCTTTGGAAGTATGAAGTCTGGACCTTCATCCATCACATCATATAAATTATGAAATAAACTACAACATTCAGGCTAGAGAACAAATTTACCTGGTTGAAGTTGTATACAGTAATGCTGATGTCAAGATCGGAAAATATTTCTTCAATCTTGGGCTTCACTTCTCTCCATTCCAGTCTGTCCAATCCACAGCCAATCCTTGGCATAGCAAGATTTTTCACACCATGCTCAGCACAGTGATCTCTCATTTTTTGCAGTGAAGAAACCAGGTCTTCAAAACGAGGCTTATCAGTACTAAGCTTCTTAGTTACAAGGTAGTAGATGTATCGGCCCTCCTGCTCCAGGACAGCAATGTGACCCACACGTGCACCCTGGTCGAGCAGGTCACTAACACTTTTGAAAATTTGCCTGCAAAAAAATTACATTTCATGACAGAGTTATTTCTGCTTATCAAACCACTGTCCAGAAAGAATTAGGATATCTGAGGTTCCTACAGCAGTTGGTACTGCACCCACTGCTCTACAGCTTAGTTGGTAGGCAACACTTTTGTACAACCTGTTCACTTCCAACTAGGATGGAGGCAGTGGGTACCACCACATCATTCATACCTACTCATTAAAATACAGTGTCATCCCAGAACACTGCAATCCTGATGCCTCTACAATGTGACAACCTGGAATGGCATGCAGATTAGTCTGTTTTGTGACATCAGTCCACATAAATTGCATACTTGAAAGACTGTTCTGAAAGTAAGTTAAACTTACTTACTTCTGAATGTACTACTAATTTCCAAAATGCAAAATGAGTAGATCAAAAGAAAAACGTCAGAGAACACAGTGACAATAAGTTGTAAAGAACGAATGCCAACTGACACAGACTGTAAGACCATTAGAATGCTATGAATTAACAGTTTCCTACAGACAGCACAGTGCCACTCAGGAATAAATTTCAGATTTATACCTGAAGCTGACTGCTATGCCGCTTCCCATTCGCATGTCAGTTGCCACACAATGTGCCAGAGACCATTCCTTTGGGGTTGTAAAGAGGTCACCATCAATTTCTTTCACAATTCTGTATTGCATGCCACGACTCCTGCCACCTGAAACACATTTGTCACAATGCCATACATCTGTACGTAAGCAATGTATGTTTCACTGCTGTGGCTCAAGCAATCAGTGGCCTGCCTCTGACCATGCTGGCCCAGTCCCACGCTCTTCAGTTGTCCCGTTGGTATCATTCCACTCACCCTTCACATTCACGCATCCTGCTATCACCAATGTGACATATCTTAGTAATTACTAGCATCATTAAATCACACTTCGGAATGGAAGGGGAAGGGGGGGGGGGTCGATGATTACCCTAGCATGTAGCACTACAAAACACACTGCACCTGCTTCCTTCCAGATCAACCCTCACTCATCAGTCATGTAATCTGACACTATACATCTCCAGGCCAAACAGTGCCATTAAAAGCCTAACAGTCCACCAACCAGACAAAAAAAAAAAGCCTCTAAATGAAACACGTGCCACAACTTTGCTCATCTTATATCCTCCATTACACTTGCTGTCAGAATTATGTTTGAGACAGAAATTTCTCTACCAGTTATTTTTCCTTACACACAGCTGTGCAGCCTTAAATATATCCTGTAAATGACACATTGCCATAATCTGGATGAGTGTTCTGGGCACTGACCATTTGGTTTGGGTTTCTTCTATCCCATACATTTACAAAAATGGCCCCCCTCTCCAAATCCATCCTCAGATAAAAAATGGGGGGGGGGGGAGAATTCACTGTAGTGGAGGCATTTTGAAAAACTTCCCTGTTCCTAATCAGTGTGTATAATTATAACAACACTTCTCCACTATGAGAGGCACCTAGACTTGGGGGTTACACTGGTCAGCTTCAAAGTGGCTAGTTAGTGGATCCTAGGCTTAAGATCCTTTATTCTTTCAATTATTTGTAAACTAACAAACTTCTGCAGTTGCTGTATGACATTACAAGTGCATATGCTAAGCTACGACATATATTTGTGTACAAAAAAAGGACAGAACTTTCAAATGGGTCCACCAAAATAGATTCTTCTCCCACATTTTTCCACCTGAAACCAAAAATACCATTTTTGAATGTTATGGCATTAAAAAAAGAAAAGAGGAGGACAATATCAAAAACACCAATCAGGCTTACCTTAGACACGGTCAAGATACGACGGAGACTTAATTTTATGCACCAGAATGGTGAGACACAGAAATATGTTATTTCTTATTGCTTCTGTACTTGCAGTGCATGTTTAAAATTCACATTTACAGGACTGCTCCAGGAAACAAAAACCACACTGATTTGTATAATGTTTATACTTGTGCACTTTTACACATATGAATGTTATGTGGAAGTGCCACAAAAAATCAACACACCATAAATTATTGCATTCAGTTTCCCCATCCTTGACTGCAGTAGCAATAATGTCCAAGTTGAACCATTCTGGGTATAAAATTTGGCTACAAAATATCTGAAACTCAATTACCAGGTCACAGAAAACAATGCATCTACATTACATAGACCAACTGGCTAAGGGTGTTTCCTGACATCCTTCATTGTGAGGATACAAAACACAGAGAAACAATGCAGGAAAAAGTGTCTACATGTTAAAGCAGGTGGTAAAAACAGTAACCACCAAACTTCACACAGAAAACAGCTTCTTACCTCCATCACCTGCACTTCTGCAGAATTTTTCAGCTCCCATTCCTCTGTCTTGTCCTCTCCAACTGTCCGCGTTTTGTTTTCCTTTCTGTTTACCACTCCTGTCCCAGCTGTGGCTGTCTTCATTTCTTCTCTTGTTTCTATCCTGCCTATCACAATCCTCCTTCCTATCGGACACCAAAGCAAAGCTATCACATGCAATGTGCGTAACCATAGCCTGCATCATGCAACTTAACCTTTTGGCGCCAGAATTATTTTTTTTAATTTTAGCATACCTGTATATAAAATGTGAATAATACAGGAACCAAATACGTTAGAATTATGAAACTGCATTTTGAAGAGAAAAAAAAAACGGAGAGTATATACCATGTTTAAAATATTCAGTACCTATATTTGTTGAATAAATATATAAAATGCAACTTTAGAGGTTAGCGGTGCGGTACGACA
>Ga0123352_10006440_pt1 | contig 17951 bp, 14 predicted proteins | sample TergutLab28metaG_FD_89700 | JGI IMG/M metagenome (GOLD analysis project Ga0123352, IMG submission 89700) | Labiotermes labralis P1 segment gut microbial communities from Petit-Saut dam, French Guiana - Lab288 P1 | ecosystem: Host-associated > Arthropoda: Insects > Digestive system > Gut ... | reverse complement strand
TGCCCAGTTGCTCAGCTATTGATTTAGCCGAAATCCGGCGGTCTTCCAAGATTAGCTCGTGAATTTGATCAATAATCTCCGGGGTGGTCACTGTTTTGGGTCGTCGAGAACAAGGCGCATCACAGGTGGAAAAATCATCACGTTTAAATTGGGCCACCCAGTTTTTGACGGTGGCATACGATAGTGCATATTCCCCTAATGTTTCTGTCAGAATGGCGTGCATATCCTTCGGCGCCTTGCCTTGCAGAAAAAAAACAAAACTTGGTGACAGCTCGCGTCTCCACGTTGTTGAAATCGCGCACGTCGCCTTACATGCTTTTTTTTTCAGCCTCTGTAACAAGAAAAGACTTGCAGTTCGGCACATGAACAGACCCCTCTTTCCAACGACACTAACAATTCCGTCCTACGACACTGGGAAGTAGGTCGGGCTAAGGACTTATCAGCATCCCCTTGTATGAAAGAATATTTAAGACAGTTACAGCCTTAAGGAAATAAACATTTTTTATGCATTAGTAATATGACTATATGAATGTGATTTTACTTGTGTGCCTGTTAGTGCCTGTTTAATAATAGCATAATTGTTCTGAACAAAGAATGAGAGGAACTTGACTGCACCATTATTACATTCCTTTTTATATCTGTCTTCATCTGGTTTCTGCTCCTCCTGCATTGGATACTTGGAAACAGGCCCCAAATTCAGGTTTATTACAACAATTATTTATGAAGTTATCCACACTGTGCATTACATTCATAACAGCTGTTTTTTAAACCAGCCCTTCAATGTGCAGTTCTGTAAGTTATTTTACACTTATTGATTAGCTGCTAAAATGTCTTTTGAGGCAAGAGGCATCATCCTGAAGGAGTCCACCATATAACTGTTCGATCTACTGGCACGACCAATTGATACAAACCCAGTCCAATCAATTAGGTAGAATGCAGCTTTGCACCAAAGCACAGTTTTCAAATATTCTTAAGATTCACTTGATGGTAGATGGTTAAAAGTCACAGTCAATAAAACTGTAAAGGATGCATCTGGCATGTGCAGGACAGTGGCAACAATGGCAACATATATGAATTTTGTCTTATTATTCAACCAATGAAATTCAAACACCGCAAAAGTGAAGTTTTTCATAACTATGCTTCTAGCCATTATCAGTAAAGACTTTAGAAGCTGTGCAACTGTACATCGGCAGAAAACCACAATTCTACCTACATGACTGGACATGTGTTTACCCTGCATTATAGTGAAATATTTTATTGACCACATCTTTTAACCAGCTACCATCAGGTATTTGTTAAGAGTACTTGGAAACTGTGATTGGTGCAAAGCTGCATTCTACCCACATGATTGGACTATGTTTATGTCCATTTGGCATGCCAGAGGATTGGACAGTTATATGGTGGACTCTCTGAGGATGACACCTCATGTGTTGAAATGTGTTGAAGTAGCTAATCAATAAGTTTACCTTAGATTATAGAATTGTGGATTAAAGGGCACATTGCAAAAATTGCTATTAACAATTATTAAGTTAAGTTGTATTAAATAACACATAACTTTATCTGCTTTAGCAAATCCTGTCATGGAAGCATTTGGTAATGCCAAAACAACACGAAACAATAATAGTAGTCGTTTCGGCAAGTTCATCGAGGTTCATTTTGATAGCCGCTGTCAAGTGGTTGGTGGGTTCATCTCTCATTATCTGTTAGAAAAGTCACGTATTTGTCTCCAGAGTGAGCATGAACGTAACTACCATGTGTTCTACCTCCTGTGTGCTGGAGCACCAGACAAGCTTCGACAACAGCTCAGCATCACAAAACCTGATGACTTCCATGTAAGTTTAGCCTGCTTGTCACATATTGCTCTTTTGCTTGCATTGTGTTAAATCGCTTTGCCCTTCCATAATATTTCAGTACATGGCTATGTCAAACACAGTTAAAACTATAAGTAATTCCACACAAAAGAATCCTTCTTGAACAGATAACAGTCACTGAAAAATGGCAGATATTTCCTGCTTTTCGTGGTTTGTTACAATATTCATAACAGCTCAATACTCTACCCAGTAATCAGCAAAAATTTCTGTGCACTTTTGATGTTTGAGATGTCACTAATATTATTTGCCTAATACTGGTAAGTTTCTTAAACTACAGATTTGCATTCTGAGTGACACTTAGTCAAAATCAAACATTCAATGAACTATTAAACATGATAACTGTAAATCATACATCTGACGTTGCTGCTAAAATATGTAAACTTCTGTATGTTACAACAAGAATTTACTCTTATTTTCTAAGTATCCATGTTATGTGATTGCTATTGAACATTTTGTATGAAACACTAGTTTATCATTTATATCTTTCATTTTACACTGTTTTAAGTAGGTACATGGCTTCCTTCTGAAATGTCACCACCAAACGGCATAAAAGAAGTGCTGAAAAATTCTTTTGGTTTCATTCTTGTGTTGCTATTATTTTTTGCAATTATATGATATAGTATCTCCTTTTAGTGATCATAATTATGATTTTTTTTTATAGTATTTAAACTTTGGATGCACACAGTACTTTACAAGCGGTGCATCTGAAAAGAAATTGAACAACAGCCAGAAGAGTCAAAGTCATCTAAAACGAGGAGGACTTCGAGATACTATTTTGGATGATGTAAAGGACTTCACTAACATGGATAATGTAAGCCTGAACTGCAGCTGACCTCATAACTGGAATGAGAAGCTTTCCCAGCACAAATACCTGCAGACTGTATCCTGAGTCACCTAAATCCATTTCAAATCAATATGCGTTGTTTTCTTACAATCAGTGAAATCTACATCACAGATTTCCTAGAACAATCTTCGACCAAAATTGTGCATGAATATCTTGTCCTTCCAAGCCATTGCAGCCAACTTAATGGAATATAGTACAGGCAGATTACTTCCCTGATTCACGTGTCTTTTAGGTGAACTTAAATTTTGAAATAATGTTAATGTAGAAATATATCCACACTTACATTTTGACAACTTAGAAAGCTGGGTAATATATAGAAAGCAAATGAAGTATACACATACTCTGGCCATGGTCAGAGGAATGGTTCTTGTAACAGGACATTTTATTATTTACCTCTCTTCCTTCAAAAATATCACGAGTACTGCTTTCAAGTGCAGTAATTAATACATCTGGGACCTCCTGTAATGTGTCATACATAATTTTATTCAGCATTTTATAACACATCTAGTGGCAGTATATTCAAACTTCCTGCCTTTAAAATTCAATTTCTCTCTCTCTTTTTTTTTTTTTTTTTTTATGCACTAAGCAGACTGGGCTTTTATTTTTGTGAGCGACTTAACATATATACCATGGTAGCCGCAGTACTTCACTTGGGAAATGTTGCATTCGAAGACAATCCTGAGGATAAGAAAGGTGGATGTAAAGTATGTGCCAACTCTGAGAAATCTCTGACAATAGCAGCCAGACTAATGGGAGTGGATCCAGGAGAGCTACGGCAGGCTCTAGTATCCAGGGTCATGCAGTCAAGCAGGGGAGGTCTGAAAGGGACAGTTATCATGTGAGTGAAGGAGTCGGTCTGTTTTTCAACACAACTCGACTGGTGAAAACTTCATCAATAATATGTTATCATATCTAATAAGATGCACAAAGACCTGTATAAATGTTAAGGATCCCAGTTGGTTTATCTCAGAATTATAGGAATTATACTTTTAAGTCTATCTTTTTTGTCATTGTGGTTCATATTAGAATAGAAGGTGAATTCTATCCTGAAGATGGGGACAGCAGGTTTCCCTAAAATTTTCTTAACCAGCTACCAGAAGGAATGGCATTACATTCTACGAGACAGTAATGTTCGTAACTACAACTTTCAGTACTTTAAATCTTGCAGGGATTGCATGTGGTTTTTTTTTGGTGTCTTTGGATAACCAAACCAGTAACCACCATTTTTTTCAAATGGTGGTAAGATGGTACATATGGGCATGTGATAGCTGTAAGAATCGACCTGCAGTTTATCTTTGGCTTCTGTCTGAAATGTGTGCCTCTGTGACATGCATATCTTATGGACTTAAGAGAAGTAAATTTTAATTTTGATGTTGTTCCTACTTTAATTTAGGAATATATTGTGTTATTTCCTGTTTATTTCCAGGGTTCCACTGAAGGTGTATGAAGCCAACAGTGCAAGAGATGCTCTTGCCAAAGCTGTTTATAGTAATCTGTTTGACTACATTGTTCAGCGCATCAACAAATCAATCCCCTTTAAAGCTTCTAGTTACTATATTGGCGTGCTGGATATTGCTGGATTTGGTATGGGATGTATTTCTGCCAAATCATAATTATCTTTGCATTTATTACTTCAAGAAATATTATTAGAAAGTAATCACATATTTAATTAAATAAAATGAAAGAGAATTAAGAATTCAAAGCATATAAAAAGATGAGATTTACTACATGTAAACTTGGCGTATATATCATTCACATATTTGCTTTCATTTAATTGTCTTTCAAAGTACACAATACAGTACAAGAAACGCAGTTGCATTTACCTTCATGAGTGACAATTTATTTCTAATTGATTTTTTCTATTCCTGACTTGTTACTGCAGAGGGTTTTGTCAGTATGTGATGACAAATATACTGGGAGTCAGAAGACATAGTGCCACTCTTACTGTGTCTGCAGTTGGTTCCCTGGGTATTCTTTGTGAAATTCCTACAGTCCTTAGAAATCTAGATTGGCTGTCAATTAATAATGACAGAAATATTTTGAATGAGTCATATTCAAAAAATTTTGGCAAAACCCTACATAATGAAGATTTCTAGGATCAGGACTCTTAAGCTTGATTTTTCTTTGATGAATGTTAAAAACATGTAGAGAAATTAATAGCAATTTTTTAACACTGTCATTTGATTGCAAATTTATACTTACATGTACTGTGTGATATAGCAGCCTATGTGGTCATGAAATTAATGAAATGTGTAAAGATTGAACTCTGCCATTCTCTGATAAAATAGATGATCAATAACTTTAAAGTTTCCTCCTATTTGCATACAACGTATATCCATATGACTTTTTACTTCTATTTTATGTACTTTGTTGACTTTTGTCAAGATTAATCCAAACATGTTAACCCAATAGTTGAACCTAAAAATTTGCAAATAAAATGTGTAAGATATGAAAAACTTGATGTTCTCCTATGAATATAGAATAATTATGTTAATTTAATTCCTAATATTTCTGTTTTTTAAAAATTCTTATTTTGAAATTGGCCTAGGTGTCTCACTCAGTATAATTAATTTGCTACAGGCTTTATGGCTGACGGTTGATTCCTGACTGTAACAGAAATTTATCTTGAAATAATGTGAAATGCCAACTTGATGCAACAATGTAATTTTATTGATGTATTCTTAGCTTGACATGTTTCGGGTACATATGCCCATCATCAGGAGCATTAGATGTTGAGTTGCAGCGTATGGTTTTCTGCACCGCATTTTTGGATGGGTGGTGGTCTTGAGAGCCGCTGTGTAGGTCGTGTGTATGGTGCAGATGGTGCACAGCACCATCCACACCTTACACATGACCTAAGCAGTGGCTCTCAAGACCATCACCCATCCAAAAATGCGGTGCAGAAAACCATATGCTGCAACTCAACATCTAATGCTCTTGATGATGGGTGTATGTACCCGAAACATGTCACGCTAAGAATACATCAATAAAATTACCTTGTTGCATCAAGTTGGCATTTCACATTCTTTCATGAGGAAGATGCACGGTCAAACAAACCTCAAGAAATTTATCTCTCTGTTACTGCATCCAACTAGTTATGGTGCCCACTGAACCTTTCATTTAGTAGGTGTAGGATCTCTTTCTCCAGTGAAGAGGGGCTAGGTGATGATGCTACCCACTAACCACTTTCCATTACAGATGTTTAATCCAAACTGCCTTTACATTCTCTCCTTAAATTAATTTTCCTATCACATTTTTAATTGAAAATATAAGATTTCTTTGTGTATATATGTGTACGCATGTATGCACATGCATACACATACATAGATATATGAATGTTGTTTTTTTAAGAGACCACATTCAAATGAAGTACATGAGAAATCCATTGTGCTGTATAGTATGTACCTGCTCAAAGCAGGAACTGAGTCATCTTCCATAACAAAATCACCACATCTCTGAAGTAGTTTTAGTTATTGCTCTGTATTAATATTTTCTTACCCTATTTTCAATTCAAGCATGTAATCTGATAATATGTTCTTTTGAATAATTTTATTGTGATGTTTCATTTGGCTAATATCTAATTTATAATTTATGAAGACATGTGGGTGTTTCTGTCAGGGAATATAGTTCTGAATTTTGCAAGTGTTGTGCCTCACACTAACACTGAAGTAGCTTCAAGTAATTTAACTTATTTTTGCAGAGTATTTCACAGTTAACAGCTTTGAACAGTTCTGTATCAACTACTGCAATGAGAAATTACAGCAGTTTTTCAATGAGAGGATCCTAAAGGAAGAACAGGTTCTGTACCAGAGAGAGGCCCTGCAAGTACCGAAGATAGAATACAGAGACAATCAGGACTGCATTGGTAAACACAAAAAGGATTACAAAATATAAATGATTATAGACCTATAACCTGTATAGTAACAACGGAGTTCTGTTAGTAAAGGTAGTTCTTGATTTACACCTGTTTAGTAATGCCACTTTGTTTTAATCCCCCTTAACAATTTACACCACTCTTTAATTAACAAACTCCTCATTTTTGGTATAATGCTTTTTGACTGGCTTTGCACTGGGACACTGCCAAGAATGTGTAAAGCTTCCTGTAGAATAAGGCTGGAAGGCAATGCACTGAAAAGTGCATTACTCATCATGAAATCTTTTTTTACTTCACTTTGATCATCTATGGTGTGTGCATCTTTATTTAACAGCATTTGGTTTTTCTTTTTGAAATTGGTGAGAAATGTAAATTTACACCTCCTAGTGCAGCCCTACTGATGAACAGTGAAAGGCGATCTTTACTGAAGACAAATTAGGCATAACAAATCAGTTTGCAAAGTGTGAAGACATTGATAATCTCCCATGCTTTTGGCTTGGGCAAAAGTGCAGTATGCACAGCTCATGATAGTACCCAAAAACTTAAAGTACTAAGTGAGGAACTAAACAAAGTGACTATTGTGAGAATTTCTTATTTATGCAATTAAATGTGGCAAAGATATTGATTATGTGCACCAAGGCTCAAAGCCAACAATGTATTTTTATTTATTTATTATTTTCAATAATACAGTAATTATAAAAAACATACATGTATATATACCATACATGAAGAGGCTGTCAAGTGTGTATTTTCCCCTATCATGTTATTTCTTATGGTAATATCATGCTTGATTTATGTCTTTTTTATATATGCCAGCATTCTCAGGGACAAAATTGGGCATAAATCAGGAGCTACCTCTACTGTATATTGCAACTTTTTGCCTTTTTGTTTGGTGGAGTCTTAGCTTGTGATATTTTTACATGGGCAGTGGAACGTGGTCTCAGTAGATTTGCTTATCTATAACATAAATTTAAACAATGATTTTTTTCTGCTGTTTCATTTTATTATGCTACATGGTTTTGCAGTTGCCACTTATTTTACAGACTTGGTAGAGGCAAAGGGCACTGGAATCTTTGGCATCCTGGATGAGGAATCAAAGCTTCCAAAACCAAATGCTGAACATTTCACTATGGAAGTACACCAGAAGTGGGCAGGACACTTCCGTTTAGCTCTTCCAAGACAATCGCGGCTCAAAGCACACCGTGACACGAGGGATAATGAAGGGTTCATGATTAGACATTTTGCTGGAGGAGTCTGCTATAGAACTGTAAGTCATCTTGAACCTTAATATAATTCAAATCTTACTGAATGCTGTCTCAAAAGTATACACTAATACCAAGTCTCATTCTTTAGCACTACGTGTGATATTTAACGAGTCAGTTAAATGTTCAGAAGTTTACAATTTGTAAAATGTGAGAGAAATATTATTGTTGTTGTCGTCGTCGTTGTCATCATCATTGTCGTTGTTGTTGTCATCATCATTGATTGTTGTTGTTGTTGCATGTTATGTGATATGCTATGTTCTATGAGTTGATTAAGCAAAGCATTTTTGTTTTTGACATAAACGAATGAAACATGAATGAAACTAGAAAATTCAAATTGTCTCAAAATTCGGTTGGTGAGAACAAGGTATAAAGCACTTCTGCAATCAAATTTGAGACATTCATAAGAATAGGTACTTCTAGATTATTGTTGAGAATATGGCTGTGCTATAAATATGTAATAAAAAGGTAAATCAGTCCCATTACAGGCCTGGACAGGCCCAGAGTGTTCCAGGAAGTTAAGGTTCCCAGATTTTGTGACAATGACACAGTATGGTGGTAGGTTGTCAGCCTTATGCACCGGCCGCCTTTACCCCCAGGAAATGCTCCTGGTACTCATTTCTGTTAGAGGCTGAGTCAACCCCAGGGCCACAGTGCGATTGGAAGGATTTTATGTCAATGAAATATCCAATGACACTAACTGGGATCGAACCAGTGACCTTCCGATTTGTAGCATAGCACCTTAACCACTGTGCTACCGCGGTATAACTAACTGTAGTAGCAAAACGTGATGAAGAAAAAATTAATGTAGATACACAATGAGTAATATATACATGTATATGTTTATTTAGCAGACAGTTTATTGTACCAAACAAATTTACAGGGATATTACTGTGCCTAACAACTCACCAGTGTCACATTTTGCGCTGCATTGAATCCATGCATTGTAGTTCAGTGTGTTGCAGTTAAAGTTAATTTTTTACTCACCATATGTAAAGAAGATGTTGGAAATATTTTTCTTCAGCTTGCAGACCTGTGTCAAATTAAACAAACTTGTTACTCTTTGCATGTCAAAATTCTTTGAATTTTAAAATTTAAGCAAGCTTATGGGAAATGACTAGCAACAGTTGTCAGATAAAATAATGGCCTTATAGAATATAATGGCTTAGGAAATGTTTTCTGTGTTCGCACATCACTTTTTTCTCAAATTCTCAGTGTCATAGTGCTTAAAAAATCATAATAATACTTAAGTTTTTATGTTTATCATTAATTTCATCAAATACAACGAAGAAGTGAGATGAAATCTGCAAACTAGAGAATCACACTATATAGTAATTAGTAATTAAATTGGGTCTCCTCAACAATCCTACAAAAATATAATGTACAATATTGTACTGATTAATGCTGCCAATTCCTGTTGTTAATTTAGGAACAGTTTATTGAAAAGAACAATGATGCACTCCATGCTTCATTGGAAGGTTTGATCCAAGAGAGCAAGAACCCATTCCTTCAAGGTTTGTTTGCATCATCATCATCAACAAACATGAGTCAACAGAAAGGAAAGTTAACTTTCATAAGTGTTGGATCAAAGTTTAAGACGCAATTAGGGGAACTGATGGACAAACTCAGGAGCACTGTAAGTTATGAAACATTATGAATATATCTCTCATTTTCTCTTGTAACACATATTTGCCCCTCAAATTACAAATATTCATATTATTTTGGTACAAATCAGCAAGAACAGTTACGGTTCTGACTTATTACTTTCGAAGTCTGGAATGTTGCGTATAATACAAACAAATAAAAAAACAAATTTTGCAGGATCTTTATTTATATATTCAGAATAAAACAACTAACAAGGATACTCAGTATTCTTTATTTTCACTACAACATGTTTCGGCCAATTTTTATGGCCATTATCAGGTAGCTGCACAGGTTAGACAAAAGTTTAAGTACATTTTTACAGAATTGATAATGAAAATATTTATCGTTCCCTGTTCTGCTTGCTGTATAGCAATTGTATAATATATATTCTTTAGTAAGAGAATCACATGACTTGAAATTATAGTTTAATGAGCAGAAATTAAGCTGTTGTCAGTGAAATGTACGTGACTTATATATGTGTGTGTGTGTGTGTGTTACTAAGATGTGTTATCATGTATTTTAAGCAGAGTCTTTATTTAGCCTGTATTGAATACAACAAGAAAAAAATTGTCTTCTTTCTTACATGAAGTAAGATATCTACTGGACACATATAGAATCACATGTAAATATGTCTGTGTACATCATTAACTTCTACACTCAGTTCAATCCAAATAATTTGGAAGAGAAACCTGTGGACAGGGAACTTAACATGTTCAGGCAGTGTGCGTAGAATATCTTGAAAGTTGATTTACATCATGTAATTAATTCTTTTCAATATTTGGCACACATTTCATCATTTTCAATAGAATTTTGCTAAAGAACTCTCACATTCAGCTTAAGCTTAAGATAATATGCTGTAGTACACGACTTCTACATGTGCTTCCAGGATCATTGCTATTAAGCAGTGGATATGAATGCCTTAAAATATCACAGCATAAGAATTTGTGTTATCAGTTGTATAAGTAATTGATTTTATCACATTTCTAACACACTTGATCAGTCACTAATGTTGGAATATGGTTTCAATTTTGAAAACCTAATAATCAGGCAGTGGCTGAAAAATTCCTCATCCCTAATAGAACCCAAAGGTTCTTGTCATATTTGCAAGATCCCAGCTCCATATTTCTCAGAATAGTAAGCTGAGTGTTAAGAGTTTGTTGTGTGATGCCTCTATGAGACCACCATTGTTCTGACACTGAGAAGGAAACTGATTGCTGTTGAATAAATTGGTTTGGAGAAGAACTTGTCCCCTTCCTTTAAAAGGGATGTTTTCTTTTCCAAATAATGGTTCAGTTATTTTTCATCCATGAATAAATTTGTTGTTATGTATAATTGTAACATAGTTATACATTTTGCAGGGCACAAATTTCGTACGATGTATCAAACCAAACCAGAAAATGGTGGATCATCAATTTGAAGGAAATTCTATTTTATCACAATTGGAATATTCAGGAATGACAAGTGTTATGGAGCTCATGCAGAATGGCTTCCCCTCTCGAGTCCCTTACATAGATTTGCACAACATGTATTCTAAATACCTGCCACCCAAACTGGCAAAGTTGGAGCCAAGAGTTTTCTGTCAGGTATTTAACATCATATTATTTTCATAGCCTATGAGCTGAACACATGGCAGTGATCAGACTGCTGGAGCACAAAATTAGGTACTGGATAATAGTACAGTGAGAGGGTCCTGGGCAGGAAGATATCATTCAATCCCAGTGGGTAGCTATATATGACCAATTTAAAAACTGAGTGTTTATTTCAGAGCCTTGTATTATGCTATGTAATCTTAAGGCGGCCCTAATTGTGTATGGAAAAAGTATCTTCTGCATAGCAATTATGGGGTGTGACAATTACTAGCAGAATAACCAAACAGATATAACACAGTGTCCTTTTAAACATATCTAATTTTATTAAAATCTTATGTCTACAAAGTTTTTCAATCAAGATTGTATGTTTCCTTCTTTTCAAGCCAAAACATGTAGTCTTAATTTTATAACCCTTTATACATAAGATGTTAGTAAAACCAGTTGTATTTACAAGGAGACTGAATTTTATTCATTTGAGGTATAAGAACACAGCTGCTTGCGTGTGTAAGTTGGTTGGTAACATTTTGGGAGACAAAATCAACTATGGGTATTAGAAACTTTAATTTATGAAGGTATCAAGTTGGAAAGAGGGAGAAGATTGGTTTGAACCAGTCTTTCATACACTTGTGCCCCTTTCCCCCACTCTTATCTCATTATTTTTATTTACCACTCTTCTCAGTAGCCAAAAATCTATTCTGGGGTAGAAAAATATTGGAGGGACATTCCCTCCTGCCTGCTCCGAGTTACACCTATGGCTGTATACAATAAATAAAAGTGTCAGTATAACCTCTGTAAACAGTGGAGTTCCCATTTAATTTTTCTTTTCCTAATTAAGGATTTCTTATACTTTCAATTTTAGTGATTTGAAGTTGATTAACTTAGCATTAAATTTAAGATTCCATTTGCCTTTATGTTAGAAGTCATTGTTGGTAAGAGAAAACCTCGGTGGAGGTTTCATTGTGCATGTAAGTTCAAAATATTTTGGAAAAAACTTAGATTTATTAATTCTGTAAGTTTATAATTATTTCACAATGATGTGACAACATTTAAGGCCATTTATTTGAAATTTTTCCATTATCCTAGTTTTTTGCATAGCAACTACAACATTTTAGAAATGTTCTGTAGTGAGAATGGGCATCAAGAGAGTACTACACTCTTGGGCCACTTGTGGAGTAGCTGTACCAAGACAACTGCCAAAGTTGGAACTTGTACATAACCCTTACACAGAAAGACAAAGTACAACACTTTTCTTTAACATTGTGATTTTTACATAAAGGAAGGAAAGTGGACAAATTCAACATAAACAGCCACTATCATAACTACTTAGTGAAAATTGGCATTGTACGTACTGTGTTACTATATGTATGTTTGTACATAATTCTGTCTGACAGGTCCTGCTGCAAGCGATGGGGATGCGAGAGTATGACTACCGTTTTGGTGTAACTAGAGTATTTTTCCGACCAGGAAAGTTCGTAGAGTTTGATACTATCATGCAATCTGACCCTGAACACTTGACTGATATGATTGCTGGGGTCCAGAAATGGCTGATCACGTCAAGGTGGAAGAAAGCACAGTGGTGTGCCCTATCTGTTATTAAGTGTAGGTAACATTTGTAGGTTATGCTTATAAATGGTGTGAATACTTAACTAACAAGCTCTATGTCTCACTGTATAATGTATGGATGTGAAACGTGAATGTGCTTGACACAGGTTTCCAGGTATCTGCAAGGACCTACTGGACTCTTCCTTCCTTCATTTTCAATATTTTTGTCATAAACACATCACCAGAATTATTAAGTTATTATACCCAGCAAACAGTCATCAATTGTTATAACTTGTCTTGCAGCTAGTGAAAGTGACTCATTTACAATAACACTGATAATGAGAGCAATCATGGGCATAAGAATTACAAGTTACATGGATGTTAATTTATTTTACATTGTAATAAGCTTTGAAGTTTTACATGGCAGTGATTATTCTATAATTATGATGTGGTTTTATGTGTTATGACACCATGTAATCTGGTAGGTGAGACTCTGGAGATGACTGTACATTAGTCCAAAATATTGGTACCCATCTACCAGACTGCTTAGTGTCAAGCCCAGAAGGCTAAACTATGAACTAATATACAGTATTTTTCAGACTGTAAGACACACCAAGATTTTAGGAAGCAGATTTAGGGAAAAATATTTTATTCATATCTGAAGCTTAGATTTACAAGTACCTAACAAAATGGCAGTGCTGCATGAAATTTCAACTGGTCGTAGAATCCCCTAAAATCTTCATCACTACGATCACACTGATCATTCCTGTTGTCATCGTCATCTAAACTTGAACTTTTTTCAAAACCACTTGGTCTTCAAAACAATCAAAAGCATTACTGATCTGACATTCTTTCAAGGCTTTGATTGTCTCATGTTTTGCAGGCCATGCTTCTTCATAAATCTGTTAACATCAAGAAACTGCCCTATTGAAGTTACTGATGCTAAATATGACCACCTATCACCTTGCTTCAAAAATGGTCATTTTTTATGACAAGAAAATCCATTGTTTCTATAGTCTGTTACCCAATCCTTCACTTTTGCTTTTCGATCAAGCACATTTTGCAGTGTGCATCTTTTAACTCTTCCTCTTTTGTTCTCCATACATCACTTTTGTGGTTGGTGTACACCAAAATGCTGTTTGGTTGTCCTGTTACCATGCTCTTTCACATACCTCATCACATTTGATTTGAAACTTACAGTACATGAAATCATCCTCCTGGGAATAAATGTGTTTTTAGTGGGCTCAGTATCACTACATGCTACTGAACAACTAGTACAGCTTTGTTTCTTTCTGTCCAGGGATGAGTCATGTGATAACCACTCTAATCCCTCCAGCAGACGTGAGAATCTCAATTGATTATAGGGTCACATTGATGCATGTTTGGACCATAAGATGCTGGAAAATCTATACAGTATTTTCTAGTGGGAAAAAATGCATTCTGCAGTCCAAAAAATATAGTATTAAGCTGAATTGAATTGCATTTATTTATTGAATTTATTTACTACTGCTTTATGTTCCACATCCTCCTTTTTACATGTTTTATCTTTTTACAGTGTTTATTTCTTTACCCCATTATCTTCATCTGATACTGTGGTTTAGGTCTGGCCTGTGCTGTTTGGAATTTTGAAATGAATTAATAATTCACTACTTTGATGAGGAACTGGTCTCTTGTTTATTTCTGTCATTCATAAACATGCTAGAGTGTTGTTATATAGTATAGCTTAATCTTTAGATACACATAAATTAGAAGACTAGGACATAAAACTGTGTAGCATTAAAAGAAAATGTTGTGGTACAGTACCTCTTTATTGGACTTCACCAGAAGGTCTGGGAATCAGATTTGTTCACATTGTATAAATATGTCACTGGAAATTCTGTTACTGTATTACTGGTAATCTCTTTGTTTTGTAATAAGTTATGTATATATAATGTCAGCAATGTTACACTTTTCAGTGAAATACAAGATTGTTTTTCGAAAGGCATGCCTGATAACGATCCAGAAAAATGTTCGCATGTTTCTTGTCAAGAGAATTCATCAGCCAAGATACAGAGGCATTATAAAAATAAAGAGTCTTCAGGTACGTTGTTATTCAAGTTTATTATCCTCTCAATAGTCAGTTAAACCCATTAGCTTAATAGCTGAAGACCTTCCTTAAAACTCATTGATAGTCCCTCAACTTGACAAGAAACTGAATTATTTGTTACTGTTTACAAGATCCACCATTTAACCACACCAATTATGTCCAAGATAACTTGCAGTTGAGTTAATACAAATGAGAGTATGTCATCAATTTTATTACTACTGTGACGTCTATAAGCTGCTTCTTCCTCCATGTTTCCAGTTTACCAGTTGCTGCCATGTCTCTTATACGTAATAGTTGGCATTCAGCCAGCAATATTTAGTTATTTTCAAATCAGTTTTTCACAAGATGGAGGATGGCAGTCAAAATTGAAATTATTATATTGCATTAAGCATTAATACTTCGAAATTTTAATTTCCTTATCTTTCCATGGACAGTTATCCAATATCAGTATGTGTGCCCAACAAAAATATTTTGACTTGTGCAGTACATCCCTTCTGTCTGATGTGCTCCATTGTGTGTGTGTGTTTGTACATTAATATGTTTCATTTAATGACTGCCTGAGGATCTGTTCTCTTTCCATTTGTCATTTACCATCGTTATTGATGAAAGATAACCCCAGAATGGGTAATGTACAAAATTCCATCTGCATTTCTTAATCAACTGGCATACTTTAGGACATCTTCCATCTGGATAACATTAGCAAATTTCACAGCTTTGAAACATCACCCAATGAAAGTCAAAACTATTTTCATTCTTGGACATTAGATATGTACCACTTTGTAAGTATTGTGATAATTTTGAGGAGCTGAATTCAAACTTTTTTTTTGAGTAGAAAAGCTCATATGATATCAGCCTATTATTACATGTCCGTATGTCACATCTTGGAAGCTTATTGCATGCACATGACTGGCAATTGAGATTTGAACTACAAAATTCTTTAATTTTGTCTTTATTATTTGTTGTCCATTGTTATCTCATTGTTATATTCTGCATTATTATTGTCTTATGACATTTATTTTCAAAGACCTAGAGATATGCATACCAATAAAGAAAACCTACCATTTATGTGTAATGTTAATAAAGCATAACATTCTTCAAACTTACAGAAAAAATTAGCACCAATGGAGGCTTCAATTGGTCAACTGAAGAAAGACAAGGAATCTAGTTTATCAGAGTTGAAGAAGCTACGAGCAGATATGACTTCTGCTGTAGAGAAAATTCAGGTAGTTCTGATCTGATAGGGAATCATGGAAGTATAATTTTGTACTGCTTTTCTTTTTTGACATATGATCTGGCATGGCTGCAATGCTACTGCTTGCTGACAGGAGGTGTTATGACGTCCTAGAATTTCCTACTTTATCATGACTCTAACATATCCAGTGGGTCATAAGATTTATTTTACCACACTACTGAAGTCTTTTAGCTGAAGTAATTACCAAAATCGCCAGCATTCTGGATCATAAATATTATGACACAATTTTTAAATGTTCACACAAAGGATTATATTATGGCAAATGAGTTCTTATCATAAAAGAGAGTGAAAACTGTTTGCACATTTTAATGTTGAGTACTGTTTGAAGTTATGTAATCAGTAATGTATCTGTGGAAACAAACTTATGTAAGGCAGCTTGTGCCTAATTTATTTATTTATTTAATAAATATTCATTCCATTACATTAGATTACATGGATCCTGACAAGTTCCAAGAAACCTTTTGGATATAGAATCTGTCAATATGATGTATAAGTATGCTTATCAAAAGCATGTGTCTAAATTACAATAAGTGATAAAACTTTACTATGAATAAACAATATTATATTATAATTTTACATTTGTAAACAGTAAAACTTATATTTACCTAGAGTTAGTAAATTAAGGTAACAAATTTTATAAAATTTAAGTCTAAAATAAATTTACAGAGAACCAAGATCTTTAGGCAATTTCCAATTAAAATATTCATCCAATGTATCAAATTAGTTCATGAGAAGAAACTTTTAAAGCAAGTCTCAGTTTTTTATCTTCATGAGAGAGATTTTTAATGTTATGTGGTAAATGATTAAAAACCTTTATTCCAAAATAGAAAGCTCCTTTTTGGAACATTGTTAAACCTGATGTAGGATGATGTCAATCAGCATCATATCTGGTGTTAATACCATGAATCTCAAAATTTGATTTATATAGATCCCTGTTCTTGATCGCAAATAATAAAATGAAAAATATATATTATGACTGTAATGGAGAATGTTCAGTATCTTACATAATTGTTGACAAGAATCTCTATTTTGGGAAATCATAATGACTCTTATTATTCTTTTTTAATCTTAAAAGCATTATTACTGTAGGATGAGATCCCCCAAAAAATCCTTGGTTTCACCTCATGTGCTGCAATATACACTTACACTGAAGACTGTCATTGTATCAGTAAATAATCTGTGTGCATTGTGTCACATAAAATTTATAGCGCGTCAGGTCACTTCACTGTTACAATTCCTAATTCTTTATTCCCTACTGTCACTGGTACAAAAATATGATGGGGGCCAACAAAAACAATATTCCTTGTAGGATTTTGGAGCTTTTTTTTTTTAAATGTGTGTATGTATGCAAGCTCTGTGGTAGTAATGATTCTTAGTTGAAAATATCATGAAATATTTCTGATTGATAGGTAACCAGCTGTAGCTAAGTTTACACATTTTGCACAAAATTATAAGATTTGAGGTTATCACAATGGCACTTACTATGTAGTGGAGTGTTTAAAGAATGTTACAGTGTGCAGGTTTTTTAAAAATAAAAACAGCGTTTTGGATGGATATCTTACTTTCATCTTAGGGATACAAAATGAGACACTGCATTAATCTGAACTATATACACCTATCTACTTGCATGGAATCACATCCTGGAATACAATAATATTCTTATTTTTGAATGTTAGAAAAATATATATATAAAAGACATTGTTATAAACCAAACTATTACATTTTCACAACGAACTTTGTAACAAGATGTGGGATGAACACAAGAAAAAGGTGTATAAAACTGATGTTTTTAGTTCTGCCTTGAACAGATCATTCCCTCCACGTACAAGTACTTATGCATGTGAATTTGTGTTTCAGGAATTTGTATTTTTATTAAAATATAACCAACTAATTGCACCAATATGTGATACTAAAATCTTATTTACACATTAAAACACGTCACTTGGTTAAAATAATTCCTACAACTCCTACATGTTTCAGTCTGTCA
>Ga0123352_10006439_pt1 | contig 17951 bp, 20 predicted proteins | sample TergutLab28metaG_FD_89700 | JGI IMG/M metagenome (GOLD analysis project Ga0123352, IMG submission 89700) | Labiotermes labralis P1 segment gut microbial communities from Petit-Saut dam, French Guiana - Lab288 P1 | ecosystem: Host-associated > Arthropoda: Insects > Digestive system > Gut ... | reverse complement strand
GTGTTGGGAAATCCACACTTTTGGGCATGATAGCACGTAACACTCACGCAGATATTAGCGTAATTGGGCTGATTGGCGAGCGTGGTCGTGAGGTGCGAGAGTTTATCGAAAAAGACTTGGGTGAAGAAGGTTTGCGTCGCTCGGTTGTGGTGGTTGCCACATCGGACATGCCTGCTCTTGTACGTTTGAAGGCTGCGGAGGTCGCCACGGCAATTGCTGAGTATTTCCGTGACCAAGGGCGTGACGTAATGCTACTAATGGACAGTCTGACACGTTTTGCCATGGCACAGCGTGAGGTGGGTCTTGCCACTGGTGAGCCACCTGTTACTAGGGGTTACACGCCGTCGGTGTTTGCGTCCATGCCACGGCTGTTGGAGCGTGCTGGAAACTCGGATAAAGGTTCAATTACTGGGCTTTATACGGTACTGGTTGACGGTGATGACTTGACAGAACCCGTAACCGATACGGCACGTGGCATATTGGATGGTCACATTGTGTTAAACCGTAAAATTGCTAACCGTAACCATTATCCAGCCATTGATGTGCTTGCCAGCGTTTCCCGTGTAATGAGTGATATTGTGGATAAAAACCATAAAACCCTATCAAATGAAATTAAGAAATCTATGGCGGTTTACCGTGATGCTGAGGATTTGATAAATATTGGTGCTTATGTGCGTGGTTCCAGCGAAGAGATTGATGATGCAATTGACAAGCACGCAGCCATACGTGACTTTTTGACCCAAGACACAGATGAAAAGTTTGAACTGGAAGAGGCAGTGGGCATCATGGGTGGTATAATAAACAAAAATATTGGTGAATAGATATGGCAAAATTTAACTTTCGTCTAGCGTCTGTACTAAGTGTGCGGGAAAAAGTTGAAGATTTGAAGAAGAATGAATTTGGTAAGGCAATTATGATTTTGGAACAAGAAAAAGCCCGCCTTGCCCAGCTGGAGCAAACCCGAATGGACTGTATTGAAAGTTTCCGGGAAGGGTTGCATAATGGGGTTTCTCCCCATGATGTTAAGCAACACAATTTGTTCTTGGATAGAATGAAAAAACTAATACAACAACAATATGTGGTTATTCATTTGGCAGAAATTCAAGTGGAGGAAAAGCGGGCGGAGTTGGTGGAAGCCATGAAAGACCGCAAGGCACTGGATGTACTAAAAGAAAATGATTACGAAGAGTTTTTGAACGAAGAAAAGCAGGCGGAGCAGAAAGTTATTGACGAAATTGTCAGCTATCGAGGAAGCAAAAATAGACCGACTTAATCGGAGTTGAGGATAAATGGCGAATGTGAAAACGGCGGCAACACCAGCAAATGCTGGCGACCCAAAGTCCAATAAGAAAATGGCGAAAGCCATGAAAAAAGAACAGAAAAAGGCGGCGGGCAAAAAAAGCAAGGTTTGGCTTATTATCCTTCTGGCTTTTGTTGTGATTGTTGGTGGTTTTACTGCTTTGGTGGCTTTTGACGTGTTTGGTTTGCGTACAAATGTGGTTATGCCTATGCTTCGTAATTTGCCAATTGTTGGACCGATGTTTGCGGAGGAATATGACCTAGAAACTGGTTTGCCCGTTCAAACCTATGACCCATCTGCGACCGTTGCAATTTTGGAAGCACAAATTGCAGTGATGGAGCAACAACTGGCGGATGCAACCGCCAATTATGAAGCCATTGTGGACGAAATGTCAGTTTTGGAAACGACCATAAACGAACACGAGTTGGAAAACGAGAGATTACGTGAAATTGAAGAACATCATATGGAAATTCTGGCTGATAGAGAGAGGTTTGAGAGGGAAGTTGCCGAAGGAAACCCAGAAGCCTTTAACAATTTCTTTGCAACCATGCACCCAGAATTGGCAGAGGAAATTTATACCGCCGCTATGAACCAGCGTGCTTTGGATGAAAGATGGCAGAACTATTTGTCTAGCTGGGGGTCTGCCTCCCCGATTAATGTTGCTAGGGCAATTGAGCTAATGGCAACCACTGATATGCCTATGATTGCGAGGGTTATGGTCGATTTGCCTGTAAACCAGCGGGTTGCAATTATGAACCAACTAAGCACCGACACATTGGCAGTATTGTATCGCCAAATGTATCCACGATAATCTAATTTTGGTCTTTCGTGGCATTGCCACTGGAGATAAATATCAAATTACGAGGAGGTGAAAGAGATGATTAATTCATTGACGAGGCTGGGCGTGCAAGTTTCACAGAACCGCAACAACCGTGTAAGTCATAGCGGGGAAGGTGGTTTTGAAAGTGTGATTGCTAGTGCTGCTAATGCAGAAGTCCGCCAAGAGCGTCCACGTGGTGACCGTGAGGTTAATCGCAACCAACGCCCTGCAGAAGCTACCAACCGTGTTGACGCTGAAGTAAACACACGAGATGGTCATGTGCAGATAGTTCAAACTGAGGAAACCACTCAAATCCAAGGTGTTTATGGTGATGTGGTTGCTGAATACGCACCTATTGTGCATGATTATGTGGATGCCGACCAAATTATGGCTGAAATGGCGGCTGTTTTGGGGATTACTGTTGAAGAACTTCAACAAGTTTTACACAAACTGGAAATGCCCTTGGAAGCCCTTGCAGATGCGGATAACCGTGCTTTGGTACTAATGACGGCTAAAGGTTTGGAAAGTCAAGTGGAATTGCTGAGTTATCCAGAAGCCCTGCCTGTGCTGAAAGAGCTTGCGAAAGTTGCTGAGGATTATCAGCTGGAAAGCAGACCACAACCACAAATCCATCTTACAGGTGAGTTTGTCGCTGATGAAGGCGAAGAAATGCTCCTTGCAGAAGAAGGTGAGGAATTTCCAATAGTTGTGGCTAATAGCACTCAAAATACCGCTAGCACAACGACTCAATCCGTTGCTGATGTTGCGGGGGAGACGATTGTGCCTGTGTCAGAAGTTCCGCAATCTGTTGTTGCTGATATTGTTCCACAAATGCCAACAGTTACGATGGACGTGCCTGTGCAAAACAATACACCAATCCAGTCTGCACCTACAACCGTGCCAACACCTGTGGTGACACCGCAGACCATTGCCGACCAAATTGTACAACAAGTACGTTTTGTAACTGGCGAGGGGATGGCGGAGATGAAAATTCAACTAAAACCCGAACATTTGGGGGATTTGACTCTTAAAATTGGCACGCTTAATGGTATTGTAACTGCTCAATTTACAGCAGAGAACCAACGTGTTAAAGAGTTGATTGAAGCTGGATTTAACGCCCTGCGTGACTCTTTAGAAGAAGCTGGCATCAATGTGTCTGAAATTGAGGTTAATGTCCGCAATGAAAATGACGCTAATGAGTTTGAACAGAACCAAAGCAGAGCAAGCGACAAACGCATCCGTGATATGATTGCGGCGGCTATGGCGGAAGATGAAGCCGTTCCACACACCCCAACCATAGCGGAAGCTGAAGAAAATGTTATTGATTATCAAGTTTAACAAGTCATTTAACGAAAGGAGAGTGCAAAAATGGCAGTTATCGACCCACGTTACTCCATGCCTTTTGACCCCAATGCACCAGTACCAAGGGTTATCAACGAGCGAAGTAACGAATTGGACAGAAATGCTTTTTTGAACCTACTAATGACCCAGTTACGACACCAAGACCCGCTAAACCCAATGGATGACAGGGATTTCATTGCACAACTTGCCCAATTCTCATCTTTGGAGCAAATGCAGAGCTTAAATTCCACATTCAACCGCACGCAGGCTTTTGGGATGATTGGCAAACACGTAATGGCAATTAGTCGCAATCCCGTTACGGGAACACCGATTGAAATTGCAGGACGTGTAGATTCTGTGCAAATACGTGCAGGTGAGCCATGGTTGGTTATCCCACGTGAAGGCAGTGACGAGCCAGACATTGTCCGTGCATCTGACGTGCAAATGGCGGCTGACGACAGCTTGGCGTTGACCCTAACTTTATTGCACAATATTAACAACAATCTAAATTCTAGTGGTGTAATTAGCCAAAGTTTAGCGTTGGTTGGGCGTTATGTGCAAGCCATTGGTGGCGAGCCATTACAGTTTATTGAAGGACAAGTTGAATTTATTGATTTTACTGGTCCATTTCCCATGCTTGCCATTGGTAACGAGCGTGTGCCTGTTGGTGAAGTTGTAACCATTGGTAACGAGCCTATGATTATAGGGCGCTATATCGGCTTGTTTGATAATGTTGGCACTGCAATTGCACCTGGTGGCGACATCCAAGGTATTCGAATTTATGGTGACAACGCATATGCCACAATTGGCGGAATACACCATCGTATAGACCGCATTAACTTTATCACAGAAGCCATTAACCTACGTAGAAGTGGCGAAGTTGTAGAATATGACAACCGTGATGCCGTTGTAGAAAGTGTGTTTATTCGTAGCGGACAAATTTGGGTTGCCCTACGTATGCAAGACAACAACGATTTAGAAATGATGACTTATTCAGCTTTTGCTGGGATTAGAGCTGATGACGAGGATGAGGAATAATCTTTAGTAAAATTACCGCTCGGGAGGTGATTATAATGCAATTTAACAACAGAATAATCAATCCTGTGCAACATGGGGCTAAGGTTCAACCCCAAGCTAAGAGTCAGCTACAAAATGTGGTGGCTGGGCAAGCGGTCAACGGAAGTGACTTCCAGCAGATGATGGAAGGTTTACGCCAAAGCAAGCAAGATGTGCAGTTTTCCAAGCACGCCAATGCCCGTCTTGATGCACGGAATATCCAATTGGATGGCGGGCAACTGGAGAGACTATCGCAAGGTGTAGCAAAAGCACAAGGAAAAGGCATCCGTGATGGCTTGGTGCTTATCGACAATATTGCTTTGGTGGTAAATATTACTAACAAAGTTGTTGTGACGGCTCTTAACCAGCAAGACCAAGTTTTTACCAATATTGACGGTGCTGTGATTGTATAAACTGGACTATTTATAGAGGTTTTTCGCTCCCGAATGACAGACGGAGCGGGTTACAGCACCCACGAGGGGCATTAAAATGGATTTAAGTTACAAATTATCTAATGCCATCGCCCATTACAAAGACAGGATGGTGCGTGGTCTAAACGCCATGTGTGACGATGAGAAAAACCGTCGTATTGCTGAATTTGTGGCAGGCAACCGCCCAGAAAACGGCACACCAGAAGAAATGCAGGCGTTTAATGAGCGTTTGCGTGCCTTCAAAAAGTCTTTATGGCGATTGGAACAGGCTGAGCATACCGAAAGCCTAATAACTACAGGGGGACAAACCCCTGAGGATGAGGAAAATGACAACAGACCTGCAAAAGTTTCACAGGTGCAAACCCTTGGACACGCAGGGATAATTGCTCAAAACACCTTGCAACAAACACCGACCTCTGGTGGGATTGCAGGGCTGTATGAAGAAATGTCGCTATCTGCGACACATAGGTAATATTGATTACCTATTGAGGAGGATAATCTTATGATGCGTTCTATGTTTTCTGGTGTTTCTGGTCTAAGAACTCACCAGAGCCGAATGGATGTTATTGCCCATAATATCGCAAACGTAAATACAACAGGTTTTAAGGCGAGCCGTATGACATTTGCGGAAGCCTTTAGCCAGACCCTTTCTGGTGCATCTGGTCCAAACCCAGACGCTGGGCGTGGTGGTACAAACCCCATGCAGGTTGGTCTTGGTGTTAATGTGTCAAGTATTTCCCGTATGATGTCTACGGGTGCGGCACAACGTACCGACGACCCGTTACATTTGATGATTGAGAACGATGGTTTCTTTATTGTTGGTGACAACACAGGCACATTTTTTACTCGTGCGGGCGACTTTGTTCGTGATGAGGAATGGAACATTGGCTTGCCAAATGGGCTTTTGTTGCAGGGTTGGCCAACAACTTGGGATAACCAAGCTGGTGGTCCAGCAAGGCACGCAACTGGTCCTATGGCTGGTGAAATTATTGGTCCTGCACGTGGTCCTGTGCAAGGTATTACTATTGGTCCAGAGATGCGTAATGTGCCACCACGTGCTACTGGTAATGTGCGTGTAATAGATAATATTCGCTCCTCGGATATTAATACTGGTGAACCTATTCCTGCCGCTATTGACTTCCAAGATTCTCTTGGTACAAACTACCGTAAGGATATTGAGTTTAGGTGGAACAGCACTACTGACAGTTGGGATGTGTTCCGTCGAAACCACATGATTTGTACTAGAACCAATACCGTGTTTAATGTGGCAAGTGTTGCTCCGCCAGCAGCAGCTACCGTTGTGCCTGTTGGTGGTGGTGTTACTCAAGATGATGGATGGACGCTTTTGACTTCCTTTGAATTTAACGAAAGCGGAAATCCTTATGTGGGCGCACCTGCAATACCTCCAGCTCTGCCAACTTTGCCTCAGCATCTTAGACAAGGTTTTGTTTCTTACTTGCAACTGGTGCCTGGTGCTGGCATGAACCCTGCTTTGTATTTTGGGCAACCACAAAACAGCACTGGTGCTGCTGTTGCACCTCCCGGAAACTTTATCCGCATTGATTTTACTCGCATGACACAAGTGGATATGCCGACTAATGTAAGTAGTAATAACATGGACGGTTTGGACGCTGGTAGGCTAATTGGTCTTTCTATAGGTCAAGATGGTATCATTTCTGGTACTTTCAGCAATGGACAGCGTTTCGAGTTGTGGCAGATTGCCATTGCGTTGTTTGACAATCCAGCTGGTCTTGCGGCACTTGGTGGCAACTTGTTCGCCATGACCGCAAACTCTGGTAGCTTTGATGGAATTGGTCTAACCCCAGGTCAAGCTGGCACGGGACTATTAGGCGGTACATTGGAAATGAGTAATGTGGACTTGGCGGCAGAATTTACTGAAATGATAACCACGCAACGTGGTTTCCAAGCTAATTCACGTGTAATTTCTACTTCTGATGAAATGTTACAAGAACTTGTAAATCTACGTAGATAATAATTTAGGCGGTCGTTAGTGGGCGGATAATATCCGCCCCTACGGTACGCCGTGCCTTGTTGGCAAAGTAAGAAATTATGGAAATCTTAAACTTGACTTTTTTAGATAGATGTGTTACAATGTTGCAATTACTGTTTTGGAGGTACATTTTATGATAAAAATAACCAGATTAAATGACAAAGAAATTGTGCTTAACTGTGAGCTTATCATGCTTGTGGAGGCAAATCCTGATACTACCATAACCATGACCACAGGCAGTAAATTTATTGTCAAAGAGTCTGTTGAAGATATAATCAGTTTGACTAAAGAATTCAAACGTGAAATTTACAATATCTAGGGGGGACACGCTGTGGATATAGGTTCATTAATCGGTCTAATAGCGGGAACGGTCTTTACGCTACTTACTATAATTTTTAACGGTGACGCTCCTGTGGAGTCCATCATGGCTTTCGTAGACGCAGGTTCTATAATGATTGTTATTGGCGGTGTGTTTGCGTCATTACTTATCGCAAACCCCTTAGACAGAGTTATAAAGGCACTGATGTCAGCAAAAATGGTTTTTTTGCCACCTAAGTTTGACCATGTAGGGACAATCGAAAATATTATCACTTTGTCCAACCTTGCCCGTCGTGAGGGGGTTCTTGCCCTAGAGGAGTCGGCACAAGGCATGGACGACCCATTCTTACAAAAAGGCATAATGTTGGTTGTTGACGGTGCTGACCCAGAGCTTGTGCGTTCTGTTTTGGAAACCGAGATGGTGTTTATGGAAAATCGTCACAATGATATTCGTAGCCTTTGGGATATGGCGGCGGCAATGGCACCCGCTTGGGGAATGGTTGGAACGATGGTTGCACTGGTTCTAATGATGGGTAACTTACAAGATATTGAACTTTTGGCGGCAAACATGGCACTTGCTATGATAACCACGTTTTATGGTGCGCTTGTTGCAAACTTTATTGCTAGTCCAATCTCCCGTAAGTTGCAAATTTTTAATGCACAAGAAATGCTTCTTAAAGAAGTTCAGATAGAGGGGATGCTGTCCATCCAGAATGGTGAAAACCCTCGTATCATTGAAGAAAAACTAAAGGCTTTCCTTGCACCATCCCTACGTAAAATTAGCACCGAAGGCGGAGGCGATGCTTAATGGCTAGACGCAAGAAAAAGGAAGAAGGTGGCGGTCAGGCACTTTGGTTGTTATCTTATTCTGACTTGATGACGGTACTGTTTGCACTTTTCGTTATGTTGTATGCCTTGTCAGATGTTGACGAGGAGCTGTGGGAGAGGTTGGTTATAGCCGCATCGTTTGGCAACAACATTCCAGCACCGACCCAATTTTCTGGGGAAGGCATTAACGATTTGATGGGTAATGGCATAATGACCTTACCAGATTTTAATACCCTTAGCTTCGAGCGACCAGTACAAGGCGGTGACGGGCAACAGCAAAACCAAATGGAATTTGTGGCAGAGCAACTGCGAACATATTTTGCATATTATCTAATGGTGGGCGACCATGTGGAAGTGGAAATTGGCGAGCATGGAGAGGTTATCATAAGCGCCCATGGTGATATGTATTTTGACAGCGGTCAAGCCACTATAAGACCAGAGGTTATGCCTATTTTGGAGGCTATTGCTATGGCTCTCAACGAATTGCGTGGGACTGTTAATGTTTCTGTAGAGGGACATACCGACAATGTGCCAATGCGTGGGTCTATTGTGTTCCCTGATAACCGAATGCTTGGGGCAGGACGCGCCCGTGCCGTTGCAAACCTAATGATTTACACCTTCCAAGTGGTTGACCCTGAAATGGTTACTGTTGTTTCTCATGGCGAACACCGCCCTGTTGCAGATAATGCCACACCAGAAGGCCGCCAGCAAAATAGGCGTGTTGAAATTATACTTACACAAGTAAACTAGACTTTTTACTATAGGGAAGGATGTGTGAACTTTATGTCAGAAGAAGCAAAAGGCGGTAATAACAAGGGTATGATGCTTATTATCGTTGCTATGCTTGCTGTAATTATCCTAGCTTTGGCTGGTGTTGCCGTGTTTTTGATAATGAACATGGGGGGCGATGATGAGGTTGCGGGAGGTCCTGTGCAGGGATGGTACAGCGAAGTGCCATCGGCCCTAGACCAACGCATTTTCGATTTAGGTGACTCTATTACTACGAACCTGCTGTCATCTGGTCCTGGGTCTGGTAACAATTTTGTTGTTGTCAACTTATCCCTTGGCATTAACAACTTGGACGAGGATGATGCTGATGACTTCTGGGTTTTGTTAGCAGAAAGGCAACCAGTTGTGCGTGATGCTGTAACCAGTATTTTGCGTCGTGCCACAGCGGAGGAATTACGTCGCCCAGATGGTGCAGACATTATCCGTGAGGACATTTTGACCGCTTTACAATCAGTGTTTGCCAGCCATATGATTGTTGAAGTTTACTTTAACCAGTTTACCGTGCATTAAGATGATGTTTACTCTACAATTCTACAGACAGAAAGTGGGTGCGAAAATAGATGGCTGAAGTTTTAAGTCAATCTGAAATTGATGAGTTGTTGCGAAGTATTTCTGACGGCGGAGCAACGCTGGAGGTAGATGATTCCTCTCAGCAAGGTAAGGGTGAAAAGCCTGCTATTCCTTACGACTTCGCTCGTCCGCAAAAGGTCAATAAAGAACAACAACGCACCTTGGAAATTATGTACGACTCCTATTGTCGCTCGCTTTCGTCTTTTTTGTCTGGCTACTTACGGTCAGCCGTTAGCATTGAGGTGATTTCTGCGGAGCAGGTGGCGTTTAACGAGTTTTCCAACGCCCTAACCAATCCGTGCATCCTTTCTATTGTGGAGCTGTTGCCGCTGAAAGGTTCAATAATTTTTGAACTTTCTGCGAATATTGGTTATGCAATAATTGATAGAATTTTAGGTGGACCTGGTACGGGAGTTAAACAAATACGTGACTTTTCCGAGATTGAAAAGATTTTGTTGGAGCGAGTTGTGTCGCATATGTTGACACCTCTGCCAGAAGCGTGGGAAAATGTTAAGGAAATTCGCCCACGCTTAAGTCGGATTGAAACTAACCCCCAATTTGGTCAGATTATACCACCTACAGAAACAACTGCACTTATAACCATGTCTGTAAAAGTGGGTTCTGTGGAAGGTTTGATGAACTTTTGTCTGCCGATTACCGTAATTGACCCTGTTTTGGATAGATTGTATACAAAATATTGGTTTGCCACCACGAGGGACGATGACGACCACGATTACACCGACGATTTACAAGATAAGCTAGAAACGGCTGACGTGGCGATTTCTGCTGTTGTGGGTCGCACCAACATTATGGTGTCTGACTTTGTAAATCTGACGGTAGGGGACGTGCTAATGCTAGATTCTTTCACAGACGCTGACTTCGAGGTGCGTGTAGGGCCGCTTAAAAAGTTTTACGCCAAGGCAGGAATTAGCAGAGGTCGTAATGCAGTTCAAATTACAAAACTTATACAAAGGGAGGAATAGACCATGGCCGATATGTTGTCCCAAGAGGAAATTAACGCCTTGTTGGGCGGTGGAGATTTAGGAACACAGGCGGGGTCTGAGGAAGTCAGCGAAACATCTGTAGAAGGCGGAAACGCACTTGCAACCGATGATGATTTAGATGGCTTGCTCACCTCCGAAGAGAAAGATATTTTAGGAGAATTAGGTAATATATCCATAGGAACATCTGCGACTACACTTTTCGCTCTGTTAGGTCAGCGGGTTATTATAACTACCCCAGAAGTTTCCGTAGTTAAACTTTCTGATATTGCCAGTGCATACGAAAAGCCGTGCGTAGGTATTCGTGTTGATTATGTGGAAGGTATTAAGGGTACAAACCTTCTTCTGCTTAACCAAAGCGATGTTAAGATTATCACCAGTTTGATGATGGGTTATGGCGGTGAAGTGCAAGAAGGTGATGAAGAACTTAACGAAATGGACTTTTCTGCTATACAAGAGGTGATGAACCAAATGATTGGCTCGTCGTCCACGTCTTTAGCATCATTGGTTAACATGAAAATCGATATTGATACACCACGTGCATCTTTAGTAGATTTTGGCAATGAAGAAATTTTACAAGAACTGGGATTTGAAGAAAATTACGCAGTATGTGTTAAATTCAGAATGGAAATTGGTATGTTAGTAGATTCTAGCATTATGCAATTATTACCAATGGGTTTTGCTAGATATATGGTGGAAACTATGCAATCTACATTGTCGCCAGAGGAGGAGGCACCAGCACCAGCCCCTGCGGCTCAACCAGCGCCGACTCCAGCCCCTGCACCACAACCAGTGATGCAGCAACCAACCCCAACGGAAGGAGGTTCGTCACCAATGGATACAACTCAACCACAAGCTGGCTATGCACCACCGCCAGCAGGATACGCACCACCTTCGGGTTATGCACCACCACCTGGTTATCACCAACCACAATATATGCCTATGCCGCCTGTTGCGGCTCAGCCAGCACAGTTTCAAAGTTTTGATATAACCGATGTTATGCAACAAAAAGAAAACATCGAAATTATCATGGATGTTCCTTTGGAGGTGACGGTTGAACTTGGTAGGACAACAAGGAAAATCAAGGATATACTTGAGTTTTCGCCAGGTTCTATTATTGAGTTGAATAAGCTGGCGGGTGAACCCATTGACATTTTGGTTAATGGTAAGTTTGTAGCCAAGGGTGAAGTTGTAGTAATTGATGAGAATTTTGGTATCAGGGTTACTGACATTGTCAATGCGGAACATAGAATATAGACTAACTTAGTAAAAGGAGAGAATAAAATGGCAGAAAAAACCATATTGCTTGTTGATGATGCAGCCATTATGCGAATGATGTTAAAGGACATTTTGACAAAAAATGGCTACGATGTTGTAGGTGAGGCTGAAAATGGCTTAAAAGCCGTGGAGCAATACAAAGCCTTGAAACCAAAGTTGGTTATCATGGACATTACCATGCCAGAAATGAACGGTATTCAAGCAACTAAGAGCATCAAGGAATTTGATGGGGATGCCATTGTTGTTATGTGTTCTGCTATGGGTCAACAATCTATGGTTGTGGAATCCATTCAGGCGGGGGCTCGTGACTTTATCGTAAAACCCTTCCAACATGACAGGGTTTTGGAGGCAGTTGCAAAGGTTATAGGCTAAGCCCATGTTTAGCATTTTATACATTAACCCGCCAGATTCTGCCAGTCCTCTCGCTGGGGATGGACTGGCTAACGCTTGGCAGTTATTAACCGTTGTTGGTGCATTGGCTCTTGTACTTTTTTTGGCATACTTTTCTATACGTCTTATGGGGCGTGCGAGAGGGGGCGTGCGTGGACAACGTAATGTCAAGTTGGTGGAAGCTGTTGGTGTTGGACCACAAACCAATGTCCAATTGGTACAAGCTGGGGATAAATTTTTCTTAATCGGGGTTAGTCGTAATGGCGTAACCCTTCTTGGCGAGGTCAACGGAGATTCTCTTATAATAGAAGAAAAGCCATTGTCAAATGTGCCTTTTGATAGTTATTTGTCCCGCTTTATGCCTAAGAAGAAAGACCATACTAGTAATGACGACCAGCAGTCCAAGGAATAAAATTTCCATTTTCGGGTAAATTATCCGCATTACGTTTATGAAAGGAAATTTATGCAAAAGATGGCGGAATTCGGAGAAAAGCACAGTAAGCACAAACGGGTGTGGAAAATCCTGTTTGTGTTCGCTTTGGTTTTCATAGCTTTTTTCGCATCTTTTGGGTCAGAGCAGGCACAGGCTGGTATTTTTCCAGGGTTGCCAGAGATTTACATTATGCCACCAGCTGAAGGCATGTATGATGAAGCCTTGCAAGGTTCTGTAACCCTGCAAATTCTATTCCTGTCGGTATTAATTGCATTGTTGCCTGCCCTTTTGGTTGTGATGACTTCCTTCACCCGACTGATAATCATCTTCTCTTTTCTCCGCTCGGGTTTGGGAACGCAACAGATGCCACCAAACACTGTACTTATCGGCATCGCCTTAGTACTTACTCTGTTTATTATGAACCCTTATATCACCGAGATTAACGAAAATGCCTTTCAACCGCTGACAGCGGGTTATATCACCCAAGAGGAAGCGATTGATAACGGTATGTCGGCACTGCGTCAGTTTATGCTGGGTCGTCCAGGACCTTTAATGGCGGAGAACATCGCCTTTTTCTCCGAAATGGCTGGAATAACCTATGATTTGGATGAATTCGGCTTCATAATAGACCTTGATACAATACCCAATTATGTACTAATACCCGCCTTCATTCTCCATGAACTGGCTCTCGGTTTCGCCTTTGGTGTTTTCATATTCATACCTTTCATCATAATTGACATGGTTGTAGCTTCGGTATTAATGGCAATGGGTATGATGATGCTACCGCCAGCTATGATTTCGTTGCCGTTTAAGGTGATGCTGTTTGTTCTGGTAGATGGTTGGCAACTAATTGTCCAAACCGCCATGGCGACCTTCTGACGAAGCTTGCGAGGATTACAAGGAGGCTTAACCTACTATGTCACAAGAAAATGTAATGGTGGTTATGCAAGATGCCATTTGGACGGTTATCACCACTGCCGCCCCACCTCTGCTTCTAGGGCTTGTTGTGGGTCTTTCGGTAAGTTTGTTTCAAACCGTGACTTCCATACAAGAAGCAACCCTAGCGTTTGTACCTAAAATTCTGGCGGTGTTTCTTGCACTAATATTTTTCGGCACATGGATGATTAATAATCTTACAGGCTTTACACGCCAATTGTTTGAGCAAATTCCGTATTTTATAATGACATAAGGTGGTGGGATAATTGGATTTGACCGCCGCCCAGACGTTGGTGTATCTTTATTCAAATATAGATGTTTTTATGGCTGTGTTTGTGAGGGTTATGGGGTTTTTCATTATCCTACCTGTCACAACTGGTCAAAACTTGCCTGTGCCAGTTCGTATCATGCTTTCCCTTGGCGTTGCCCTTCTGGCATTTATATCAGGTGCAGTGGAGTTGCCACCTTACGATTTTAGCGTTGCGGGTTTTGTGGTTTTTCTGTTAACCGAATTTTTGGTTGGTTTCATAATCGGTCTTGTGGTTTCGGTTATATTCTCAATTTTCCACTTTGTGGGTCAGTTGGTAGACTTCCAAATTGGTTTTGGTATGGTAAATGTAATGGACCCTTTTGGTATGCAACAAGCACCTGTTACTGGTAATTTATACTTTTTGATAGCCAGTGTGTTCTTTGTCACATCTGGGGCTATACACATGGTTATAAGAGCGCTTTTTGACAGTTTTAGCATTATCGGTCTTGGGAGAGGGCAGGTGCTTGGCAACGCAGACCTAGCAGGTCGTTTTATCAACATGATGGTTGACTATTTCTACCTAGGTTTGAGAATGGCTTTGCCTGTGGTTGGTACAATCCTCACCATTGATATTGTACTGGGTATATTGGTTAAAGCTGTACCTAATATGAACGTATTTGTGGTGGGTCTGCCTATTAAAGTACTGGCAGGACTTGTGGTTATCTACTTCATTATGCCGTTTTTGATTACGGCTTTCGGTATGGTTATGGAAGACATTGTGATGAATATTGTAGAAATGTTGTGGAGGATGGCACCTGGTGAAGCTCAAGTACAGTGATGAACCTATGAAACTGATACTTATCCCGATGAATTTGGGATTTTTCAACCAGCCATCTGCCGAGAAAACCGAAAAAGCAACTCCCAAAAAGCGTGAGAAATCCCGTGAAGAAGGTCAGGTTGCCCAGTCACAAGAAATTGGCACGGCTGTAATGTTTGTGGCGGCGTTCGCTTCACTCAGAATGTTTGCACCAGGGATGCTAAATCGTCTTTCGGGGCTTATCACAACCAGTCTTAGAGATGCTGGCAATGCCCAAGACCTTATGAGTATTGAGTATATTGCGTTTTATATATCAAGGATTTTTGGGCAAATTATCCTAGTTTTTCTACCCGTTGCCTTGGTTGTTATGGTTCTTGGGCTTCTGGTAAATATTGTGCAGGTGGGCTGGAAGCCAACTTTCAAACCAATGATGCCAAAATTTTCTAAGCTTAGTCCCAAACAGGGCTTGAAGAAGATTTTCTCACTAAAGCCCGTTGTAGAGCTGGTTAAGGCATTGTTGAAATTTACTGTAATATTGACCGTTGTGTATTTCGTGCTAGTCAACGAACTTGATATGATAGCTATGATTTTTGAGATGAGTTTGTGGAGTGCCATTGCTTACATCGCCAATGTATATGTGACTGTAGGTATCACCATCGGTGTTTTATATGTTTTCGTGGCGGCGATTGACTTCACCTATAACAAAATGAAACACGAAAAAGACATTCGTATGACAAAACAAGAAGTTAAAGATGAATATAAACAAATTGACGGTGACCCGCTGATTAAGGGTAAGATACGCCAAAAAATGCGTGAAGTTAGTATGCGTCGCATGATGCAAGAAGTGCCTGGGGCAGACGTGGTCATAACAAACCCGACCCATTTTGCCTGTGTTATAAAGTATAATCGCTTGTCTGCCGCCGCCCCAGTTTTGGTAGCCAAAGGTGCAGACAATTTGGCACATAAAATCCGTGATGTTGCAACGGAAAATGACGTTATGATTGTTGAAAACAAGCCCCTTGCCCGTACCTTATATAGTGTGGTTGAAGTAGGGGAGGAAATACCCACCGAACTTTGGCAAGCGGTTGCCGAAATTCTGGCATATGTGTACAGCGTAAAAGAACCGCAAGGACAAATCCTAATGTAAAGGAGCGAAACCAATGAGAACACTTCCAAAAGAGTTTATTATCGGTATAGGTATTGTTTTGGCGGTTTTGCTTATTATCGTACCCATACCTCATTGGATGATGGATTTTTTGGTTATGATTAATATTGGCTTCGCATTGATGATTTTGCTGAATGCCCTTTACGCAAAAGAGTCCATGAGCATGAATGCCTTTCCCACAATCCTGTTGATAACCACGGTTTTCAGCTTGGTGCTTAACCTCTCTGCTACTCGTCTAATCCTAGGAACGGGCTTTGCGGGAAATGTTATTCAAGTTTTTGGTGAGGTTGTGGTACAAGGTAACTTGGTTCTTGGTTTTATAATATTTGCGGTTATTGTAATTGTAAACTTTTTAGTTATTACCAAAGGTTCAGAGCGTGTGGCAGAGGTTGGCGCACGTTTTACCCTTGATGCCATGCCTGGTAAGCAAATGGCGGTTGATGCCGACTTAAATGCAGGTGCAATCACCGATGATGAAGCCAAGGAACGCAGAAAAAAGATTACAGACGAGGCAAGCTTTTTTGGTGCTATGGATGGTGCCGCTAAATTCGTAAAAAACAACGCCATTGCGGCGATTTTGATAACAGTAATAAACCTTATTGGTGGTACGGTTATGGGTGCTACTGGTCTTGCCACTGGCGAACCTATGGAAATCGGTGATGCTTTCCAAGTTTTTTCCATGATGACTATTGGTGATGGTCTTGTGGGGCAAATTCCTGCCCTACTGATTGCGGTTGCTACTGGTATTTTGGTAACAAAAACCACATCTGAAGATGGTGTTACCGCACAGATTGGACAGCAAATGTTTAGTCAAAGTATCGTTTTGTATATTGCTGGTGGTGCATTGGCGTTCCTTGGACTTTTTGGTGGTTTACCATGGTACTTCTTTGTTCCTTTTGGTATTCTACTTGTGTTTCTTGGCACACGTTTGGCACGCAAAAAAGCCGTTGCATCCATTGCCACAGAAATTGGTGGTATGCCTGGTGTTGAGGGTGGAGATGCGGCGGAACTGGAAGAAATTAGACGACCAGAAAATGTAAATACCCTTCTTGGTGTGGACCCGATTACCTTGTTTATTGGATATGGTCTTATCCCGCTTGTGGAAACCAGCCAAGGTGGTGACTTGATGGACAGGGCGGTTATGATACGTCGTCAAATCGCACTTGAACTTGGTACGGTTGTGCCGATGATTCGTGTTCGTGACAATATCAAATTGCCACCCAGTGAATATCGTATTCACATAAAAGGTGTGGAGGTTGCTGGCGGTGACATTATGTTTGACCACTATATGGCAATGAACCCAGGATATATAGAAGAAGAAATTGACGGCATCGAAACCGTTGAGCCTTATTTAGTCTGCCAGCTCTTTGGATTAATGAAAGTCAGAGAGAGCGTGCCGAAGCCCTTGGATACACCGTTGTTGACCCGCCTGCCATAATTGCCACCCACCTAACTGAGGTTATAAAGAGCCATTTACACGAGCTGATGAGTCGTCAAGACGTTCAAAATCTTGTGGGCAATATCCGTGAAGCCAATTCTGTGCTAATTGAAGAACTTGTACCGAAAATGATGAATTACGGCGAAATCCAGAAGGTTTTGAGCAATTTGTTGCGTGAAGGCGTGTCTATCCGTGATTTGGTTACGATTTTGGAAACACTGGCAGATTATGCCCAAATTACGAGAGATTCTGATATGTTGACCGAATATGTGCGACAAGCGTTAAAACGTTCTATTAGTCGCAAGTATTTTGCTGGCGAAATGAACTCGGTTATCACTGTTGACCCTAATTTGGAACAACAAATCATGCAGTCCGTAACCCAAACAGAGCAGGGGAGCTACTTGGCTCTCGACCCCGCAATAACGCAACAAATTTTTGATAATCTTAGCTCGGAAGTGAACAAATTAACCAGCATGGGTCGTCAGCCAATTATTTTGACATCACCTGTGGTGCGTGCATACTTTAAGCGTCTAGTTGAACCAATCGCACCTGATTTAGTGGTGCTGTCTTATAATGAATTGGAAGCAAATGCAGAAATCCAATCCATTGGTATGGTGAGTATAGCGTGATAATCCGAAGGGGGTAGTTGCATGAAAATTAGAAAATTCACTGGGGCTACCGAACAGGAAGCCATAGAAAAAATTCGTGATGAGATGGGCTTGGATGCTTTGGTTATAAATATCAAAAAAATCCAACCCAAGGGACTTTTTGCATTTTTG
>Ga0123352_10006438_pt1 | contig 17952 bp, 9 predicted proteins | sample TergutLab28metaG_FD_89700 | JGI IMG/M metagenome (GOLD analysis project Ga0123352, IMG submission 89700) | Labiotermes labralis P1 segment gut microbial communities from Petit-Saut dam, French Guiana - Lab288 P1 | ecosystem: Host-associated > Arthropoda: Insects > Digestive system > Gut ... | reverse complement strand
TGTTCAAAATTTGTGCTTATGGCACAGTTTACAATGCTATCAGATTTAACCTTTTAAGGACGAAAATGTATCTGTCTTATTTGTAGAACCATTTCGTACCTCACAGTAAACACTTTCTACCTCCGTGGATTTTGTATTAAACCTGTCATTTAAAGGGACAGTTCTTATTAACTCTGATCTTAGGTATCTCATATGAAATTTGCTATGATTTAACCCTTGTCGTGCCAACGTGGAAAATATGGTGAGTTCCTAATAATGCCAGAAAATGGCAGATGGGATTTAACTCGGCGTTTAAAGTGTTTAAAGGGAAAATCCCAGAGGATCCACTGAACGGGAGGATGGGTGGGATCCACAGGCGGTTGGGTTATCTAGGGGGAAAAAAAAAATTTTATCTATTGGGAGTCGGTGGAGATTTGTCGGTTATTTAGCCGATGGCCCAGTCATTATACTGACAGAGCTATACCAGCTAGCTTTTGCAACCCTAATGGTTTTTATTCCTTTAGCAAAGCACATGGTTAAGACTCCCTGAAGGTGATGCAGATGTATTGAAACATGTAGCAGTGCTTACGGTATGTAAAATATTGTTAATATATGTGTTGGTCTGGGTAATAAAGTGTAAAATTTTCTTTGGCAATCAACAATGAGGAATGGAGCTTCGACCCACTGTTTCGCATTATTTATCTGACTTCATCTACAGGCTAAGAGATGATGACAGTAGATTTCTCTATAGACCAAATCTATGCTGTCATTATTGAGAGCACCTCAAATCCCTCGAGCTCTACTTTGGCCAGTGCTATTATTATGATCTCCTCAAGCAGCACTCTGCCCCATTCCGTTTAACACTTAGCGGAAAATCGCGTATTATATTTAGGTGCTTTATTTCATACTAAGGGGTGCTGCGCTTTTTGCTTAAAAATGTAAATCATTAAGCAGATTAGGTTATTAATTTTAATCACGTTACAAACGGTCAGTTGCCCAAGACTTCGGTACTGAGTGGGTTTCTTTGTTTCGGTGAGACGTGAAATTTTTGCTTATCGCTAAACTGTGATTCATGAGCAGTTAAAGGTAAGCTATTTTTCTGAATTAGTTTTGTGTGTCAGTTCTCTGTTAAGGGTAATCTTAAACCCAGGCTGTTTTTCGTAGGTACAAATTTAGGTCCTTCGTGTTTATTCACCCATTTTCTCGAGCACCTGTTTGCGCCTATTATGGGGAGGTTTGAAGAGCCTAAATGCCGCTCCCCGTATTAGGAAGTCAGTACATTGTGAATTATTCCTTCTAGGTTATATAATATTATAGATCATATGAAGGAAAAAATGGGACCCCGAAAGGATGAATGTAGCTGTTGAGGCTATGAGGAACAAGGAAATGGGCAGCTACAAAACGTCCAGTGTTTTCAACTTACCCCTTAAACACTACAGATTTATGTTAAAGACCGGCAGGAAAGCTCAAATGAAGCAATAAAACAAAACTGGGTAAGAAGCAAGATTTTCCTTGTGAAGGAGAAAATGATCTGGCTGAGCACTGTCTTTTGATGGGGAGAAAATTTTGGGGACTTGACAGTGGTAGACATCACGTATCTCGCTTACTAAATTGCTGTAAGAAACGGAATTAAAAACAAATTTTTCACGGGAAATGAAAAGAATGGAAGGAAATGGCTGAAAAATTTCCTACGTCGTCATCAAGAAATTTCAGTGACAACTTCTGAAGTTCTTCAGTCTCAAGAGCGAGGGGTTTCATTCCTGAATCAGTAGCTCAGTTTTTTAAATCTACGAACCCGCTATGTACTCGTACAGTACACCATTCCACACAATCCTGCAAGACTTTAGAATTGCGACTAAACCGGCATCACTACTGTACCGCACAAACACACCAAAATATTAGGACTGAAAGGCAAGCGTCAGATATCTTGTGTTCAATCCGCAGAACGGAGATCTGTTGTGACAGTCGTCAACTGTATGAGTCCAACTGGACACTTCATTCCTCCGTTACTTGTATTTCCAAGAGAGACCATTACTGACGAATGGCACACCACCGGGATGGATACAGAGCCAGATTTTCACCCAGTGGTTTCTTCATTTCATCAAATATACATAGCTGACAAAAAGATCCTCTTATCTAGGTACCGGACGAGCACTATCCACACACAAGGAACCTGGAGGTAATTACTTTAGCTCGAGAGAATCATGTTGACATAATTTGCCTCCAACCTCACAACAGTCACAAAGTGAACCCTTGGATAAAGCTTTCATGGAGCCCCTGAAAATATTCTACTCTCAAGAAATTGAAAAATGGCTCCGTTCACACCCAGGGCGAGTCGTCACTTTCCACTAAATCGGCGAACTATTCGGAAATGCGTAAAAGCGAGCTTCAACAGGCGAAATAGCGGCTAATGGCTTCCGGGTTACAGGTCTCTTTCCTTGTGACAAGAACATCTTCAGACCGTATGATTTCCCTCTGTCCTCAGAGGACAAAATTGCTGCTCCTGTGAACCATCCTGCCTTCGTAAAGACCAGCGATCAGCCATCATTCAGCTATGCTAATTTTTCGCCGTTCACTTTTGCTGAGGCTCTCCGATCATCAGATATCAGCTCTGTGCCAAGCCTGAACCTAAAGCCAAATCCTCGTGGTAGAACAGCAAAGAAAATGACGAGTTCACCTAACAAAAAAATTTGTTGAGGCAACTCAGAAAAAGAAAATCAAACAGGCCACTAAATCCAAAACCAATCGGCCTGCGTCGAATGCTCTTCTTGGTCCTTCAAAAAGAAGGAAGAGAAGAGTTTGCCGAGATCCAACTCCGTCTGACACTCCATCAGATTCGGACACTGACCTAGCTGTTCCTTTCGCTGAAGATTCGATGGAAGGAGATGAGGAACAAGATGCTGATTGTGTGTTCTGTACTGGTCGTTTCTCTGCAGACCACAATGGAGAGGACTAGATACGATGTGCGAAATGTTTCAGTTGGGCGCACACACTGTGTGCTGGTGTGGAAGAAGATTTTGTATGTGAGCCTTGTCAGGGATAAACACTGTTTTGTTCTTAGTTTGTATCCTTCGTATTTCTATTTTTTTTGTATTTTGTAACTATTTTTTGTATTTTCTGTGAAAATTATTCACCTCCCCAAATTAGGAACACGTGTGTGCCTAATTAGGGGATATGAAGCTTTTAAGGAAACGAATTTTGCACACGTTTTTCTTTTCATAATTTACGATGTTTGCGTAGCAACTGTCTCTACATTAATCAAATAAATTTATGTTTGTGTTTTGAAAATTTTTTCGACTTTTACCTAAGTTTACTAAGTTTAACAGCAATTTTTATAAAGCCACCCCATAATAGGCGGCATTTCCTTATTTGTGCAGTTGCGTGGCCACAATCATTACTTTCAATTTATAAGGCTGCTAATGTTAGGAGCTTCAAGGGACACATTATTTAAGTACATTAACAAACAAACTATACATGTATTCCGTCTGACGCAACTACATAATACTTTATTTTTCACTACTATTGGCTGCTAGTTTCAGCTCCAATGAACCATAACTAAGCTAATATATACAAAAAACTTAAAAGTGCTGGTACATATAATACAAAAGTATCTAAAAGCTGGTAATAATTATGAAGACTATTAATCAATGTAAATGGATCACATAAAATTGACGTTTTAGCACTGTATGTACCAGAATGTTTAAGTTTTTTTTGTAAGTATTAGCTTGATGATGGTCCATTGAGACCGAAACTACTGGCCAATAATAGGATAACAATAACATATTGTACAGTTGTGTCAGACGGAGTAAATACATAGTTTGTCTTATTAATTTATTTCAAATACAACGGGACATAATCTACCAAGATCGAACTATTTAAGGCTACGAAATTTGGACTAGTGACACTTGGTAGGTTCATGTCATTTTGCAGGTTGTTAGTCGTCGTCATATCGGAGACACTTATTCCATCCCAGTACAATCCAGGTGGGATTTATGGTGGATGCAATGTCACTGGGAGAGGTTTTCTCCCGAGTCCTTTAGTTTTCCCCTGTCACTAGTATCTCACTAGTGCTCCATACTCGTAAAACCATTTAACAACAATTCTATATATTCTTAGCAATTAATAGCTTCATTAACTAATACACTCCAAATGACACTGTGCCGTCCTGTAGATGTCTACCGACGTTTCCGATCAACCTTCTTTCACAGTTATCAAATATGGCCAGTTACTTTATGTCGTCAGTTTATTTATCTATTTATTTATTTGTCAATGACTGTAAATACAAAGCGTCCGATCACTGAATGACAGCGAATAATGACTTGTAGGAGTGATATAGTGACTGTAACTAAGTTTAGGTGGATGTAAACCGAATTTTGCTCCGGGAAATGAGAGCAGCCACGAAAGACCTCAGTAAGGACAGTCGGTGCCCCAGCCCAGTTTCGAAAATTGCTTCTCCCAAACACAAACCAGAAGCATTAACTTGACATTCATGTGGACAGTATTTTAAACAAAACTGCTATGTATCAAAGTGACAGAGACGAGATTAAAAAGGAAACGAAACTGTAAATAAAATTTAGCTGGAAATTTGAAGAAAGTTCCCTTGACGACAATGAAAATCCCCAGACAATTCTGTAAACATCACAAATAGAGCCAAGTGTCACCCTCTTTCTTGTTGTTCTAATATTGGATGTTTTGTTCGACAGCTTTCACTGTCTGCTTCCGAATGTGATGACGTATGGCTGTATACAATCTATACTATAAGAGCTTTGTACCCAGACACCCTCTAAGCATTACAAACTGCACACACCTTCAGGGATGAACACCATGATCTTGGTAAGTGAGAGCGCCAAGGTGATGCACTGATATTTTAAAATTCATTTTCTTACTGGCAGCAAATATTCTCAGTTTCAGTTGGAAGTAACAGTCCATTAATGCAGTGTAGCAATATATTTACCATTTTTCTGAGAATTATACGAAAGTCGTAAACAAGTACGCTGTGTGGTTCAAAATCGAAGATGTTTCACTAATTAAGCAGATAGTGTTTATAGGAATCATTGTGCATTATGGACTTTATTTATGGTTTTGAGGTCTTATGGGATTTACAGCCGCGTTCGCAAAATGTGTAATATGACTATTAGCTTCGTCATATCTCTCCGTACGTCCACATGGAAAAACTCTGCTCACTCTCTAACGATTTTGATGAAATTTGGTATTTGAGTGTTATTCGAAAATCTGTCGAGAAAAATTCACGTTTCATTGAAATCTGACAAGAATAACATACTTTACGTGAAGAACGATGTACATTTACGACACCATATCTCTGAATTATTTTTAGTATGTGAAAGATTTCAGACAAGAGTTGTAGAGGCACTCAAAATACAGATTTTTAGGTTCAACAACTTTTTATTTCCCCGAAAATCGTGTCGCATATGAGATAATGTGGAAAAATATAGTAAAGAAACGCCACAGACCACACTATAATAGGGCGCAGGCGTTTCGCGTGCTGCATAGATAAGGCTACAGAGACACTCTCAAAATATGTAATAATATTGATTTTCTACGGTAACAGTGGTTACGCGAACGCGTATCAGGGTAATGTTACATTTACATTTTCTCTCCTGTTATCTGTATTTTAAAAGTCTACAAATAATCGACCTTCTCACAACGGGGCTGCTGACGATTCATGTCTTAAGGATAGACACGTTTTCGTGTCCATTTTTTTAATGTCATCAAAACTTCCTTCAAAATATTTACAAGACTCAGACAGCCACGTAAAGTCAGATTTAAGTAAAAAAGGCACATGTTCTCTAAAATAGTAAATTTTGTCATGTAAGGGCTACTAGGCATTTAAAGATAGATCAAAATGAAATTAAAATTTCACTTCGAGTGTTAATGTGACTGTAGCCCTTGTAGATAATTAGATAAGTCTGCTGCCGCCATATTCGCAATAAAACAGTAATATCTCTCTCATTTATTCCAAAAAGTAAGCCAGGTATTGGTACTTCCCTACTGAAAAATATGAGGATCATAACTGTAGTATTCTCCTCAATGGAAACTTAAAATATCGCGATAATTTTTGCTTCGCCTCTACACTTAACAACAACCCTGTTTTCTTCACAGGCTACGGTATGTGTTGTGCTAGTGCTGGGGTGTGAAGCAGTGCCCTACAACTCTGTTCAGATGACGACATTCTCTGCTCCTGTTCCCAACTTTGGCGGCACTTCTGTAGTAGAGGGCGTACTGACACCTGCAAGACACCCAGCTTCTGAAGGTTGGTAGTTTTGCGTTACAGCTGATTTTGTTCTTATTTAAATCAATCTTAAAAGTTCACTTGTAATATACAACAAACCCTCTAGCGAGGTTTGCCTGACTCTCAAGACACGTCTGTCTCTATGTGTGTTATTTCTCGTAGTTTCATTTGATAACACAATGTTCCGTAGCCCGGATAGCTCAGTCGACATAGTGACTGGCATACGAGCTGGACGACCGAGTAACGTGGTTCCGATTGCTGACAGCTAAACCTAAAGTTCACCCCACAACCTGCCATGAAGCCACACAGGTGGAGCAGAGGCGTAGTTCTGTTCTTTCTTTAACCTCGATAAGTGTTGGTGTTCAACGCTACTCCACGGCTGTTTTACCCCCGGGAAAGCTAACGGCACCCATGGTTCAGGGGGCTGGGTGGGCCCCAGAACTGATCTGGAAGGGTGCTGCAATTTCGCCCACGCGAGATATCAATTCCCGGACCGTCCAGCCCGTAGCCAGTCGCTATATCGACTGAATTAACGCGTACCCCTCGATTCCTGACAAAGGAAAGGAATTGTTATTATTGAATGGGTACAGATGGGAGTGTATCAACTAGGGAGTGAATCTGACCTTTCACCTCTGCCTAACGCCAAAGTAATGAACGGCTACATCTGTGGTCCCACTGTGCCTGCCTTCATGACTTACACAGGGATAAGTTCGCTTATAAATAACTAACCAACTAACTAACTAACTAAGTCCATGGAATAGGTCCTTCTTGCAACAGATCCTCAACTAGTCAAGACATTCCCCGCATTTGATAACCGAATATCCATTACCGCATTCACAAGAGACCACTACCCTGAGTGAGATAAATCTAGCCTACGCCTTCCCATTCCACTTATTTAAGACCCATTTTAATATTACGCTCCCATTTATGCCTAGGTCTTACGAGTGGCCTCTTTTCCTCAGGTCTTTCCCTGTATGTACACTACCTCCTCTGTCTACCATACATATTGTAACATTTCATACAAGCCTGATGCATGTAATCTGTAAATTTCCAACCGCTTCTGAACTCTTACTCTCTCTGTTTTCATGGACAGGGATTAATCAGGAAGTGTACTATGCAAATCCCGGGACTTCTGTTGGAGCTGCAACTTCAGGACAGGCATTCTATGCTTTGCCGACATCTTCTGGTAGCGATGGCTCTTCAGCTTTCCGAAGCCCATCACCGGTGTATGGACCTCCTGCGCATTTAGTGACGTCTGGGGGTGTCAGCAGGTCTTCTTCTGTGTCAACAGTGCAGGAAAATACCGGACCTCAGACCTCACTTGCAGCGTACTCCACACCCACAGCGACAACAGTTGTTGGTTTAGCTAGCGGATCAAGCAGTGTAGCTGGAGTCTCGCCTTCAGGAATTCAAGAACATTCTGTAACCACCTACGCACCCAGCCTTCCAAGCCGGCTGTCTGAATTTCCTTCAGTATCCACAGCAGCTGCTGGAGACTTTTCCTCAGCTGGAACGGGTAACGTTCAACCTGTAATCCAGGTGTCTCATGCATCTTCGTATACCTTTCCTCCAGTTGCAGCAGAGGTTGTTCGGTACAGCAACTTTGCTGGATCCACATATCCAGAGAGCCAGGGAAACACTGGAGTAAATTTCTCGCCAGTTCATTCATATTCTGTTCCTGCAGTTTCATATTCGGGCAGTGTAGAGTCTAGTATTGCTGGCGCTTTATCTTCAGCAGCTCAAGCAAATGCAGCCGATTCCTTCATTTCCACTTCTTCATATGCTGTTCCTTCAAGAGCTCCAGGAGGTGCTGAATCAAGTAGTTTTGCTGGATCTTCAATTCAGGAGAGTACAGGATATGCTGAAATAAGTTTCTCACCTGCCACGTCATATTCTGCTCCCGAAACCACACAGGGTGTTGCGGCAACGTCCAGTTTTTCTGGACACATATCTTCAGCTGTTCAACAAAACCTCGGTGACAACTTCGCTCCTGGTGCTTCGCATGGCACCCCTGCTGCAACTTCTGCAGCGCTTTCATCAGCTCAGGGACATTCTGGTGGCCCTTCTCTCGTACCCTTGGCTGCCCAACATTCTTACGGCATTCCTAGACTACAGTAAAACTGTCGTACTCCGGTGTTAAGTAACTTACCTTCCTCATTTCACTAACGCACTAAATACATTGTGGGCTTTTTTAAAACTGTCCAAACCATGAAATGTTCACTTTACAACAATAATCATAGGACTGAGAATAAAAGAAGGAATGCCATATGCTGCATTTTTTTTCATGCATGTCTGTCGATATGATCGGTCCTGACGAGTTTTTACAAGACAAACGAATTGTGTCAATTGAAAAGTAATGACTATGAGGCAGAGTCGTTTGACAGGTGACCGGTATTGAGACTTCCAACTTATCACACACGTTGTTGATACGGAGCTTAAAATATAATGTAAAAATATAATTAAAACCGAAAGGAACAAATTTTTTTTAAACAATTCTGATTTACACAATTTATTTGGACGTTTCTGTCATAATTACTATCATCAAGCAAAGTCTTTACAAAACATACAAAGAAAGGCAGAATTGTCAGTGAAGGAAACCGTTCACTTTCAAAGCATTGCCATACTATTGCATATAACATACATTAGTAGAATAGTCAAATTCTCTATTTATAACCTAATCAAATATCGAACAACTGGATTAGAAAACACAATAGAGGACTGCGATGCCATAGTCACTGGATTACTGAATCGAAATGGAGAACTTTTCCATAATAAACCAGTAAATTGACTAGTATATTACAACGAAGTCCGACAAGTTTTTGTTGTCATAATTTTAATACTTGTTAAGTGACATCACATCAAGTGAAGCCACGCGGAACTGGCGTCTAAGCCTGTCTGGGTGATTCCGATAGATAGTGATTTTTACTGTCTTCTGATCCTCTCGATTTTTATTGTTGATTTTTCATTTATGCCACAATCAGAGACTACATTCCCACGGTTTTGTGTTCTATTGAACTAAGCTGTTTGATTTTAGTTTTGTGTGGTGTTTTTTTTGTTCTGAAGTACATATTTTCTTCCTTGTCGCAAGTGATGCTGATTATGTGTTTAAATAGATTATAGTATCAATTTCTGTTTTGAAATTTGTGAATATCGTGTGTGTTTTTTCTTCACGATTTGAATACCACACCTTTAGCAAGTTTTAATACTTCTCTACGTCTTCTGAAAGTGTTAAAATGGTCTGGTGGTAAACCTAACAATATCGAAATCAAAATTTCACGTTCTTGTCCCAAAATTTGTCACAAATTTGAAATAAAATATAAATTTAAAAATTTTGTAGTTTCGGGATGCAAAATTCCGTGTTTATTAATAGAAGCACAAATTATGTCAGGTGAATTACATGGATATGAGGTCACAGTAAAATTAACAATTCTGTGGCCCAAATCACGGCATTGGTACATCATGTTCCAATCAAGAGTGGGCCCGATATTCTTCACCGTGTTTGAGTAACACGGTCCACTCTAGCCCCCACGGTCAAGGCACGGTTTGACCACGAAGAGATGTATTTAAATACAGGGAAAAGAACATTTTATGATTGTGAGCGGACCTTGAGCGAACGGTGAGCAGTTCGCGAGCGGAACCTCTGTACGAAAAGAGCTAGTACAAGAAAGTTTTTAGGGAAGCATAATAGTATATCTGAAACATCTAGGAACCACACTAAAATTCAAAATACTTGATGAGTGCCGCTGTACTAAATTCAGTCCCGATGGTGGCCTGGCACCTGCAATTTGTGCACCCCTGCCTTAGATGCTGGGTAGTGTCCGACAAATGTGGCATAATAGTATCTCTATACATTGCATCGAGGCCAAATTAATGATAAGCCCCAGATAAAGAATAATGCCCAAAACATAACACTTGTGTGATTTTTACAGTGAAAGGTCATGTGTTATGTAAAGAGGAAAGTACAGGCAGTCGAAATGGGAGAAAATGTCCAGCAGGCTTAGTGTTTCTGAACTTTGCTGTTCTTTCAGTCAAAGGCACGAATTACTGCGCCACTTCAGTTAATAACATATCTATCAGTAGAGTATACAGGCCGTACGTAAGTTAGCAACAAATAAAGTCATAATAAACATTGTGATACTTTTGTATGCTTCGTGTACGTAATTCAGAATAAACTTATTTCAAGATTTTGGGCTTCTGGATTGAGATATCATGTAGATCCTTTGGTCTGTTCCTATTAAATTGCAGGGCCTAACAACCCACAAGTCTACAAACTTGACATTCAGAATTGTTCAAATATCTCACTTTGACAGCTCCATTTGGTTCAAGCAGTAATGCTTCTGACTTGAATTTTTGTGGGTGCGTGGTTTGAATCTCAGTCAGAACACCGGCCATCTTTACTGGAGATTTTCAGTCAGAACACCGGCCATCTTTACTGGAGATTTTCAGTCAGAACCATCTTTACTGGAGATTTTCAGTCAGAACAGCGGCAATCGTTACTACAGCGTCTCAATCAGACAACCGGCAAATTTTATTGGAAACGTTCATTATTTTCCTCTATTGGCCAAAAATGCATTTTATAATAACGAGTTTAAATGGGTCAAGGACAATTTCTTCCTCGTAATTTTAATTTACTGTTTATTTATCACCCTGCCTGTGAAACATGAATAACTCCACGTAGCAGATTCATCCAGAAGCTAAGAGAGTTCTTGACTAGTACCTAAATTCCCGTGTTTCATGAAATCCGTTGTTCCATTGTCGCATTCACAACGAACTGCTAAACAGCTAAACACATTTTCCAACCGCCTCATTTTTATTTCTCTTACTCTTGTCAAATATTTTGCTCCCATCAACTCCTCTCCTAGGTCGTCCAAAGTCTCTCTTTCCTTCAGGTTCTTCTACGAACACCCTGGTTGTGTATTCTATTTTCTGTAATGGCAGTCACATACTCTTCCATCCCTCTACATCCTCCTTAATTTTGCTGACATAATAAAATATGCTGATGTATAAAAATCACCAAGCTCCTCGTTGTGAATTTTTCTCCATCCTCCTGTTATTTCCTCAGTCTTAATTTCTAAAATTTTCCTCAGCACGTTGTTTTTGGACACCCTGATTTTAGTATAATTTCCACTTTGTAGTGAAAGCAAGACAGCACACCGTCTTGTGGCTAATATTTTAGAAAACCCACACTGGTTAGCGTGCAATTGGATGCTTCAACTCAAGCATCATTTATATCCGTGTACACAGATGTTCACAGTTCAGAGCCCGGCTGTTTCTTATAGTTCTGTACAGAAGCTAACATTTTATAAACTGTCATAACATACGAGTACATATGTATATAAAAGTATCTATTACGTTGACAGATGGGCAGAAGATGACAGCAAAGTATGGCGTATAAAAGAGTACTCTTTAGTCCGTATTTCAGCATTCACCTTTGCTAAACAATATTCGTAGCGCACCTTCATCTCTTAATCAAGACCTTATTCTGTATAAAATTTATTGCCTTATTATACACACATTTCTAGTCATTTTAGGTTTATTCAGGTTAGCAAATTTTATCTTCTTGCCATCAAAATATTGAAACTGATACAAAAATGAGCATTTGTGCTTGTCATTTCCACGAAGGCAACAGAGCAAATCGATATATTCCATAACTCCACTCCTTTCTAACCTCGTCACCAGGTGGATGTAGATGGTCAAATTCTCGCACCGGCCCCTTTACCCTGTGGAAAGATTCACCAGGAATATTTGGACAGAAGCTTAGTTCTGCTCCCGCCCCTTCTTGCCTTTGCCTGGGATCGAACTCTACCGACAACGATATCCCAGCTCCCCAAGTATATACCATAATCTCTCAATAGCATATGAACTGAGAATTAATTTATAATTCTACCAAACCCAGGACGTCTGCTTAATGCGTGTTTGCCTGGGATCATGAGTAATAAATATCTTACCGGATTGTTAGAAACAGAAACTGTTATGTCGTGATGAAGGTTTGTTAGAACGGTATTTTACTGACTAAGGTCTTGCCAGTCTCATGTAGAATGTGTAGATGGAATATGTGAAGAGAAACGACCACTTGAAATAGGCAGTATAGATTTTGAAAGCAATTTAATGGCCCGTTTAAAACCTTGGTTGCAGATGAAACTTCTGTAGCTTATAACAGGGCCCACTGAGAGGCTTTTATAGACATATCTGGCTAACGTGCTGTTACAAACCTTAGGGTGTTCACCCTTCACATGTAAAGTACAGTTACAGTAGAACTCCACTAATACGGATTAATTAGGGCGGCGAGTCGTCCGGATATGCAGAAAATCGAGATAAGTGGATTTTTCTTTGAAAATAGGCTACATTGTCAGTTTGAATTTCGACTGTTACTATTTACAGATTGTACCTGCGTCTAAACGTTTCGACCATTCCTGATTTGAAGTTCTAGAAGCCATGACACTGTACTGTACTTGATCCGATAACTGGCAATTTCAAGGTAAGTTAGTTTCATAAATTGTCGACAAATTTGCCCAAAGGGCTACGCCGATCCGGATAACCAGCGTCCGGATAAGTGGAGTTCTACTGTACTTCCAAAGCCGTAACGACACCACTACCAATTGATCTGCAACCTTAAGTCTACGTAGCAACTGACGGCAGGTCAATTCATTTATCAACATGAAATTATAAATTGTGTTTCCAGACGTTGCTTTCGGAGACTAAATATTTATCTTTCATTAGTAGTTCTGTCTCGTAGATAAGATCTGTTCTGACTCAAGGAAGCGGCAAAAGCAAGTGAAGAATGTGACAGAGTTGAGGGGGACGGTTTCCCTCTTACGCCCTCCCCGTCTGAAATTCCCTTCAGCAAACTCCACCACGGGTATTTTCGACGATGGTTGCCAGAAAGTGCCTCTTGAAGGAACTTAAACGGCCCCTCAGCTGTTAAGGGAAAGAAACCTTTAGTAAAACCACGCTATACATTTCAGCGTATTATTGGATTAGTCGCTGTGTAGTTCGATGAACTTGCAATGATGATAACTGCGCTCTTCAGGGTTATTTCGCAGCGAGTAGTGGTAATTCATTACCGACGTTTCGGGACAACCTATCGGTCCCATCTTCAAGGGTCAAAAATTCAAAAAGTCTTTTATTCTTGACCCTTGAAGGTGGTACCGATAGGTTGTCCCGAAACGTCTGTAATGAATTACCACTACTCGCTGCGAAATAACCCAAAAGAGCGTAGATGCCATCTACTTCGCGGCGGAAACCTGAAATCAAACATGTAAAGATACTGCAGAAAAACCTGCATTCTTCGTCATACAGGTGGATGGGATGTTGGATCCAGCTGTTCCGCTGATACATCGGTAGCATGCGCCAGTTTAAATGGGATCACATTCCACATGACAGCTATCTACATACGACCTTCGTAAGAACATTGTAGTAAATTGTGGAGTGAGAGAGAAAACCAACAAGACGCAACAGTTAGATGTTTATTTTTAACAATTTCTCAACATGTTGAGAAATTGTTAAAAATAAACATCTAACTGTTGCATCTTGTTGGTTTTCTCTCTCACTCCACAATTTGCTCACGATGCACGGTCACAGACACCTAAAACATAGTAGTAGTACATTTTGCGCGCTTTACTCACGTTTAATGACATACAAATAACCAACCGATATAACACAAATCACTTACACACTGCATTAAAACTCGCACCATCACATCAAGCATCACCCCGAACAGGCTGAAGGATTTCAACTCCCAAGATTTTAATCAGTACCCATTTTTAAAATTATATTTACGTTACTTACATAATTTAAATTCAAATTATAAACATTTTTAATTGTTATACAGTAACGACACAACTAACCGTATTGTACTTTTGTATTCTTGTAATAATTTCACCCTGAAGATGTCCGCATCACCGACCGAAACATATTCGTTGAGAAAAATGTGATTAAATTACATAAAAAAACAGTGAAAACGCATTTTATTGGTTGTTTGTATATTACTGTAGCACATATCCAATTACAGTTTACTCATTTTCCCAGAAAGAAATATGAAACTGGCGACAATTACAGTTGGAAACTTTGTCTCGATATCCGTCAGATCTCGTATTGTGGGGTTCAAAAGCACGATTTTTCGGAAAACATGTAGCGTGCACTGAATTTCGGAAATGTAGTCTTATTTTTGAGCTGCCAGCGGTTATTGTTCAAATGACGGTCTTCGTTTGGATTTCGAATTTGTGTAGTAATACAATTTTTCGATGTTTTGGAGTTACATAGCGCCTCCATCTTCACGGTAACTGAATTTCATCAGAACTTCCTGCACATCTACAAATTTTCTCCCACCCCATCACTTTAGTGTCCTAGCGAAACGAATGATGACGGGGACAGTACTCTGCTTTCCGGTATCGCAGCACTTATTCACTGCAAAGTTTTAAAATCCGAAATAATGAACGTCGTTTGCAGTCTCACTCTTTCACGTGACATCAAACACTCGAGTCGAACTTGTATTAATTTCAGCTACATCGTCACCCGTACAGATCGTGCGGTCAGCAGTATTTAAGAAAAGTACTTTCTGGATACGTGTGCTCAGATGGAAGACGGTTGAAATTTTTGGCTACCTGGGAAATTCCCTCTGCCTATTTGACAAAATTTAGTGAATTATGTCTCATCTCGAAATTTGTGTGATGCAACAAACTAATAAAATTCGGTCGATCTGCACTGGAAAGTAACTCGCTGGTGACATTTGAACCCTCTAAGGAAAAAAATTAACTTGAATTATATTTAACGAGTCATTCCGTACCGCGCAGTAAACGCACATCTTCTTGGTTATAAAAACCAAACAGTTAACGCTGTATAGAGATATAACCGCTGTTTGTTCCGAGATCCATACAAAACATATACACATATTCTGTGGGCAGAACGTAGAACATTTTGTCTTTAAAACTGGGAGTAAGTGACGAAACCACTAAGCTGGAAAGCGATAAATATATTTTACTGGACTCCATCTGTGCTAAAGAAGGTGTCGCAAGGGCTCATACATATGTCCTTTGTTACCGTCACTGCCCATTTTCGGGGCATCACAGAATAATTATGAGTCGTATAACACGCAAATATCGTAATACTCCAATTTTTTACGTTTTCAGTTTTTTAGATTAACTTCGTAGTTAAAAGTCCTGATAAATGACATGATCTTGAGATCAAGACGTTGAGGCGACCTTACACAAGATAGGCTCCCATTAACAAAGGAAATATAAATCCACAGTCACGTACATCATGGGAGATTAGTTGAAACTAGAGGATGCAGCCACGATGCTTTCATCAAAAAACATAGTAAGTAGCATTACTTAAACTGTATTTTGAAATGTTCTGTGTTATGCCACGGCATTGGATGAAAATTCTTCCTCTATCTGCAACGTCGGAGAGACTCTGAAGTTGGATGCAGTGTAATTCGCAAAAACGTAAATATTCTCCCACGTGTCTTCTTCGGACTTGTATTTTAAAACATCGCTCTTCACCACATTGCAAAATTCGACTTATAGACAGGATCATTATTTTATCTCACAATCAGCTTTTTTTTTTTTACTGCCCGACGTTACTCCGTCGCTTGTGTGAGCCTTTGACTGAGTGGGCTACGCTAGTGCTGACAGAAAATGGCAAACGGTATTTGTCAGATAAAATAATGTCCCTACCACCCAACTAAAAATGAATTGTAAGATGTTTTACTGAGATGAGATCAAAAAACGACAAAAATTGAATGAAAAATACATAATAAATATAATTATTCACCACAAGAACAGGAAATGACTCCCTAGTTTGCGTACTTCCGACGTGTACATGGGCGTTTAGTACCGCAAGATAAAACTTCAGTAATTAGATCCAGTGTACCAAAATTGTTGGTCTAGAAATTTCGATATTTTCAAAATATATCAAGACATCTAAAGTGTTTTCGGATTGGCGTATATTCCGAGATTTGTGATCGAAGAAGGGACGTGCCAGCTTTCCAAGCACTTGTTATAATTTTTATTCTCTTAAACTTTGGCGATCAAAAGTTTGCGTGTATTTGGTTTCCGATATTTAAATAAATTAAAAATTTCTTTTTCTCTCCTACGTTACTACATATGTTCTGAATCAATCTATAATGTTTGCTTGTAACACTTCCAAAAGTTTTGTTTTGTGTAAGAAAAACAGTCTTCTGTTGTATGACGCCGTGTAGTTTGTGACCAAACTACACGGCGTCATACACCAGAAGGTAGTATTGTTATTAGTAACTTCCACGAGGCCCTCAAATTCCACTGGATTTCGCTTATTCATGTTTATTCGAAATAATTATTTTCTTTTTTCGAAAATATATTTATCCTTTTCATACCTACGTAATCTGTTTGTATTTTCACCTGAAGCCGCGTTCCCACGACTGGTATACTTGACGACCATTTATCATTTATAGTTGCAGTTATCTGAGTTCTGACTACTTCCCTGTTTCTCATCTACCACCAGTGAAAGTGGCACAGACCAAATTAATCATCAATACTTGTGTACTTGTCGAGTAGTGACTTGTTTTCCGCTCCCACGATTGTTTGTAATTGACAAGTAGACAAGTTACTTATGTGAAGACCAAGATCTTTTGTAATTTCGAGTGGCCAAATACATGAGACATGGGAGGCCCATCACGACGACGAGGGAAACGTTTGTCAAATGCATCCTATTGCTAAGTTTTTTTCAGACAAATCAGCCGTGGAAAAAGAATGACGAATATATATATATATATATATGTAACAACTGTACCTATGTCTATATAGGTACAGTTGTTACATATCCCAGAAGGGGGATCATCCCTAATAAAAATACCGTCAAAAACATTTACAAATAATTTGGATTAAATTAGTTCTTTCTAAGTCGTTTTTATTTTTAGATTTCTACCATACACAAGTAAACAAATTTGAAACATCAACTTAATTAGCGACAGCTGAAAAAAAATTGTATTTGAAGATCAAGACTTTGGTATTTCGTGCCTACTGAAAGCCAAACGGACCGAAGGAAAGGCAAGAATGATGCAGACAACTGAGGTGTTGGAACGTACCTAAAAATCTACTCATTATATTACGTACCAATTACCGGTTGGTACTTCCTGTCGGTTCTTTATTATATTAACGTGGTCCAAACAGCCGATCTCCCACATTAGCTATGGAAAAGACAAGGGAAGAGACAAAAAATACTTGTCAGATAAAATTAGGATCCTACAGCTGTTACAGTGAAGTAACTGCAGTGACAAAAAACTGGTGACAGTTTTCTTCACTTCGCCATGCAGAGACAGAGATCCTCAAAATTTTGGAGTCCGCGGACCAATAGCAACAAAATACACGAAAAATGAACCCTCATTTCGCCACATTTAAGCTCTATTCACGTCGTATTAAACATATTCAAATTTAATAAGTTATTTAAAATTCTTTGTTGCTTGTGCAACCAGATTAGCCTTTGTCTGAACTCAGTCGAAGTGGAGAGCGGTGCTGTGTCCCTTACACACCGGAAACGATGGTTCGACTCTGTCTTTTTGAGAGCGTGCGCTATGTAGGGTTAAACGACATAGGTAATAAATGAATCATGAATGATACAGGACAAAACCGCAATATTGAAAGTCAAACCTGCTCCGTCGTACAACCCAGATATCCTGGTCCGTGGTCGAAGCAGGGCCTCCCCGGTGAAAAGTCGATGGCTAACCCCCCCCCACCAATGACCAACGC